>Ga0302185_10001147_pt1 | contig 18964 bp, 16 predicted proteins | sample II_Bog_E1_1_FD_200231 | JGI IMG/M metagenome (GOLD analysis project Ga0302185, IMG submission 200231) | Peat permafrost microbial communities from Stordalen Mire near Abisko, Sweden - II_Bog_E1_2 | ecosystem: Environmental > Terrestrial > Soil > Wetlands > Peat | place: Sweden: Abisko... | reverse complement strand
GAAGATTCTTGACTGTCTTGACATCTTGAATATTTCCTGCAAGCTTTCGGTAATAAAAAGGAAGGTTAGATTCTTCTCCGAAAAGCAGCGCCAAATTAATCTGTGGCAGAGGATCATGGTCTTTGTTCATGCCATATCTGACTTGGTTCAAACATTTCGAATAGCTTGAAATAGACGTGGTGTCATATGCCCAGTATTCATTTTCAACACGACGTTTTCCCTGTAGCCGAAAGAACTGTTCTCTGCTATCTTCCGTGATGGAAGCAAATAGTTCGCTGCTCCTCTGTGAAGGGATGATCTGTTCATAGGGATGCTTATGGGTGGATGCCCATTTTGGGAAACGGCTTAGCGGATTTTTGTCTTCGAGAATGAGATAGTATGCGATAGATAGGATTTGCTTATAAGTATTTGGGAAACACTGTTTCAAATCCACATCGATTCCCAGCCTTTTGCCTATGCAGTCAAAAAGGTATGTAGCCCCATAGAAGGTTCTAGAGACTTTTGTTATTGGTACAGGTCCTCTTTTAGAAACGACTGTCTGCTGATCCGTGTCGGGAAAATTCTTTTTTTTACTCGGAATGATTTCTTTTGTTTCAGGATTTACACGACCAATGCATTTGCGTTTGGCACGCGACTGCTGTTTGTCCTTATCCCAGTAAGATACAGACTCATAAGCATAAGTTAAACCAGTTTTCTTGTTAGTTTGATATACAATTGCAGCCATTCGAATTCTCAACTCCTCGTTACATATATTTTAACATGTAACGAGGAAATAGTCTATTAAAATTTGACATAAGTGTATATGTTTACTGGCCTCGATGGTTGTTCATCGTTACATTAATCCGGGAATGCAGGTAATCATGGCAAAGCTAGTGAATGTATTGGGTGTAAACAATGTGAAAGTACCTGTCCACAACACATACCAATTATTAAATATTTGCATGAAGTAGTAGATAAATTTGAACTAAATAGTATTTTTCCTACTAAAAGATAATTATTACTTTGGCACTGGTTTATAGGAGAGAAAATTTTTATCGTCTGATTATGATGACGTATGCGTATATTGAGGCAATGAAATGGTGACAGAAAAATATGATTTATTTATTTACTGCATGGAGTGAGAACATACTCTGTGCAGTTTTTCATTTATGAGAGAAATATATATTACAATATTACAGTATTTATAGAATAAAAGTTTAGTTTCATACTTGACATACTATTAAACTATGTTAATATTATAATTATAAATAAAACATATATTAATTATATGTTTTACGCAATTATTTTTAGAAATAAAGAAAAGGTATGGTGAATTTTTATGGCACAGACAAAGAGAGAACTTGTGGAATCGGCATTGGAAAATAAAAAAGTAGAACGAGTACCTGTTGGATTTTGGTTTCATTTTGTAGAGAATGAAGATAAGGCAGATGCATTCATCGATCCAATACTTTCTGAAAAAAATATTGAGGGGCATCGAACTTTTTATGAGGCATTCAAACCGGACTTTGTGAAACTTATGAGTGATGGATATTTTATTTATCCGCATCCAGCATTCGCTGCTATTCATTCGGCAGTAGATTTTGGCAAATTAGAGCCACTTGGTAAAGATCATCCTTGGATTGAAAAACAAGTTGCTTTAGTCAAAGAATTACAGAAATTTATTAAACGAGAAGTATTCACCTTTTATAATATTTTTGCCCCAGCACGTGTACTCGAATGGTCATTACCGAATTATAATAAAACCTTACTTGGTGACTTTATTGCGGAAGATAAAGCGGCTGTTAAACGTGGGCTGGACGTAATTGCACAAGATATCTCAACTTTAGCTGAACAAATCATACAAGAAGGTGGTGCGGATGGCATTTATTTCAGTGTACAGAATATTGATGATTCACGAATTACAAAGGATGTATATTTAGATGTTTTTGCTCCAGGTGAACAAAAAATATTACAGGCAGCAAACCGTGCTAATCCAAATAATATTTTGCATATTTGTGGTTATGATGGACACCATAACGATTTGACTTGGTATGTTAACTATGAGGTAAAAGCATATAATTGGGCGGCGATTGTAGAAAATATTTCCTTGGCAGAAGGGAAAAAAATCTTCGGCGGGAAGGCTGTCATTGGTGGCTTTGGCAACACGGTAGATGATATTCTCGCTAAAGGTGATGAAGCAGCAGTCAAAGCAGAAACACAGCGTTTGCTTGCAGAAGCAGGTCGTGAAGGCATATTATTGGGAGCAGATTGTACTGTACCTCGCGGGTTGGCGCTAGAGCGTCTTGAATGGGTACGTGAAGCAGGGAAAAAGTAAATTTATTTAATGAAAATTGTAAGGGGGTGGAAATTATGAAATTGAAAAACGTTTTTGGTTTATTTATCGTAGCTGGTCTTGCTTTGGGGTTAGCTGGCTGCGGCGGTGCAAACAAGACAGCGGACAAATCTTCCGGTGCAGCCGAGGGCGGACCTAAAGTTGTTCGTATTGCCCATACACAAGCTTATGTACCTTATGATTTTGTGAATGATAAGGGTGAATCCGATGGCTTTGAAGTTGCCGTATTACAAGAAGTACAAAAACTTTTGCCACAGTATAAATTTGAATTTGTGCCAACCTCAGATGATGATCTTTTAATTGGAGTTGAGTCGGGGAAATACGATTTGGGTACGAAAGGTGCATGGCTCACCGAAGCTCGTAAGGAAAAATTCATTTTCCCGAAAGAGCCAGTGGGCGCAAGTGTTATCGGTTTGGTATATCGTAAAGACAATGCCGATCAGATTAAGGATATTGAATCCTTTGCCAAGTTTAGTGGCAAGTTAGTGCCGATTGCACCACAAAATGCTCAGTATAATGTTATTGAAGCTTTTAATAAAACGCATGCTGATACGCCAATTAAGTTGGTTTCTTCGGAAGCTTTTACGGTTGCTGATGCATATACCTGGGTTTTAGAAGGTCGTTATGATGCTTATATTGATATTGAACTTAGCTACAAAAGCAATGTAGAAAAAGAAACTGGTTCTTACCACAATTTAGCGGATAAACTTTTATTTGTAAGATATAAAGCGATTCCAACCTATCCCGTTTTTAATAAAAAGAATCAGCAATTGGCTGATGATTATGATAAAGCAATCCAACAATTAAAAGATAGTGGGAAGATTAAGGAACTCGAAAATAAATATTTTGGTGAAGATCTTTTCCAATATGTAAAAGACTGATGGCTTAAAGGAGAGAATCCCTATGCGTCCATTTTCTCTACAATTTTTAGTTGATGTTTTTCCAATATTGCTGCCCTTTTTGTCAGCAACGCTTGCTGTGGTAGTGGGAACGATCTTTTTCGGTTCCATTGCCGGCGGGCTATTGGCTTGGGCGAAAGCGGGTTCTTACAAGCTTTTGGAGCGATTGGCACAAGCTTATACGTATATCATTCGCTGCACGCCGCCGATCGTACTTTTGTTTATTGTGTTTTACGGTTTACCAAAATTTTGTTTGGAAGTATTAGATACGAATATCAATGATTATGACAAATTGTTTTTTGTAATTATAAGCTTCACCTTTCTTTTTGCTGCACCTGTTTCGGAAGTCATGCGGTCTGCATATGAAGCGATTGATCATGGACAGTATGAAGCGGCTGTTAGTATTGGTCTTAGTCCGTGGCAGGCGTTTTTTCATATTGTTTTACCTCAGGCAACCGTCGTGGCTTTGCCGAATTTTGGCAACTCGGTTATTAGTTTAATGAAGGATGGATCGTTAGCCTATACCATCGGTTTTATTGATCTTATAGGTAAAGGGCAGCTTATTGTATCGATGAACTATGGTGCATATGCAATGGAAACGTATTTGGCATTGGCATTGATTTATCTGATTCTTACCATTGGTATGGAAAAACTATTCCTTTGGATTGAACAAAGATTTTCTCGGCATAAACAGGCAGCTTGACAGGGAGGAATAGGCAATGGAAATCAATTATAAATTTTTAATCGATACATTTTATATTGTTTTGGCAGCTGTGCCAACTACGCTTAAACTTACCATTATACCTCTTTTGGCGGCAGCCCCTTTCGCTTTAGCGATAGCTCTTATTCGCTTGCAAAAAGGCAAGAGCCTTTGGAAAATGCCTGTGAGTGCTTATGTCACTTTTGTTCGAGGTACGCCCATCGTATTGCAGATTCTCATGATTTATAGTTTGTTGCCAAGTCTGCTTAATGCACTGACGAAAGCATGGTCATTTGATATTAATGTGTTTGACTGGGACCCTATTTTTTATGCATATATTGTATTTACGTTAAATATTATCGCGCTTTTATCCGAAGTACTGCGTTCAGCTTTTGGCAGTGTTGAAAAAGGACAGCTTGAAGCCGCTGAGTGTGCAGGGTTAACGAAGGTACAGGCATATATTCATATTTTACTGCCACAGGCAATGGTTGTTGCTATGCCAAATATTTGTAATCTTACGGTGAATTTAATCAAAGGAACATCACTGGCTTTTTTGATGACGGTAAAAGACATGACTGCAGTGGCGAAAGTTTCAGCTTCTTATGGGTATAATTACATTGAGGCTTATTTGGATGTTTTTGTGGGGTATATTATCATCTGTTCAATTGCGCAGGTGTTATTCCATTTTGCTGAAGCACATATGGGACGGTATCGTCTCAGTAAACAAAAGTAGGTGGATAAAATGTTGAAAGTAAAAAATATATATAAAAAATATAAACAAGAAGAAGTTTTAAAAGGTGTTGATATCACGGTTGAAAAAGGTGATGTCGTTGTTGTTTTGGGACCGAGCGGTTCAGGAAAAACAACTTTGCTGCGGTGCATGAATTTTTTAGAACGAGCCGATCAGGGCGAGATGGAATTCGACACCATATCTATTGACATGCATAAAGTGTCTTCCAAAGAAATTGGCAAAATTCGCCAAAAAACAGCATTTGTTTTCCAAAATTATAATTTATTTCAAAATAAAACAGCTTTAGAAAATGTAACGACGGGTCTCATTGTGGGTAGAGGAATTGTGAAAACAAAAGCAGTTGAAATTGGCATGAAGGCTTTAGAAAAAGTCGGACTTGCGGATCGGGCCTCTTTTTATCCGTCTCAACTTTCTGGTGGACAGCAGCAACGAGTAGGTATTGCCAGAGCAATTGCCGTGGAACCGGATGTTATTTTGTTTGATGAACCAACTTCAGCCCTTGACCCTGAGCTTGTGGGAGAAGTATTGGCTGTTATTAAACAGTTAGCAAAAGAAGGGAAAACAATGGTTATTGTGACGCATGAAATGAAATTTGCTGCTGATGTTGCGACCAATGTCGTGTTCATGGCAGATGGCAAGATTGTTGAAGAAGGACCGCCCAAAGAAATATTTCTCAGACCCAAAGAAGAACGCACGAAAACGTTTCTCCGTCGTATCCTGCCGCAAGAGGAATATAATATATAAACGGACATGCAATTTTCATAACTTTACACCTTAAATACTGTGGAACTGTGTCACTATAACATTTGAAATTACAGCAAATTGACAAGACGATAAAGTAGTGTTACACTATGACATAGTTATCTTAGTTGATTAGAAAATCTAAAGGCTAAGGATGTGTATTTATACCGTCCTTAGCCTTTTTTATTCGTATATAAATAAGGCTTAATTAAAGCTGATTGCAAAAGCAAAGGCCAATACTATAACTTGTGAAAAGTTGGTATTGGTCTTTGCTTTTTTACGTAATTCAGGCTTTGTTAAAGATGTTGGGATGATATATTGCTGACAATAAATAAAGTTTATTTTATACAAAAAATATAAGGAGTGAACTGGTATCATGCTTTTATTGAAAAAATCCTATGTGTTAAACAAAATAATTCCATGGATAATTCCTGCTATATTATTGCTATTTTGGCAAGTTGCAACAAGTGATGGTCTGGTATCTAATAAAATTTTACCACAGCCCATAAAGGTAATTGATACTTTTATTAAATTGATAAGTAATGGTGAATTGATACGATATATAGGGGCTAGTACACAGCGTGCTTTTAGCGGATTTATTATAGGTGGTGGTATCGGTTTCTTATTGGGTCTTGCAAATGGATTATCCAGAACATCAGCACAATTTCTTGATGCGTCCATTCAGATGATTCGAAATATACCTCATTTAGCATTAATTCCGTTATTGATTCTTTGGTTTGGTATTGGTGAAGAAATTAAATTAGTTCTTGTGTCACTTGGTGTGTTTTTCCCTATTTATCTAAATACGTTTCATGGTATTCGTAGGATAGATACACGTCTTATTGAAATGGGGAAAGTTTATGGATTACATGGAGCAGCACTGTTTTGGAGTATTATATTACCAGGGTCACTATCCTCGATATTAGTCGGTGTACGTTATGGTTTAGGAATTATGTGGCTGACTTTAATTGTAGCTGAAACTGTAGCCGCAAATTCAGGTATTGGTTATATGGCAATGAATGCAAGAGAATTTATGCAAATGGATGTAATTGTATTGAGCATTCTTGTATATGCGTTACTAGGAAAATTGTCAGATAGTATTGCCTGTTACTTAGAAAGAAAATGGTTGAAGTGGCAAACTGAAAAATTGTAGGGAGTGATAGATATGCTGATCAACGAAGTACAAGAATATTTAAATATTGAAGATGTAAACAAATCTTTTGGTGAAATGAAGGTATTGCATGGACTTAATTTGCATATAAAACAGGGGGAATTTGTAGCAATTGTTGGGCGCAGTGGCTGTGGAAAAAGTACGTTATTACGATTAATTGCAGGGCTAGAAACACCAACAAATGGGTCAATTAAAATGCAGGGAGAAGAACTCTGTGGAATAAATAAAAAGATTCGAGTCCTTTTCCAAGAGGCACGGCTTCTTCCGTGGAAAAGGGTGATCGATAATGTGAAACTTGGTATGCAAAAAGAAAATACAAGCATTGCCAAGCAGGTAATACACGATGTTGGACTTGAAGAGCACAATGATAAATGGCCAGATATTTTATCGGGGGGGCAGCAACAGCGGGTAGCCTTGGCAAGAGCACTTGTTGCTGAACCAGAAGTGCTTCTTCTTGACGAACCGTTAGGCGCATTAGATGCATTAACTCGGATTGAAATGCAACAACTGATTGAAAAATTGTGGCTTGCTAAAAAATTTACGGCTATCTTGGTGACGCATGATGTTAGTGAAGCTGTTGCATTAGCAAGTCGGGTTATTTTTATTGATCATGGAAAAATTGCAATGGATATTGCTATTCAATTGTCGCGTCCGCGCCATCGTAATAATGATTTTACGTATTATGAGAAGAAAATATTAGATAAAATAATGGGTAACGCAGAGTCTGTTATAGAGGATACTAAAAAATTAGAATATGCAATATAAAATTAAATTAAATTAAATTAAATGGACTAAATCTATTAGGATTAGGAGAATAAAACAATGACAAAATATAACCCAATTACGCCAGTGATACTTGAACAGTTACAACAAACTGTCGGAGAAGAATATACCTTAATTCATCAACAGATTACAGAGGAATACGGTCATGATGCAGCTACGAAAAATGATAAACCACAGTATCCAGAGGTTGTGATTTTGCCGAAAAATACCGAAGAAATAGCAAAAATTATTAAACTAGCCAATCAATATTTAATTCCGGTGACACCTCGTGGCGGAGGCAGTGGCCTGGCAGGTGGTGCGGTAGCATTATATGGTGGTATCTTACTAGATTTGGCACGAATGAATAAAATTATCCATTTAGATCGCGAAGCACAATACATCGTTGTGGAACCATCAGTACGTACGAGTGATCTCCAGGCGACCGCCTATCAACAGGGATTTTTATATGCTGGCGATCCCTGCAGTAATGATCAATGTGTCATTGCTGGCAATATAGCAACCAATGCAGGCGGAAACCGTGCCGTAAAGTATGGAGTAACGGCAGATCAAGTGTATTCTTTGGAAATTGTGACTCCGTTGGGTGAAATTGTTACAATCGGAAGTCGTCTTAAAAAGAATGCTACGGGTTATAATTTGCCTCGATTACTGGCGGGGTCTGAAGGAACGCTAGGCATTGTTACCAAAGCTACTTTGAAGTTGCAGCCACTAGCACCATTTAATCCGAACTATCTCGTTGTTATGCCAGACTTGCAGGGGGTTGTTGCTTTGGTGAAACAAGTGTTAGCCGATCCATTACTAGATCCTTTGTCTTTGGAATTAATTGATATTAAAACCGCAAAAGATATTGAAGCTTATCAAAACTATCCTGTATTTGATCATCCGGTAGGTGATTGTTTGATTGTTCAGTGGGAAGCTTATTCCAAAGAAGAAATATCTATCAGAAAAAAACGTCTTGATGAAATAGCTAAAAAGCAAGGAAGTTTTGTTGTCAAAGAAATCGCTGGAGATATTATCTGGCCAGCTCGCCGTATTTGGGGTAAGGCAATTGAAGCAAAAAATCCAATTCGTTTTTCAGAAGATTTGGTGGTTCCTGTGGATAAAATCAATAAATTTATTGATATATTGGAAGATCTTTCTCAGAAATGGACTTTTGAATTTCGCATAGCTGGTCATGCTGGCGATGGAAATATGCACATGGCAATCATACCTCAACCAGAAAATACGGGTTGGCAAACTGCATTACCGCTATTGCGTCAAGAACTTTATGCCCAGACGTACGAAATTGGTGGACGTCTTTCCGGTGAACATGGAATTGGTTTTAAGAGGAAACAGACGCTGGCAACACTCGCTGATCCGATTGAACTCCTATTGATGAAATCCATAAAAACGGCATTTGATCCCAATTCTATTTTAAATCCGGGTAAAATTTTTGATATGGAAGCTGTATAACATTTTATTTAAGAATGACATTACGGGAGGTAATTTATGAAAAGAATTTTGTTATTTTTACTTATAGTTTGTATCGGCATAGGCTTTGCAGGATGTGCTGGAAACCAAACAAACAGTGCTGAAATAGGCAGTGGTGGTACTGATGATTTGAGCAACGTGACGCTTCGCGTTGGTCAAACGGGATGGAGTAATTTCGAGTTAATGCTAAAAGCAGCGGGGATTGCAGATACACCTTATAAAGTCGACTATAAAGTTTTTCAAGGTGGAAATTTATGTTTGGAAGCCATGGCGAGTGATAATTTAGATTTTACTTTGACTAGTGAAATACCGCCAGTTTTTTCATCGCAATCTGCCAATCAAGGGAATTTTAAAATTATTGCAGTATCACAATCGACTACGTTAAATCAAGAATTAGTTGTACCAAAAGATTCTGGTGTTACGAGCATAAAAGAGTTAAGAGGCCAAAAAATAGCTTATGTAAATAATACAACTGCACATTATTTTTTACTGAAAATGTTATCTCAAGCTGGTATGAAATGGGAAGATGTAAATCCGGTTCAATTATCTACATCGGATGGGCTGACTGCCTTTTCAGGTGGGAAAATTGCAGCTTTAGCTAGTTATGGAAATGCAATTATTTCAGCTCATCAACAAGGTGCGGTTACTTTAGTGAGTGCGAAAGATATTTTATCAGGTAATTTCCCCGTAGAGGCCTCAATTTCGGCCTTAAGTGATACTGGAAAGCGAGCGGCAATTTCAGATTATTTAACAAGAATCAATAAAGCGTATGAATGGACTCGTAATAATCCAGAAAAATGGGCGCAGATTATTGCAGACAATACACATCAACCTTATGATCAAGCATTGGCTACTTTTAAAGAAGGTATGGCACAGTCACCGGATAAAATTGTGGCTGTTTCACAAAAAGCAATCGATTCTCAGCAAGATATTGTAAAACAATTTTTGGAAGTGGACGTGTTTAAAACGAATATTGATGTTAGTTCGTTTTGGAGTCATGAATATGATAAAGAATTACCGATTTCTGACAAATGAAATCATTGGTGGCTAGCGTATTGAAAAAACAATTTTGGAGGCGAAATATGACTGCGGTTACACAGAAAATAGAAGGTATTCTATCAAATAAAATTACTGGTTTGCAATTACCTGTTTTTAGAAAGATTGCCCCTTTGGTCAAACACTATGATGCGATTGATTTAGCAGGTGGAGTGCCCGATTTTTCGGCACCTGCTTGTGTAAAAGAGGCAGCGATTAAAGCTATTCATGAGGAGTGCAATCAATATGCACTTATGCAGGGAAATGAAGAACTGCGAACAGAAATTTCAAAAAAAATCGATAAGAAACATGGCGTATATTATAATCCAGAAACAGAAATTACCATTTGCTGTGGTGTTACAGAGGCGATGGCAGCGACGCTATTGGCTATATTGAATCCTGGTGATGAAGTGATTATATTAGAACCGGCATTTACGATTTATGGACCGGATGTGGAGCTGTTTGGTGGGAAACCAGTCTATGTATCGCTTACACTTCCAGATTTTCGAATTGATAAAAAAGCAATTGAAAATGCTGTAACGAATAAAACAAAAGCCATTATATTTAATTCACCACATAATCCAACGGGGCGTATTTTTGATCAAGAAGAGGTAGATAGTATTGTTGATCTTTGCAAACGCTACAACATTTTGGTGATTACCGATGAAATATATGATGAAATTTGTTTTGACGACTGCCCTTTACCAAGAATTTGGTTGCAGCCAGAAATGGAGAATCGAGTGATTGTACTTAATGGATTTTCTAAGACATATAGTGTTACTGGCTGGCGATTAGGTTACATTGTTGCTCCAGCCTGGCTTACAGAAGGAATCCGGATGGCACATAATTATCTTACCATTAGTAGTCCGGCGCCGCTGCAACAAGGCATTATACAGGGCGTAACTGCTTCAGAGACGTATTATAAAGATCTTCGTAAAGATTATACCGAGCGCCGTAATTACCTTATAAACGCTTTTGAACATATTGGAATCCCTTTCTTGGCAAGCCAAGGTGGTTATTTTTTATTAGCAGATTTTTCTTATTTAGGTTGGAAAAATGATGTCGAGTTTGTAAAGGAACTCATAGCTAAATTGGGTGTAGCCGCGGTACCTTTATCAGGTTTCTATCATACATATTCAGCAGAGACAGTATGGCTTCGTTTTGCATTTTGTAAAAAATTATCTACGTTGCGTGATGCCGTAGAACGATTGCAGGGGATAGAAAAACTTAGGAAGATTTGAGAATATACAATAGGCTATATACGGGATGGTTGTATGCTGCGATGGAATAGTGAGTAGCATTTTTTGATATACTTAAAATTTTAGAGGTAAATTCTTTAAAATAGACGCTTCATTTTAATATGGGGCGTTTTTTTATGCTTTAAAATGACATTGTGTGTTCAATTTGAGCTAGTGCTATCATCATTTATAGAAGTTTTTTGAAAACATATTAATTGAGAACAGATAGGAATATAACCCTGTTTTGGCGAATTTATGTAATAGATTTTAGATAGTCATGAAGAAAATTTTGTTATAAAGAGTTGGGGGCTTGGCAAATGACGAAGCAATATTATCTCAGTTTTGATGCAGGAACACAAAGTGTAAAAGTAGCAGTATATGATGAAAATATGGAATGCATCGTGCAGGTATCCAATCAAACGACTTTGACCTATCCACAAGCTGGGTGGGTTGATATGAATGCGAATGAATATCTTGCTTTGGCTAAACTGGGTATGAAACAGTGCGTGGGGCACTTAAATAAACGTGGGATTGATCCGGGGCTCATTAAGGTCATTATGGGGGATGGAATTATTTGTGGCATTGTTGGTATTGATGAGAACGGTCAGGCTATTACACCTTACATCAATTATTTAGATTCACGGACGCAAAGTGATGCGGCAATGCTACAAGATCTGAAATTTGAAATTTGGGGTAAAGAAACGGGTAATGCTGAGCCATTATGCATGTTTCCAGCCTTGCATGCGCGGTGGTTATTGACTCATAATAAAGAATTTCAGGCTAAAGGCAGGAAGTTTGTTCATAATGCCCCCTATATACTGCTCAATTTAGCTGGTCTAAAGAGTGCCGACGCTTTTATTGATTGGGGGTCTATGTCAGGCTGGGGGCTGGGCTATAATGTATATGAAAAAGAATGGTCCGATGCACAGTTAGCGATATTGGAAATTAACAAAAATTATATGCCTAAAATTGTAAAACCTTGGGACATTATTGGTACTTTATCGGCTGACGCAGCTTGTGAAACTGGGCTGCCGGAAGGGATACCTATCTGCGCTGGAGCTGGCGATACGATGCAGTCTATGCTTGGTAGCGGTGTTTTTGAAGCAAATAAGGCAGTGGATGTTGCAGGAACTTGTGCGATGTTTTGTGTTTCGACGAATGGAATTATTCCAGAGTTAAGCCGTAAAGGCAGTGGTCTGATTTTTAATAGTGGTACATTAGAAAACACGTATTTTTATTGGGGCTTTGTCAGGACGGGGGGTCTCGCACTGCGTTGGTTTAAAGACAGTATCTGTCAGCAAGCTGGAAATGACCATTACTATGAAACGTTAAGTCAAGGGGCGGCTAAGGTGACTCCAGGCTGTAATGATGTGATTTTTTTGCCGTACTTGACGGGTGGTTATGATGAATTTTCGAGTGTTAAAGGCTGTTTTCTAAATATGACACTCGATACTAATCAATTTGTCCTATGGCGGGCTGTTCTGGAAGCGATTGCTTACGACTATCGAGAAATTACGGATACGTATCGTCAATCTGGAATCAAAATTGATCGAATTACCATTACGGAAGGTGGCAGTCTAGACCCACTTTGGAATCAAATTAAGGCAGATGTTATGAATAGTGAGGCAATTACGTTAGAGACTACCAGTGGTGCAGTACGAACCAATTCTATCATTGCAGCTTGTGCCGTGGATGAGAAACGAGATTTGATGGAGATGCTTACCAGTAATTTGAAAATAACCAATATATACATTCCCAAACAAGAAAATTTTGAAATTTATAAACAACAGTCGGAAAGACAAAAAGATTTATTGCATAAATTAGGTCGGTGAGTGAATAATCATAAACATAAAATGGTCTTTTTGCCGCAACTTTTCTAAATATTATTCAGTATATTTACAGATTGACAATTCCTTCTTGCCCCTGTAAGATTTAGCTATCTTTAAATATTTGTACGATAAATAATTTTTATAAAAAATATGGATAATAAATGTTGGAGATCATAAGAGAAAGTACCGTGAACCAATGGGGTGTGATAATAATGTGTAAGATGAAAGATACAAATGAGATAGGAACCAATGATTTGTTGAATGAAGAACTCTTGACCGCGTATGAGGAACTTACGGCTTCCGAGGAAGAGCTGCATCAACAATTTGATGAATTATTAGTAAAAGAAGAAGCAATTTATCGACAAAACACGGTGCTTAATCTACTACATGATATAGCTATAAATCTTGTGTCCGACCTAAGGCATGATGATGTATTGCAAAACATCATGGATGGGGTGCGAGATCTTTTCGGTGTTCCAAATAGGTTCGTATATTTGGTGGACGAAGAAATACAGACCTATACAGTAACCATTGGGACAGGTGTTTTCAACGAACTCGATAAAGAAGGCATTATTACGGAAGGGCTTATTGGACAAGCCTATAGAAGCGGAACCGTTGCTGTTGTGGAAAATTATAATAGCTGGTCAGATCGTTTATCCAATCCTATATTTGATACTATATATTACTTTGCATTAGTTCCGCTAAAAAACAAAGATAAAATGATTGGGGCAATTGGGCTGGCTTTTTCTGAGCCGGAGCGGATTTTGTCGGAAGAGGAATTATCTTTGTTTCAACGTTTTGCGGACCTAGCATCGTTCGCTTTGGGCAATGCAATATTATTATCCTCTTTACGTACTGAAATTGCAGAACGTAAGCAGCTGGAGACAGTGCTATTAGATAGTAGAAACATGATGATCTTGGCGGCTGGTTTGGCCAATTTAGGTGTATGGGAATATGATTTAGAGAAAAAACTTTATCAATTCAACGATGAGTTTTATGCTGTCTATGGTACCAACGTAGCTCGTGAAGGACAATACATGTCGTTTGATACTTACGTTAGAAAATTTGTACATCCAGAGGATATATGGATGTTTGAAGGTGAAAGACAGACTTATTTGTCTGTTGGTAATGTCCCGCCTAAGGATGTAGAGCATCGTATCATTCGCCGTGATGGCGTAGTGCGAAACATTCTTGTTCGGCGAAGTAATATCAAGGATGCGAATGGGGAAGTCATAAAGATATATGGTACGAATCAAGATATAACTGACGCGCTGCAAGTTGATGCAGAACGGAAAAAACAGGCGAAAACTATTAAGTATATGGCGTATTTTGATTCATTGACAGGACTAGCAAATCGGCACTCTTTAAATGAATGGTTGAAAAATGAAATGGAAAGAGCTCGCTCAGGCAAAGCGGTTGGGTCTATTTTATTCATTGATTTAGATGATTTAAAGCTGATAAATGATACGTATGGTCATTCTTATGGAGATAAGATTATTTATACCGCGGGAAATCGGATACGTGATAGAGTTGATAAAAATGCATTTGTTTCTCGCATTGGCGGGGATGAATTCGTTGTCATTTTGCCAGGAGCATATGATCGAGAAAATGTTCGAAACCTTGTCCAACAGATTAATAAGTCTATCGGAAAAGAGCAAGAGATTTTCGGTGGACAGTTTCATATGACAGCCAGTATTGGGATAGCTTTTTATCCGGATGATGGCGATAACGTAGAAGAACTTATTAAAAATGCGGACAATGCAATGTATGCAGCAAAAAAAGAAAGCAAGGACAGTTGGCGCTTCTACACAGAGAAGATGCAAATAGATGCCTATGAAAAAATGCGATTGACTGGTAGTTTGCGGCATGCATTAGAGAGAAATGAACTTTCGCTTGTTTATCAGCCACAAATTTCAACGATTGATCGAAAATTGATTGGGTTTGAGGTGCTTTTACGTTGGAATAGTCCTGAATATGGGAATGTGTCTCCAATGCAATTTATTCCTCTCGCAGAACAATATGGACTGATAAATAGGATTGGAATGTGGGTACTGCGTGAGGCTTGTCAATTTGCCAGACGTTTGTCGGAACAAGGCGGATCGGATGTACGTGTTGCTGTAAATATATCTTCCAAACAAATCGCTGTTGATGATTTTATTGTTGGTGTTTGCAATGCTGTTAATGCAGCAGAGATTGATCCACAACAGCTTGAACTTGAAATAACCGAAAGTGTACTGATTCAGTCGATGGAGGATGCAATCGGTAAGCTTGTCCATCTTAAAGAATTTGGCGTAAAGTTATCTTTGGATGATTTTGGTACAGGGTTTTCGTCTTTGACGTATTTGAGACAGTTGCCCGCCGAAACGGTTAAAATTGATAAGTCTTTTATTGATATGATAACAACCGATGTGCAAGGAGCAAAAATCATTGCCTCTATTATCCATATGGCACATGCAATTGATATGAAGGTTGTTGCTGAAGGTGTGGAGACCGAGGCACAACTAGAATATTTAATAGATAATGATTGTGACATTATCCAAGGTTATATTTTTAGCTGCCCTATTGTAGAGACTGCGGCAATGAAATTCTTAGCAGATAATAGTAAAGAATAATGGGGTGCTTCCAATTTGTTGATTAAGAAGCTTTCATGGAGCAATATTACAAATTTAGGTATTTACAAAATAGTAAAGAATATGCTAGAATAGCACATGTATCTAAGATATATAATGGGGTTATAGCTCAGTTGGTTAGAGTGCTTCGTTGACATCGAAGAGGTCACAGATTCGAATTCTGTTAATCCCACCAGTAAATTCAAGGCTTCGCTCATTGCGAGGTCTTTTTTGTTTGCCTTTTGACGACAATTTGACGACAACGAGAAAGGCGCCCTCGGCAATGTTTTGCGGAGAGCGCCTTGAATGGAGTTATAAAATTTCTTCGAGCAGTTCGGCAACCTGTTCCTGCATCCCTGGCATGACTGTAATGATCTAATGTGATACGGATAGAGGCATGTCCTAGTCGTGCTGAAACAACATGCACAGAAATTCCTTTAGCTAAGAGTAGCGTTGCATGTGTATGCCGTAAATCATGGAAACGAATTTTCCGCAATTGACGTTTTCTTAATAGCTGGTTGAAGGAACGGGAAAAAGATCTGGGACAAGATCTTTTTCCGTTTTGCTGACAAAAGATAAATTCTTCGTTAATATAGGCATCACCCAATTGTTTCTGTAGCTCAATGGTTGTTAAAAGTGGTTGTGGATCCTGCAAAACTGCTTTACGGGTTTGCAGCTTTTGAAACGATACCGATTACAGAATGCATTCAAAATGAACTTGAAATAGCTTTTCACCTGCAATATATGAAGTCACAGGGCTGCCTGCGTTACCGAAGCTGTTTTCTTGGCAGGTAATTCGAATGGACTATACGGTGGATATAAGAACGCCGTACGTTAAAGAATATGTGAAGCTGGCAGATAAGGGGGATAAAGGAGCGTGGCTGAAAAATAAAAACAATAAAGATGGTAGTGCTTATTGGGAATCATCGTCGATTACAACTAATATTTATGATAAACAAGACCAGTTGATGAAGAAAGAAAATGTATCCGTTAATATGTTCTTGATAATTGCTGGGGGTTATATTTGTTAAGATACTTTGTATGCGTTGCAGTCGCTTTTGGAGCTCTTTGCTGATAGCGGCGAGATTTGTTTTTTGTTCAGGCATTGCATGATTTATCGTATTGCGAATCTTCTTAAGTTCAAAGTAATCAACAATGGCACTTTTCGCTCTTTCTGGAGCAGGAGAAAATATAAGTTCGTGGTCAATGCAATAGGCGAACTTTTTTACGGGTGTGTGGGGAAAAGAATGAATGGTTCGCTTTGGATAGAAAAAATCTAAGGTCTCCTCGTTCGACAGCGTAGAGAGTATCTGACAAATTTTCTTAATGGAGAGTTTTGGAGGGGTTGTGGGACTGGTCAGTTCCAGCTTGTTCAGAAGAAAAGCGGCAATCGGATACTTTTTTACCCAATCTGTATTGTGAGATGTCGTTTTGAGTTCCTGCAGTTCAGGCAGCAGATGAATTTGCTGGGCAGCTTCTTTTAATGCAGAAGAAGCTGCCTCTAATTCATAAAACTGAAAACTGGACAATTCTTGATTTGGATATTTCTTTGTGTAACAGCTTGTGAAGTGACGGAAGCGTGCAAGCAAAATATAGCTTAGTGCATCGTTTGAATTATAGGAGACGAGCAGGTTATAGGCCCAGGTATGTTGGGCATGGAAAGTCATGCAGAGCTGTTGTATCGAGGTATCCGCGTGGAAAAGTTTATTATCTGCCAGATAAAGTGGCAGGTGATCCGCGGCAATTGTATATGCCTGCTGAATAAAGCCATTTTCATTGCACCATAACAGGAAATGAATTAAATCAAAATCTCTACGAAAAAGTGGGGCATAGTTCAATTTGATGGCATCCAGCAGGCTCTGCAGGAAGGTGATTTGAGTATCCTTTTTCAGTGAACGGCGACATTTGTCCAGATGAAGCCGGCAGTCTTTAATTGCCAAAGAGATTTCGTCGATGCGGCAAATGCTGACGGTCGCGTGTAAATGAATTAAGTGGTCAATTAAGATCTCAATCGTTTCGGGGTAATCTTGGTGGGGGATATCTATAAGCGGCCCTGGTGCTGATGTTTTACTAAACAGCCAATGAAGAAAAAACTTGCGATCAGTCGAGGATATCGGAGCGAGCGGAAGGGTAGCATTACTGGGTAAGATAACGAAAGATCTTTTTTTGACGAAGCTGTTAAGCGAACTGAGGCGACGTTTAAGCGAATCTATCATAGAAATAGCTCCTTTTTTGTAATAAATAGAAAAGGCATAGCCGGCGTTATTTGAACGCACATGGCTATGCCTTTTACATTAAAATATTAATCTTGGCGACATTCCTTGGCGCAGGCTAAAAGAAACGTTAGAAAGCTTCGGATTTTTTCGTGTGCATTGCGTAAGCAGTGAGCTTGCGCATGCAGTTCGTTGAGTTCAAATGGCCATGGCAGAGAGACACTTTCCTCAAAGTGCATGCCATTGATTAATTCTATGCGCATAACCAGCGTACGTTCATCGATGATTTCTGAGGAGAACTTTTTTATAAAGTTATCAATATCGGCTTGGGTAATTGTTTGGCCGTTCTCCAGCTTAATTGTATAATCCTTGTCGAATTCATCTTTTGGGAGGCGGGTAAATAAATTATTCTGGTTTTTAACAGCGTAAAATCCGGGCTTTTCCGGATTGTTTGTGCTGAGCAGTGAAGAGATTGCTGGTGTGATTTTGACGGAGATGTAATGGTTCATAAGGGAAGCTTCCTTTCAATATTCTTGAGTTTAGTTTGTTGAATAAAATACATTGGGTTTTCCATGATGCTTGTGAAATTAGTAGAGATATATAGTTGCTAGCTACTAGAAAAGAGTTTATAATAAGTGTATCAAATTCTAGGTAGAAAAATTAATAAGTAGGTTTTGGTGAATATATGAAAAAAGATCGGATTGAAGAAATTAAGCGGTTGTTTATGGAGCGAGGACCTGTTCTGAAAACTGTAGTTTTGCGTGAACACAAGATTTCCAGCAGAGACATCGCCAGCCTTAGTGCAAATGCCCTTTTAGAAAAGGTTAAACGCGGCTATTATCGTTGGAATGACGATCAGGATGATTTAGAACTGGTTCAAGCGCTTTTCCCGCAAGGCGTGGTTAGTGTTTTTTCCGCTGCGGTTGTCCATGAGCTGACGACAGTCAACCCAATGAGTATATCGATTACGATTCCAACAAACATGTTTAAGCCTATCTTGCCAGAATATCCACCAGTAGAAATCTTTTTTGCCGCGGAGAAAATAATGGAGCTTGGCGTTGAAGATTATATGGTGGAAAATAATAAAATCCGCCTTTATAATAAAGAGCGGACAGTCTGTGACTTCTTCAAATACAGTGGCAGAGTCGGCAGCGATATGGCAATGGAAGTTCTAAAGGCATATGTGTATGGATCGA
>Ga0302185_10001142_pt1 | contig 18988 bp, 17 predicted proteins | sample II_Bog_E1_1_FD_200231 | JGI IMG/M metagenome (GOLD analysis project Ga0302185, IMG submission 200231) | Peat permafrost microbial communities from Stordalen Mire near Abisko, Sweden - II_Bog_E1_2 | ecosystem: Environmental > Terrestrial > Soil > Wetlands > Peat | place: Sweden: Abisko... | reverse complement strand
TATGGCCTTAAAATCCTTCCATTTAATTTGCAAATCTTTCAGCAAAATACAAGGAGGATCTTCCTTTAGTGATAAATAGTATTAGTTTTAAAGCGAATCCTGGGTAAAAAATAGGAATTGTCGGTCGGACGGGAGCTGGAAAATCCTCTATCATCCAGGCAATCTTTAGGATCATTGAACCATAATTAGGCTCCACTTACACCATTGGCGGTAACAATGCTCTAGAGATGGGCCTTCACTCTCTAAGACAACACATTTCGGTGATTCCTCAGACGTCATTCCTCTTCAAGGGCACTATCAAACAAAACATTGATCCTTTTAGTACTTCAAAGGAATAAGACCTTTGGAGAGTGCTCGAGGAGTCGGGGTTGAAGGAGTATATCCAATCAGTATGTTTTTTATAATTTAGCTACCAAAGAAACTTGAAACGGATATATCGAATACTTCTGAGTCTTTTTCCGTCGGTCAAAAGCAGTTACTTTGTCTCGCAAGAGCATTGTTGAGACATAACAAAATTTTAGTGTTGGATGAGGCGACTTCCAATGTCGACATGACGACTGATGCCTTTATCCAAAAAGTGCTGAAAGAACGGTTTGCTGACACCACAGTGATCACAATTGCACATCGTCTGAATACTGTGGCTGACTACGATCAAATAATCGTCATGGACAAAGGAAAGATAGTGGAATTAGGTTCTCCTTATGAGTTGATCCAAGCCAATGGTATCTTTACGGATATGGTGCAGCAAACGGGGAGAAATGCGAGTTAGATCATAGCCAAGGCTAAAATAAGCTATTATGACAAGAACAAACTGAAATAACCAATTTGATATATGAAATGGTGCTATAAATATATAATTGGTTAATATGACCACTAGAATGGGCAAACTTAGTCCGAATAAAACGCGAGTAAGCTCATTGATAATGAGAGTAATATTACTTGGGCTCATAGAGTTAAAGATAGGAATTAGCGAACAAAGGACACTTTTATTAAAATATTTATCTATCATAGTATTTGGCTAATACTCTTCAAAGATGAAAATAAATAAGCTTTATTCAATCAAAAGAGAGATAATGATATTGGTTCTCTTTTGGTAATCTATTCATTCTTTAGGAGTTGTTGTCCTACTTCTCATCTACCATCATTATGTATTATTTAAATTGCACAGCTATGCAAGCAATAAAGTTCGAGGAACACTTAAATCGATGTCTAAGAAGATTCATCAAGAAAGAGGGACGGATTAATTTCGAACTAAGAGAACTCAACGAACTAATGAAAACTTATCGCCTCGCGAAACCTCTCTCTTAACTTCTGCGCGACATCCTTCCCACTCCAGTCGCCTTTAAAATATTAATCCTCATCAACAGACTCATAATTGAAGAATGCCTTGAAGAGGGGCAAGTACTAGAGTTACTCAGTCAGCTGCGAGTAAACTCTGAGTAAGAGTTCTAACAACTTCTAAATGTAAAGCTTATTTTGCCTTTCAAATTATATCTGCAGAGAAGAGCTTGCATTCATTTGGGCATGGTCAAATACACAAACAGGCGATAAGCAGAAACGAGGGTGTTCCAATTGCTGAACCTGATCAATACAGGAACAGCCTTTTCCGATGTAATTTATACCTTTGGGCGTTATTATCTTTAGAAGTACAATTATGCTATAGATTTTAACATTGTGCTCGGAGCAGACCTACAGTTGGTCTATGCAGATATGGTGGATCAAGTACTCCGACCTGCTCATAGAACCATTTTGGAGGAAATTTAAATGGTTCACGAGAAGATGTATGTTGTCTTTTATAATTGCTATTTTCACAAATATCTCAGGAACTATCTACCAAAATGGGTTATTACAGATGTCCGCTCATCGAGTAGAGATACCAAACAAACAGCCAGAACCAATACTGACACCAAAGTTAGTAGGCATGCTTCAATGGAAAAAAGTTCTTCCGCTGCAGCCTCTAAAAAAGGAATCAATCTCTCATCAACCAATTTAGGAGATTCAATGATGCTACTGAACGAGCGAGTTGAAGAGCAAGTATAATCGGATTAATTCGATCATGAACCTCACTAGAACCCTGAAACTCCCCCTCCGCTGCAGCAAGAATAGCGTCTTAAGCTGCTACTGAGTATGTAGCGGGTGGTGGCTGAGCTAACTGATTGATATTCTTATACTTGAATATTAAGGATAAATCAATATTATTAAAATATGCATCGATTGCCGATTTCCTTCTGAGCAAAAAATAAACTAATCGAATTAGGCTATGAATGCAGTTCATGGATGTGAATGATATTCGTCTAATTTATTAGTGATACTCAGAGGATCATAGCGAATCAAACAATTTAGTTTTGCAACGCTGACAGAATTCAATTTCAGTCTTCGGCAACAATTATGATAACTTAGTCACCTTTTAGCAATTTGAACAGTGCACTAAGAAAAATCGACGGGGCTGTAATCCAAAAATTTCCTCGCTGTGGTCGGCATCTTTAAATTTTGAGTACTCTCCCACTAATTGTTTGAGAAAAGTCATTCTTCCTTAATCAAACTTGGCGACAATATCATTGACTCTGCTGACAAACTTAATAAACTTGGAATTGGCTGCCACGATACGTTTTACTTGTTTAAATTAAAACTTCTCCATCTCCCTGTCTTTCACAATCAGAACTGGGAATAATTTCATGAGGTAATTGTTCTAATTAAATGAGTGATTACTTTGTCAATTTCACTAACAACGCCCTCGAAAACTAATTGGGGTATCCTTAATTTACAGCGAATATGCATTCTCTTATCTCCAAGGGTCACTTCGCTGCCCGCATTACTGTCTGCCGAGATAAATCGTCCCAGCAAATCCATAAATATCATTTCTGAGCGAATATGATCGAAGTGGTTGTATGAACCGAGCGAATAGAGTTAATGATGTGGCTTGCGACCCAGAATGCGATAAAGCATTTTAAAGTAACGTTACAACTCGCTTCCTAAGAATTCATTCTCAAGGATAAATAACTTTAAGTAGAGAGAAAAGCATAATTGAGGCTCGGAGATACGACTTCGAATATGAGTGCTCAATAATTGATAACGGAAACAGTCGGTAGGCCCATTGATAAGAGTTGAATAGGAACTTAAGTCATTCTAAAAAACAGTTTATAGCACTGATGTTTTCTTTGAATTGAGTGAAATACGTTCCAAGAGGTAGACAATTTCATCTTCATAGTCCCGGTTGAAGCTGCGGATATCGTAAACACGAAGTTTGTCGTGACGATGAAATTGACTGGACCTTTCGTTGCTGCCATAGTAGCGTTCATAAATTCTGCGGATCTTGGCTGATGATATACGATTGAGATAACCTAGTATGGAGCTATCCTCGTCTTTCTTCTGGTCATCCCGTTTTGTTTATTGAAGCAAATTATCTTTTATCCTGCTAAGATAGTATTTATCTTCCTTACGATTCGCCTTTTATAGATTAAAGATTAGCAAGTCTATCTCTTCTTCAATTTTCCAGTCATAAATCGACTGAATAGATTGATGCCCTCCCTCCTTACCCAATTCCAGCTAGCCAGTTTCCTCCCGCAGCACGCTATAAGAAGACTCGTTCCTGCTCACTTCGAAATACTTGCGAATGGCATTGGCTTCGCCTATGAATGATTTTTTGCTGGCTGGATACTTATTCTCGGTGATGCAGATACTGCCCAAAGGATTCCATGAAAAAGCAGCAGGAGCGGGGTACAGCATATATTTTTTGCAATTAAGTTTTTTGTCGACTTTTTCACTGGTCACACGTCGCCTATTCTCGAATCCTTTTTTCTGCAATTCACTCTGGATGAGGAGGAGGTACGCTTATATCGAGCAAACAGGCCCGAAGGCACTAGGTTTGCTTTTTAGCTAGATCACTGAAACTCCGTCGACGTATGGTTTAAATGCTAGTGGTCACAATAAGTTCTATCTTTTACTGAAGGTCCTTTTTCTCAGGAGGAGCTAACTCAAAGTTGAGTTCTTATAATTCAATGATGATATCGCCTTCAGTAAGGTTGTTGATGAAACGGAAGTATGCAGTCGCAAAGGATATTTTAATGATGACTTTAAGAGTTTTAGATGGTGATTGCCATTCGATACGTCCCTTAAATCCTGGTATGTTACGCTTTTCCTCGAATGAGTTCAGGTGCCAAATGACTTCTCCCTCAGAATTGAGGCGCTATAGGACCCTCTCCACTATACTGCGTTCCTATAAGCGTTCTTCTCCTCGTAGAGAATTGAGTTTATCAGCTGAGAAGGAGTTGACTCGTTGTACCTGCGTATTTTCGAGTGGTATGTTGAATGAAGAACTGACATTCTTCTTCTCCTCTCTGCCAAACATCTTATTTAATTATCTTTATTAATTTAAAGTATTAATTAATTCAACTTTTTCACTCATCAATAATGGAACAACTGATAATACTGTTTAAGGATTATCTTAAACACAATTAAAACAATTTAATCGACATTAGGCGATAAGGAATCTGACTTTGTCTGCATAAAAGATACTTATCGATGGATTATTATATATTTGTTAGTATTGGTAGATGTAAATGATGATTATGCGATCACTGTACTCTTGAAGAGGATGCTGCGGGTTGTTAGGGTTCATGTTTTTCGTCGTTGCCTAGACAGTGGTAGAGAACAATAAGGGCAATTATCAGCGTGCCCATTCCTGTGCAGTATAGGTATAATTCGTACTCCATTTGTTATAATTATAACCAAAGCTACTTGATTATGATATAGCCAACAACAATCAAAAATAACCTTCACTTTTAACTTCTTCAAACAACTTGATTTTAAATGACTGTTTGATAAATCAAAATTTCTTGGAGTTAGTCTTATTTTTGATTGAATCTTTTCGTTTCATGTTATAACTGTTAGTTTTAAAATGGGTAACGAAGCGATAATAAATGAAAAGGGCTTGCAGAATGCTGAGAAGGTGGCCACATTAGAGTTAACTCACTTAGGCACTACTACTCTATTGCGATGGGAAGAGAAGCAGTGTCTTCTGAAAATATTTTCCTTCTCAGACAGTTTTCTAATGGAATAGTGCTTGCGAAGACTAAAGACGAGATCATCTAAACTCAGTAATAGTCCTCACGTGCTTGCAGTTTATCAGGTATTTAAACAAGAGAAAAAAGAACTTTGCGCTAATAACTATCAGTTGCATGTTTACCTGGAATACTTTAATTTCACGCTCGCCCAAGTCATATAAAAACATCTTCAGTAAAGGCGCAACTTCACTGAGGAGGAACTCTATTCCTTCCTCGGCAAAGTGGTTGATTCATTGATATATATTCAGGACAACGGACTAAAAAATATCCAACTCGATGTGGAAGCAGTATTATTCAGTGGAGAACAGGTTAAAGTGCTTGATAATAGTGTTGCCTGCTCTAAAACATATTATCGACTCTTAGATTAAAGGGAGAAAGGTATTGAAAACTAGGAACACAGGGTCTACCTTGCTCCATAACTTTTAAAAGACCTAAAGGAGCTCAATTACGATCCATATATTTCTCCAAAAGCAGATATATTTAGTTTAGGAATGCTGCTTTTGGAAATGGTAACACTTGAACCAATGCGAGGTTATTATGATTATCATGAGGCTAATATGGACTATGATAGCTTAATCCACAGACTATCAAGGATCAGTCACTCCTTGCCACTCAAAACTCTGCTTGCTGAGATGCTAGAGTATGACCCAGAAGAAAGGATTGGTCTTGTTTCTTTAAGAGAAAAGCTACAAAAGCTAAAAAGCAGTACAACTCAGAAACAGTCTATGGGGAGGAGCAAATCAACCAAAATGCTAAAAGAAATACTTTCGCATTCAAGACGGAGTGGATCAGCCAGCAAGCAGGGAGAAATTACGTCTCGCAATTAGTCTTACGATGGGAAGAGCTTTGAAATGCGTTGTAGTCGTCGTAAAAGCGACTAGTCGTCGATAAAGTAGCCATAAAAGGACAACTCCAATAAGTAAACCAGCAACAATAACACTTTACAAAAAGATATGAGCAAGAAGGATAGCCATTGCTTGGATCAACATTTATAAAATAATCTTGGGAATGCAGAGTTTAAAAACTTGGTCAAAAACAGATTATTCAAGGAAAAGAATAAGTAAAATCCGAACAAAACTATTCTTGGTAGTGCCAACACTAAACTATCCGGTCATTATAATACAGGAGTGAAGTTATTAAAGGACCCATCTAGGATAGGTATTGCTCTATAAACCAGAACCTTACTGGAACGTAATAGTCGGTTAGAGTCATCTAGAAACAACCATAAATTCGAGTCTAATCGCAGTAAAAAGTTTTAATCAAATAAATATGAATCAAACCACCTTAATCATAATTTTAACTCATCAGCAGGAAGTAATCAGTTGGAGGAATCTATAGATATGAAAAGTAGTCTCTGTAAGTTAGTTAAAGATAGTGGTATGAAAAGTTTGCTTCGGATTTAACAACTCAATACTGATAATTTAAATAAAAGCAAGGAATAGACAGTCAAAAATACCTCCCGCTTCGGTATTCACTAATATGCTAATTACCCAGCTAACATTTCAGCATATGATAGCCATAACATTTCAAGTGAATCTTTAGTTCCCATCCCAAATCCCTCTCATTAAAAATCAGAGATGCCTTCCTAGATTTAAATAAAGTAGTTAAGTCGTAAATAAGTCCAAAATCAATAATAAGCTCTAATAACATCTCGCCAGGAATCGGGAAGAGAGAAAAAACTCAATAAGGTAATGACTTTCAACAATAAGTAGTTCTTCATCAATGCAAAAAGTGTTGAGGAATCTTTATAAATGGAAAAATGTGCTAATCAATAGGAAAAACTTGTGTTCTCTCCCATCCAATCCACCAATAGAGAAAAGCCTAATGCTAGCGTATATACAAAATATGAATCCTGTGAGATTTAAGATAGTCCCCAAACCATCATAATTAAAAACATTCCAATTGTGGTCAGCCAAGAGAAAACCTTCATGGCTAACACTCATAATATCAAGAAGAACTTTGGAAGACTGCAACGACAACTTGATATGCTAGACTGTGTGCAATCCATAGAACAAGATAGTCCATCTAACTACAGTAATATCATAAACACCTCTAATGTTATTGAGACTTTTAAACCCAATGACTCCTATCGGAAAGAGGAGAGAGAGAATGAATAAAATTCTTGTTTTTTAAAAAAGAGGAAGGGAAAAAAGCCAAATCTAAATATAAAAATTCACGATGAAGAAGCCGAGAAGGTAAACTACCGATAGCAAACACAAATAATCCTTAACAATAATCATAACAATGATAATTTACTAACCCAGCCACCAGAGCTAAAATCAAATATAGAAGGACCTTATAAAACTAGATCTGTTGAGGAGCAGTTGTCAAATTTCAACAGTATCTCTACGTTTAAAGATAGCAACTCTAATTTTAATAGCTTAAAAAATCAATAGGACATAGCAAAAACAGAAAAATAGAAACTTAAACACAAGGTAATTTTGCCTAACGGTGACACATACATTGGGCAACTCACCAGTGACAACAAAATCACCGGCAATGGTCATCTCTACTCTCAGGGCAGAGAAAAATACAGCGGTTCTTTCAAAGATGGATAGTTTCATGGTTGCGGTACTCTCTTTAATTTGAATCATCGTGCCCTCCCAGTTGACTATAGGCTATTCGATATGAGTCAACCCTATTGGATTAAATATGAGGGGTAATTCGAGAATGGCTTAAAAAATTAATTTGGCACTTTTTACTTTCCGGATAATGAAAAATTTACAGGTTTTTCAAAGAAGGACGTTATAGATGGTATAGGATGCTTTTATACAAAGAATGGAGAGATTGTGAACGGTAAGTGGACGTAAAATCGTCTCTAAACACTATCGTGGTGATTAACTATTCCTTGTTACTAATTATTCTCTTTATCATTATAAATTATTATGAATATATCGAAAAAGAAGGGTTTCTCTTCTTTGATTGAATTTCGTTGTAATACTACTCTACTTTAAGTGGAAAGTTAAATTTAAATAGAAAACACTTTGTATAAATTAAATTCAATGAAGCAAACAGATAAAATCAAGAAGGAGAAATCACCCGTCACCAAGATACCTCTTTCTGCCACCGTCAAAAAGACGTAGATTAAAAAACCACTTAAAAAGGAAGAGACAAACATTCCCAAAAGTATATCTGCTATCATATAGTTCTCCCCTTAGGCCTCGGGCATACCAAGATGAGCACTGGAATCACAACCGGCACTCAATCTTCCAAACAGCTGAATCCTAGTGCAGTCAGTATCAAAACTTCTCCCAAAGCTAGTCTGGCCGATGTTCGACAAGTCTGTGATCCTAAGCCCAAAAAAATCGAGCTGGCTTAGAAGAATAAATAATAGATTAAAAAGTCATTGGCAAACGTGATAAAAGTCTACTATCCGCAAAAGAAGTCTTGCTTAGATATATCAATGACTGAGCAAACAAAAGACACAACACAGAAGGATGAAAGAATGAGCAGAAATGATTTCCATTTTTTGGAAGCGATTGGAGAAGGAGGGTATGGGAAGGTGTGGAAGGTGGAATTGGCTCGAAACAAAAAGCTGTATGCAATGAAGGAGATGAGCAAGGCTTTGGTTGTTATGAAAAAAAGCGTTGACAATGTCCTTAACGAACGCAAGATTCTCGAAGGTCTAAGGTCGCCCTTTATCGCCAACATGGTCTGCGCCTTCAATGATCGCGATAACCTGTATCTCGTCATGGATTTGCTGTCGGGTGCTGATTTGCGCTATCGTATTGGAGCAATCACAAAGTTCACTGAGGACGAAGCCAAATTTCTTATCGGCTGCATCCTCACTGCGGTTGATTTCATTCATAGGAAGAAAATTTTTCACCGTGACATAAAACCATAAAATTTGGTATTTGATGAACTTGGTTACCTTAGACTCACTGACTTTGGCATTGCACGAGCAGAGAATTCGAAGCAGAGTCTCGATGCCAGCGGAACACCGGGGTACATGGCCCCCGAAGTACTCTGCAAGCAGATGCATTCCTTTGAAGTGGATTTCTACGCGATCGGAATCATTGCGCATGAGCTGGCAATGGGCAAGGTACTTTTAGAACAACTCAGAGACCGTACTCTGGCAGCAACAGAATGGAAATCAGAGATGCTGTCCTATCAAAGCAGCACCAAATTAAAAAGGCAGAAATTCCGCACGGATGGTCAATGGAAGCAGCTGATTTAGTCAATAAACTGATAGTGAGGACACCTGCAACCCGTCTCGGAGGAAAAGGAGGAATTAAGGAGATCAAAGCGCATCCATGGTTTAAGGGGTTCCCATGGGCGGAGCTGGAGTCCAAACAGCTGAAATCTCCCTTCCGTTAAAAATAGCAAAACTTTGAAATTACCGAACGTGAAGATGATTACTCAGAAGCGATGGTACAATTCAAACTGCTACAAAGAGCAGAGAGTAAAGTGGATGCCTTCGCCAAATATTTCTTTCAGATGGTTGAAAAGTGAGCGGTGGCTGGGGTTTTGATAATTCATGCGATAGCGTGAATGCTTGATTTGTACTTAATTTATTAAACTTGGAGTGATGCGAGTTAAACTATTAATCATTAAGTTAGGAATAGCACTCATAATTGAAGCCAACCTTTTAAAATTGTATATATTGGACAAATAATAAATGATGCACACACTCATCTTTTTAGGTAGGGATATATTTTGGTGGGTTTGGTATGTATTGTCTATCGTTTTAATATGGATTCTCGTATTCTTTGGGAGGGATTGACCTTCCGCCACTGCAATTCCGGGTAATAAATAAATGATATCGAAAAATAATTATTCATTATTTGCCTATATTTATATATTGATGACAATAATTCGCAGTCAATTCCATGATCATAATTAAATATATGATTGCCTCCCGAGTCAGTCGACTCTTCAGCCATGTGGGCCTTCACATCCATCATGCTTTTGCTGAACTTTCTAACAAGGAAAGAGCTGAAAAAAGGGATTAAATGAAATTCAGTCGTGAGAGGGCAGTTTGGGCTTGCCAGATTTTCAGTACAATAAAGTATGCTGAGCAAAATAATAAATAAGTCATAGGCAAAGGCTCTCTTCGCGAGTAGATCCTTAACCTCGATATCCCAAACTTTAAGTGCAGTTAAGAAAGCAAGTCTTCTGTCCTGAAGATGTTTAATCAAGGAATTCCATTGAATAAAACGGTTTTTGATCAACTTCGCATCGAACTGGAAAAAGAAGATGTTCCAGTCCCCAAGCCTCAGATTAATCAAGATGGGTAATAATATAAAAATTTGCCAATTCCTTGCCATTTTATGTTCTGCCCAAATAAATTAGTCACTCGGTAAATGTTTCGGTATCTTACGATGCCTCCTAAATGCAATGCAATGATTATAGGAGGTTACGGAATTAGTAAGACCGTCTCCATTGTATTGCTTCATCAACTTTCATTCATAATTAATGAGTATATGTACTCGGCTTTCTCTGACCCAGAAGAGAAATCTCGTCTTAAATAACTCAAAAATAAAGGATATCTGTTCCATGTTCCCAAATTCTTTTATTGGAGTATAACTATTAACTAGAATTTTTAACTTCCCACAGAAAAGGATCTCATAAAAATTTTAATGTAACAGGCAACAGAGCTATCAAAAGATGAAAAGGCACTGCAAAAACTTTAAAAGATTTCATCCCTCTTTTAGTTTGCAAGACAGATGAAATATTTGTATTAAGCAAAGAATATTGAAACAAAGGTGTTAATTGATGATCTTAATATTACTGCTTCTTTCATCAGGAGATGGCGAAAGTTTTATAAATAGTATGAGCCTACGGAGCAACCTTTTCGCGATGCCCTTTCAAAATTATACAAGGCCTATCAGTCAGCACAATCTTAAACATAGCAAAGTGATTGCTTTTAATAAATAAAAGCAAAATATCAATAATTAAATCAATGGAAGGCAGATAATATGTAAACTTAGAGACAATTGCAGTATCTGCCAGCTACAAAGTTAAAGACAATAACGTGCAATTTTTCAGCAGTTGGACGTTATACAATTTTCAATAGTTCCATTAAAATAGAAAAAGATTTGTTGATAGTAAACAAAAGTGGTGATCCAATGAAGATAACACTTGGATTTGATGACCACGACTACCTTATACAGTTGACTATTCCATTTAGTAAATCGTTACGCTAGCCTTGGGGCTAGAACGATTTTAATTAATATTTTTGGTTCTAAGTTTAAAAAAGACTCATAGCAAAAGGATTCACTGAGACAAGACTCAAATAATTATCGAAATTATTCTACAGTGCAGTTATTCAAAGCAAAAAGCCATCTGGATACTATCGCTTTCTGCACATTCGATAATCTTTTGAACAAGCAAAGTCTAATCTTTTCGATTCATAGCCAAATGATTCAAATGAGCAAATGATCTAAAAATTCAAGAAAATAATAAGCAATTTCCATGAATGGTGCCGTTCTTCCTCTATTTAAAAACTTAAGTTATTCATGACAAAAGCAGGCACTGCTAAATAAAAACATAAAAAAATTAAATTTATACTAATTCTGCATTATTTGGCAATCATTTAGTTGAAAAAATAGAATGTTGAGGATAGAAAAATGGTATTTCCTATTAAAGAGCTTGACCGTTATATGAATGCCTTTTAACCAGGATCAACAGATGAATTTGTCAGGTGTCAAGAGCATAATAATGAATTTTTGCCAGTATAGTTTTAGGATAGAGGCTTTGGTGTGAAAATGATGGATTTCCTCTACAGTCCTGAATAATTCTTGTAATTTTCCTATGCCATATTCTTATAAAGGTCATATAAATCAGATAACGTTGCTCATTTTACTGATCAGCAAAAACAATTTTGGATTTGGCATAATATATCTCGAGGGAGTGCTGTCTAAAATGCGTTAATTAAAATTTTGGAAAAGCCAAATTCAAAAGTAACTTTTGTAATAAAATAATTGAAAGCAAATAATGAGTTTAAGACTTTAAACAAGAAGATTTAAATCGCTGGAGTCTCATATTTTTTGCACTGTAATTTAGGCCAAAGTTAAGTTTAAGTCAATCTTAGTAAATTGCTTAAATTATCATAAGCCCAAAGTGATAAATATTTTCTTGGATTACCTGTTCGAGTAATAAATATGATTATTTAGTTAAATGATGAAGCATTTAAAGTAGGAACAAAATCTGTAACATAATTTTCAGAGCATAATCCTCTTATTGATTTTATAATTATCCTATATAATTCAAATAGTCAAACATTTTAGATAAATACATTTGATTCCACGATCGGAAGCGATAAAGGGATTGTTACTAAAATCATCAAAGCTAAGAAATTATTAAACTCCATGAGTAGTAATTAAAAAAAACAAAATCCATTTTCTGCAGCATAAATTAAATAATTTCCTGTCCATTAAGGGGTGAAAAAAAGAAAAACTATATTTTAACCCATACTATTTTATGCAAAGAAGGAATATTTAAATTTTAACTGAAACAAGTGCTAGCTGGAGTATCAGAAGCAGAGGCAAAAGTATCAGAAGTAGAAGTAGAAGTAAAAGATGAAAAAGCAAAGGGAAAAACAAAAGTAAAAGGAAAGACAAATTAATAAAAATTCTAAAACTAATAAAAAAAACAATAAGAAAACAAACCAATGTAGTAGTAACTACAAATCTAATCAACCAAACCCATTCTCAAATTTAACTTTGGTAGTCTCAAAGAAATTAAAATTGATCATTGCCCTGATTAACTTGCTGTGAGTGAATGGATGGCTCACATGGAGTTATAAAAATTGATGATGGAATAATGATTAACTTTTTGTAAAATTAAATTTTAAAATGATTATTTAAATTGTCACTTTACTATTGTTATGATGTCCACAAATGATCAACGCTTCTATTGCCCTGTCCTTGCTTTAAGATCCTCTTCTTACGAATGACTAATTCTCATCTCGTAAATGTTTTTCTCATTTTTACGAATTTCCTCTGGATCGACTTCCTCTTTGGTCAGCTCGTCGCGAGGAGTCGGCTCCACCTCTAAATCCACCGAACTATTGTCTAACGACCCCTTGGGGTTATTTTCGATAGGTACTGCTGCCTCTTATTTTTCAGTCTGCCTCTATTGGACCAGTTCGGAAACGAACTCATAGGTAACGATGATGAAAACTAAGAACAACCCAGTCAATTGAAAGATATTGGTTTCATGGTGAAAGTAAAAGATACTGAGTCCGACTGTGAATATCTTGCGGGTTGTTATAACGAAGGGCGGGAAGTGCTGCTTGAACTGTTTGATCATGCGGTAGACGAACATCTGTCCGAATGTAGATAACAAGCCCATGGCTAGCATATGCACGATGAAGAGATGGTGACCAGCAATGAACTTCAGAATATCCCAGATCTACATCAAAGCGCAAGCGTACGTCAAAGACACAATGGCCACCCACTTGTTTATGATTGTCATCATTTCCATCGGCAGAGGTTTGTAAAAAGTTTTTATTTATGCTTGAAAATCAGGTAGGAAACCATCAGCAAGAAGCGATACGATTAGTAGAATAATTCCTAGCAGTTCTGTCTTTTTTTAATCCTTTTTGGCAGACTCAGGATCAAAGTATTTGAACATGATAATACCAGCTGTGACGAGGACACCCACTACTATCTTTTTGGTTCCAAGCTTTAGTTTTTTATCCTTGACTCGAGAGCAGAGGACACCCACTAAAATAACTGACAGAATGTTGCAGCTTTTGAACATCATAACCACGGGGAAGTTAGTCAGGTAAATTGCATAGGTATATGTCAGCGTGGAGATGGCTACGGTAACTGCGCAGAGAGCGGCCTTCTTTCCAGGTATGACTGTTCGATCTTCTTTCTTGATCTGAAAATGATTAACTATCTCCCCGATGATCCAAGTGATGCCGCAAGGGAAGATAAGGAATCCTGAAGGCCAGGTGAAGTTTTCCTCAGCACCAGTTGCATTGTTGAGATATTTCTCCTTGAGCATGGATTCTTGGATGAGACCTGTAACCAAATAGGTAATGTAGATACCCAGTACTCCTGATACGAGTTGATAACAGCGTGTGGGATCCACTATATCCGACAGCTTCATGTGTTGACGATATGAATTAAATATAACGATAGAAAACGATAACCCTATAAATAGCTTTTAATTGTTACTGAATCAAATCATTAGGGATTATTTAAATTTTATCTATAGAAAATACTAAAATTAGCAAGAGGAATATTGAATATGACTCTAGTATCTATTTCCTGGGAGTCTATGGTGATTATGATGATAATCGATATAATTATGATGAGATTAACGATCGCAGCATCTGGTATAAAATCTTTGCAAATGACGTATATAGGTAATAATGAATAAATAATCATTCATCTTTCTTCTTGAATAATTTGCTTTTCTGGGTCACTTCACTATATAATTATAAGTTAGATAAAAAAGAGGACCTCTTTTTTTAGTTATCTTGCGCCTCTTGTATAGACGATTTGCCAGGTATTTCATAATTAGAAATGAGCTAACTGCCGACACCGGTTTATTTATATTTTCCAGGACCCACAAATGTATTTTGCAAAAAAGGCAGCACACTATCCAACTAATCACCACTTCCTATGCTTGACTGGGGTGAAACTTACCCTATTTGCTAAATAATATAATCTCTATCCCCGCCAATATTTATTTATTTATCTATCTATGCTACATTTTATCTGTTCGGCCTTGATGGTAAGGATTTGCCTATTTATTAGATAATGTAATCTTTAGGTTTATCTTTATCAATATTTATTTAATTCAAAGTAGTTTGATGAGCTAATAGGCTATTAGTTAACTATAACACTGCAATTTTCTAGTTATTTAGAACTACTTCTCTCTTCAAAGTCATCATGGTCTTAAACATATCCGAGCAAACACCCATAAAGTATTTAACATAATTTTATTCACTTAATTGAAGAGCGTAGATCCTTTTGAGTTCAGTTTTCAGTAAGCCTAAGTCTTGATTGTCAAGTCGAAATTTTCCTTGAGATACTTTTTTCAAGCAGAAATGAAATGGATTTATTGTTAATTCCTTATATGAAGAAGGAATTTAGGGTAATTATCTCAAATTCAAATGATTAGGAATCAGGTCAGTTGAGCAAGAAATTTATCTCTTCTTCGGGGGGAAAGGTAAAGAAATTGATTCCAGGTGACGAACAGCTTCTCTATCGATTTTAAAATTTTTCGTCTCCATAATTTTTGATTTCAATTTTTTTTCCCACTCCTAACACAATGTGCTTGTTTTGAAGTTCAAAATCAATTTCTTCTTCTTGATATTGAATGTGAGATGTATTTATCCCTTTTTGCGAATGATATCTTTAATGCAGAGTATATCAACACAATCATCAAGAGAGGATTGAACTGGTACATATTAAATCTAATCCCTCAATTATTCAGCAATATTGAACTTATAGCCGATTTTATACTCCTTGTTGGGGCATTCAATCAAATAAAAAAGTATAGTTTCAACACTGGTAAAGCTTAGGAAGGTTTCTTATTTTTTCATGCAGATAGAGACAGTGGAGTCGTAATAAATTTCGTTAAAAACTCGATGCCTGAGGTTCTTTATAGATATTTAGAGATCCTTATACTGTGGAATATCCTTGATTTTTAATGCATTCATGATCACAAATTAAATAAATAATGTACTTTTTGTGAAGTATTATTCTTTTATATTGAGGAAGCTTGAAGAAAAGATTTCGTCAAATGTAAATTCGAATCAATTAATTCTAAAAATATACTCATCTATCAGATAATACAGGGAATACAACTACTTCTAAGATTGGAAGGAACCCCTCTTCCTTTGGCAAAAACAATTTTGAAAACATGCTTAAAAGAATATCTACTTGAAAGAACTGATGGACAATATAATATGTTAAAAAAATAAACTTTGCCTTCTTCTGTCATAGCCAGATGCTCCCGTCATCGCCAATTAGTAATCATAATTTTAAATTAGTAATCATAATTTTAAAATTATTGAAACCTAATAGAATAGTTGAATGAATTGATATAAGAGGTGTCTAAAAAGGTTCGAGAAAATGTATTAAAAATTGTTGGTTAATATTTTTATAAGTATTATCCATACTATTTGTCTTTTTTTACCAACAATAAAGGCTAAATATATTGATGAAGAAGTAGCACAACACATTTCCAAGCTTTGATCAAATGAATGATCGATTTCGAATGTTTTTACGCTTTAAAATGAGAAGAAATCAACTGAATCCGCCAAGATCAATAATATAGGAAAGTAATGAGGTCAATATTATTGATTCCTTATCTAATTCTTACGTGATTTCCATTTAAAGTTAGACACCCTGCATTGAAATCGGAGATTCAGATACTCTATAAGATGTATCTTAGTTTTAAATTGACACAAACCAATAAAAATAGGGCATATTTCCAATTATGAATGAACCAACAAATATTTAGAAAAGAAAAAAGTCATTAAAGCCGAGAAAGATCAGATCAACTATTACCAAGACGAAGTTGGAATAAATGAATAAACTTTTCGTTTAATACTTCATAGAAAATAGAGATAAGTACGAACAAAAAGTTACCGCGACCCTCAAATAAATTAGTTAGGTACTTAAGCTTGGATGCTCCACAATTCTTCAAAAATACAGATAATTTAGAATTAATAAAAAAGTCAAGGGAGGAACTTTACTATCTTCGAAGCAGGTGAAGAGAAAATATAAAAAATCAGTAATAATCTAGAACTATATCCTGAAAGCATTGAATTCTTGCTCACTTCACAGCGCCAAAGAAGTGTCTCATTACATATTCGAACATTAAAAATAATTGTTTTCCAAGACAAAGATCGCTCGTCATCTCTTTGCAATGGGGTTCTCATTTAACTACTACAAACCAGTTATTCTGGAAAGGAATACACCTGCAATGATAGAAAACAGGCGAATTTACTCTCAAATTATTGATCAAACGGCAAATGACTTGACCCTTTTTGTTCATATTGACTAGCTTGCGCTTTCCAAGAACATCTTTAAAAGAAGAGTGAGTAATACTCGCAATTCTATGTAGGAGATCCTTTTTCAAGACACAGTAGAAGATTATGTTTCAGTACTCGTTGCCGCCAGCAATCAAAGAGTCATCTATTATCAAATAAAAGATGGATTCTTTACTCGATAAAATTTTTGTGATGCTTTGCACTTAATAAATAGGGAGATGAATACAGATCTGTTTGATGTGTATTTGCCTTTTCTAAAGAGACCAATTATACTTACCGATATGAATAAGATTCATTATGACTTGAGTGAGGAACCGACTAAAAAGATTATTGAAGACACATTGCTTGAACTAAAATTCCAGCGATTTTTCTTACCTTCTAATTCACCACAACTCAATCCACTTTAAAGTTTTTTTGATACTTTAGCTGGAAGAATCAGACAATATGAAATTCCAGATCGAAAATCGTTGAGGATAATTTTTGAGAGAGAAATGAGAATTGCAGCGTTAGAATCAACTTGTGCGTACTTTAAGGATATGGATTAATGGATGGATAAGGCAAGGCAATCTGAGCCCTTTTGATTAATATTTTTTAAAAGTTTTATAATATTATAAGATAGTTAAATATCAAAAGGCTCCACAGCCAGTCATCACTTTCTTATTTGCCACAAGCTTATCGATAAGATCGCTGCATTTATGTTGAGATACGAAACAAGGATTTCCAAGAATTGAAAGTACTCGAATAGCTTTCATGCTATGAAGTTGTGAGGGCAGATGATTAAGCTGATTGTTTACTAAATAATAAAATGGTTACTTATTCTTAGTTCTACCAAAGAATAGAGGAATTAAATTTCTTCTGGTATTTCTTGGATATGGTTACTGCCTATATATGACACAAGATACTCAGTGAAAGAACTTGCAGCTTATGCAAGTGGAAGAGGTTTTCTATTCTGGTTAAGAGATTGCTATGCAATATTAGAACGCTAAGATTTATATTTCGCTCAAGATTTTATATTTTTTAGATTTGGTTTTGGCTCAAATCTAGGATGGATAAACTATTAAGATAGAATAAGCCATCAATTTTCTTTATGTTGTTCTAAGATAATCGCATTTATTTAAGGTTCACAAATATTTACATAAATTTCATTGATTTTAACTCACATCCACCTAAATCACAACAAAAGTACTCAAATCAACATCAATCAAAGATTAAACATTCGTGCTAATCAGGCTTGTTATTTTAGGATTGCTCAGCTTTGACAGTTCATAAGTATGCACAACCAACCTCCGCCGCTATCTGTCTTATTTTTAAGCTTTCAAAGTTTGTCTCAACTCTCGATTATTGTTCTTAAGACTATTAGTAATTCCGTCCTCATGCATGATAATCAATTTTCCAATTTTAATTAATTCAGATTCCATTTCCTAAAGTTCCAAAGTCAATCTCCTGTGCTGCTGGCAGTTTGATTTATAATTAGACCAGTATTTTTCTTATTATTGTAAAGTTTAATTATAGATTACCTCTAAATTTCGTTTTTATGAATCATTTTGTATGTGAAGCATAGCATTTTCTTAAGTTATTTAAAGGAAACGTTGTGATAAGGCCTCGGATCTGTTTTATTCAATGATTGGAAGATAGATGTACTTAAATTATCCTAAAATATCCACTTTTATTCGCAACTCTAAGAAGATATCGTCAAAATTAAGCATTGTAGGCGTAAGGCATAGATAATTATAAAGAATGGTTATGCTTGGAAATAATTGCTTTGTGGAATCATCCATTTACACTTATGAAAGTTGGCTTTTATATACTTTCAAAGCACTTTTTAATGCTGCGCAAGTCACAGTGAAAATCATGCTTTCATTGCCAACAAGTTCGAATATTATATCGTATTTCATCAATATCTATAAATCTGCTTCAGTAAGATAGATTTATTTTAATATGAATTGTGAATTCATCAATTTCACAA
>Ga0302185_10001140_pt1 | contig 19000 bp, 21 predicted proteins | sample II_Bog_E1_1_FD_200231 | JGI IMG/M metagenome (GOLD analysis project Ga0302185, IMG submission 200231) | Peat permafrost microbial communities from Stordalen Mire near Abisko, Sweden - II_Bog_E1_2 | ecosystem: Environmental > Terrestrial > Soil > Wetlands > Peat | place: Sweden: Abisko... | reverse complement strand
CCAGGTAGAGCTACAGCACGTGAAACACCAGCACGATGTTGATTTGGAAGAACGTAGCCAAAATCACCGAACTTAGGAAGTAGAGAATGCATGTCGGAAGACTGATGGAGAAGGAGGATAGAATATTGCTTGTGCTGTAAGTGATCCACAGCAGTAGGACAATCACAGGCTGGATCATATATTGCAGCATGTTAGTAGTGCAGTCAAGGATCAGCTCAAACTTTCTGCTTTAGAGCTCGTACTGTTCTTTCTCTTCATCTTAGATTTTGACGAACGAGTCGATGATTAAACTTTTCTCTTCTGATGTCTTATGTCTCTCATTTTTTTATGACATCGATTGCACGAATAGCGCTTTAAGTTCAGTTTATTTCTCATAGCAGTCTACTGACGCCAAATCGACATTATTGTGCTCCTCCTCGACGCGAACTTCCAAAAACTAAACCTAATTAGCGTAGCTATCGATAAATATATACTCGCTGCTACTAAACAGGTTGTTGTCTGCCTTACTGACCTTTTCCATATCTTCCTCGTCGTCATTGAGCATGTTCCTATAGAATTTGCTGATCTCCTACATCTTCCGCTCGATAAATTTAGTTATGACCTCCTGCAGATTGGACAGATAAGAAATCTAGATTGTGGAAATTAAGACATCCACCAGATAACCGAGGATGAAGTAGTATAGATCGATAGCACCCATCGTTGCTAGGTAGGCGAGAACCCCCAGCGTTAGTTTCAACGGCACACACGACACTTCATCCTCATACAACGAAAAAATGATCTCCTCGATGACCATCTGCAAAACTTGAACTAGCACGATAAACACCCAAATGTTAAGATTGAAAAGAGTCGAATAGGCGAAGTAGAGGTAAACTAGACAGAGGGCTATCATGAAAAATGTACCGAAGAGGATCTTACCCCTGTTCCACTACTGCGGTTTGAACCGTCTCCCCATGATCTCGTACTACTAGTATTCACATTTTTTTCGCTATTTTCCGATTAAATAATCCGAGAGGCGGACCATCAGATAGACCGAGATAATTATTTAGGCGAAGCCCATTCTTCCGGAGCGAGCAATCTGCAAATTATTGGATGCAAAATAGCCTACGTTGTTGACAGTGAAGTAGTCCCAAAATGAATTAAAATTTGAGTTGAGAGGGCTCCCGAAGAAAGTGCCGTTCATGATGATCTCGACCATAAAAGTGAGGGCGATGGTGATGGCGAAGGCAAACCCGGCTCCCTTTGCAATCTACTTAATGAGTTTAAGATAAATCTTGATGTTGAATGTCCTTTTAGCCTTAGTCGTGATGATCAGATGGTAAATCCAAAAGATTAGAAACTGGATGTTGGATAGTAGACCGATTATCATAAATACAAAGACGTAGATGTACCAATCAAACCCAAAATTTAGCAGAATATGGGTATGATTCAAAGGGGCGAAGGACATCTCGAGCTGATAGGAAAAGTTAGCAGTGCTGGCCACGTAGAGACTATAGGATACACTGCAAGTGAGAATCGTTCGGATTTCGTTAGTTTTCTGATAATACCCAATATCGATGGTAACTTTTAGAGGGTATACGCTTGAAGAGTTGGTTCCAGCAGTGGCAGAGTCTAATTTACAAGTGACAAGCTGTGAAGAGTCCAAAGAGCCGCCAGGAATTGGATTTGAATAAAGTTATTCGGAACTAATTGAGAAGAGAAAAGTTGAGGCGGAGTCCAGCGTGTTCCAGAAGGGATATTAATTGACGGTGCTGGGTATTTCATCATTGATGCACTTTCTGGTGATGGAACAGGTATCAGCTACTGCTTTCGATCCAAACTTCAACGGATTGATGGGAGTAGCGTTGTAACCATATAGAGTGCACTCTGATGCGTTGTGGATCATCTGCTCGAAGTAGAGATAGTCGCCACTGTTTTAGCAATTTGAGAAGTATGGTAAATAGGGCAGGGCGACTGAGCTCATTTGCTGAATCAACTCAGAGATACGTTCCAATAATTGCTGTAAGAAGGGAGGGTTTGTGGTTGGCTTTGCATGAAGTTAATGTTCGATTACTGAGTTAGGAAGTAACCATCAAAATTGTTGGCGTTGCTGGCTGAAATCATATTGTAGGGGAGGTTGATTTACTGAATAGAGAAATGGGAACGTCCTGATTGGTTACCACGAACAGGAAGGAGAGCTGCTATCCATAGTTATTGGCGGGTAGGATGATCATAGAGATTGATTAACCGAAGAGATACGATTTGCTTTAGGTCAGCTCCGAAGTTTCATCCGTGATGCTGTAAAAAGCCGAGAGCACGATATTGTTGGCGGCGTAAAAGCCATAAGTGGTAACTGAGTTATTTAGAGCCAGAATTTAGCTATAATTCGATCCAGTGTCAGTATTTAAGATGCTGAGATAAAGAGTAACATTGTTGATAGTGGCGAGGGAGGCAAGGTGTCTTAAATCGACTTGGATATTGACATAATTGAAAGGGGAAAGGCTGATGTAGGTTGAGGTATCGTTGGGATAGCTAATGAGATTAGAAGCGTTGACACAGGTCAAGTTTATTGCTTCGTAAGAGAGGGTAAATTATGCTTAGTACAGATGCGAAAGTATAGCCAATATTAAAAGGGTCAGCATGATACTTTTAGAGGGTGCCATTAATATTATAAATTCGGTATAATTGGCCAGCCAGCTTAAATTAATTAATTAGACTGTTTTGAATAAGATAGCATCGTATTCTATTATGAAGGGATTGTAATCACAACTGCTGCTGCTATATTAACTCTATGGCTTGACTGAGGTCTCCATTCACTGCATCTAATATCGTGACACATTTTTCTTCATCTATGAATCCCATATCTTTCATGAAGGTCAGCTGTTCGCTGTATTGATCTTTGTTAATTTGTCTTTTAATTTATTTTTAGATTTTTGGCTTCATTCCTCCGGTTTAGACAGGAAGATCGAGTTCATCCTATCTATCTTCCAAAGGGTTTGGCTTTTTTTTAAACTCAGGCTACAGTTCGCTGATGTCTGTGAGGTCCAACCCGCCAACAACAAAGGGCAGGAAGTCAGTAGGAGGTTTTATCCTTGGAGGATAGCGAATGTCCGCAAAAAAGGCGTATCTTTTATCAAGATCGAGGGAACTCAATGATGTGCTGTCGTCATCGAGTAAGTTTCCTGAGTTAATATACAAATACTATCGTAAACGATATTTATGAATTCGATGGGTGTATAGAATGTTCTCGAGAGTTTCTGTTTGAGGTGAAATACGTTTAATACTTTGGCCAAGTTGATGGTGAGATTGAAAGGGAGCACTGTTGAATCGATCGGTGTTAAGAATTTAATTTCCTTCTTCATGTGCTTATACTTATTTCTTGGATATTATGACTATAGGAAGGGTAATCGAGTAATTCAAAGAAAATTTCAAAGCATAAATAATCATATTGCTTGGATGAGACATATCGACGATTATCAGATTGAAGTTGCGGGTTAACTTTATTTATCATTCCAGGATGAGATTTGGGTGGTCATGGATATTACTTAGATTTCCATTGAGTTATTGAATGATTTAATATATGAGTAACTCCGACCGATAAATAAAATTTATGATTTTATAATCTCTTCTAGACTGATGTTATTCACTGGATGGGTGGAAAGGCTTTTGCCCACAAATAAGATTGATGCCTTCGGTAAAGATGGACTACTGATGAACAGCGCCCCCTATTACCTCCTTGCCTTTATTATCTCTATAGCTATTGCGCTCATATGGAACCATGCTTGGACATTGATGGTCATCATCTATGCCATTCTACCACTCTTTGATGAGATCTTTACCCAAGACACTCGTAACCCCACCGAACAGTAAAGACGCCATCTCTAAGCCAACGACATTTTCTTCCGAATCTGCCTCTATGTGACAATTGTCTTGGACTGGCTGGTTTTTTTCAAGATACTACGATACTTCACCGAATTCGAGTTCACCTTCTGGAACTGCTACAACCTTGCTGCGCTCTTCTTCATCTTTTCCAACCTCAACGCGGTTCAGTTTGCTGTTGCTCATGAGATCTTCCACAAGCCTGGCCTTTTTAATAAAGTTTTGGGAACCCTACAAATGTCGAAAAACCTTTATATGCACTTCACATATTAACATATCTTTGGACATCATCGGAGGGTAGCTACTCCGGAGGATCCTGCCTCATCGCAACAGGGTGAAAATGTTTATCAGTTCTTCCCACGAAGCTTCTTTGGATCATATAAAAGCGTATATCACATGCAGAAGGACACAGATAGGAAACCTTTCTTTTTAAACTATGCAGTATTGAGCGTAGCGGGATCCATTGCCTTCATTTTAGGAGTTTATTATTTCTACAACCTTCAAACCACCATTTTCTTCGTTCTTGAGGCATATTTATCGATATTTTACTTGGAGGCTATCAACTACATCGAGCATTACGGACTATCTCGTAAAAAGCTGGAGAATGGAGAGTATGAGAAAGTGACTATTAGGCATAGTTGGAATGCACCTCATAGGTTCTCTAACTACATCCTTTTTAAACTTCAAAGACACTCGGACCATCATTAAAATTCTCTGAAACCCTATCAAACGCTAGTTTCCCTCGATTAGTCGCCCCATCTTCCGCATGGATACTCGCTCATCATCTTTCTTTCCTTCTTTCCAAGTGAGTGGCGCAAGATCATGGACCCTCTAACAGATGAATACAAAAAATTAGGAGTTGGAACAGCTAGAAATGAGGTCACTGAAAAAGCTATGGCTTTGACCAAGAAATTTGCCATAAAACTAGGATCGGCAGTCACCATTCTGTGGCTTATCTCATACCTGCGATACCTATGATCCATTCAACCCACATATTGCTGAATTTTTATTGACTTCTGTCGATTTATGACTTCGATTATCGACACTCCGTGCATTTCCTTGAACAGTAGATTGGTTCTGTTTTTTGTTTCTATTCAAGGCGATGCTTATGTATTTGTAGACTGGAAAAAGATTGGCATTTGCTTGATTAATGTATTTAAAATATCCAATTAACTTCTTCATTTGACGTAAACTAAATATACAGGAAATGATTTGTTCAGATAGATGACCTTGGATATAAAATTAAATTTTATGAGAGTTTTAATCTTTATAAACTGAGCAATTTATCCTTCCTCTTCGTGATTTGAACACTCTTTTTAATTTATAAACTAATTGGTTGAATTCACATTTTTTATTTTACTCTTGGAAAATCCCCAGTTTAAACCCGAGCAATTGCATCAGCCCTTCACATTCCGCTTTATTAATACTCAGTGAACCATAGAAAAATTGTCCCTAATTACTACACCAGCATCTTCAACTTATGCTACTTCTTCTCAAAGATTTGGTAGATAAAATTTGAAACCAACTAAATAATTAATTAGGCGACTGCTTGCTATCAGGTCTTTTTGTGGGATATCAGCAAGGCAACAGCGGAAATGTCGAAAAAATGTTAATGATCACCGAAACATTTTATTAAAGTCTACAATTTAAGAAATCAATTTCAATTCACTGAATAATATCTCGAAAAAGAAGTGAAGATACTTTGATCTGTACTTTCTCATAAAAATATGATGATAATTAACGGCATTCATTGTGGTCAGCTTTATGACATGGCTTATAAACAAGTAACAGGAGGAGGGTATTCGGCAAATCCGATAGAAATCTCAAGGATAAATGATTATAGTGTTTATATTAGAAAGAAATCAACATCATCAGACGGGAGTTGCGGATAAATGTTATTCATGATTCAAAATTAAATTATGCGTAGATATGAGGAACTGCTACTATTTTCATTGATTTTATTCAAAAATTTAAGATTTAACTCAGCGAGTGCTATTTACTGAATTACTGAATTACTGAATTAATGAATTAATGAATTTAGAATTTAAAATTTAGAATTACTGAAATGACACTATTCACTGAACCTGTGGAAAAAAATTTACCGAAGACAAAGATCGATGTCTTCAATACAGATTGGTTATTCATGAGCAGCATTCCCTACTACCTGTTCACCTATACCATCACTATAGCGTTCGTACTTATATGGAATCATGCCTGGGCGTTGATGTTCCTCATCTATGTCAATCTACCACTCTTCGATGAGATCTTCACTCAAGACACTCGCAACCCCACCGAGCAGTAAAGACGCCATCTCTAAGCCAACGACATTTTCTTCCGAATCTGCCTCTACGTGACAATCGCCTTGGACTGGGTGCTCTTCTTCAAGATGATGAGTTACTTCGCAGAGTTCTAGTTCACCTTCTGGAACTGCTATAATCTTGCCGCACTCTTCTTCACCTTCTCCAACCTCAACACAGTTCAGTTTGCTGTTGCTCATGAAATTTTACACAAGCCCGGACTTTTCAACAAAATTTTGGGGACACTACATATCTCCAAGAACTTGTACATGCACTTTTTGTACTAACATATCTTTGGACATCATCGAAGAGTAGCCACCCCGGAGGATCCTGCCACAGCGCAGCAGGGTTAAAATGTTTATCAGTTCTTTCTACGCAGTTTCTTTGGATCATATAAAAGCGTATATCACATGCAGAAGGATACAGAAAATAAACCGTTCTTTTTGAACTACGCCGTTTTGAGTATTATCGGAGCCATCGTTTTTATTTTAGGAGTGTACCATTTCTACAACCTCCAAGCCGCCATCTTCTTCATATTCGAGGCGTATTTATCGATATTTTACTTGGAAGCTATCAACTACCTTGAACATTATGGGCTATCCCGCAGAAAATTAGAGAATGGAGAGTATGAGAAAGTAAACATTAGGCACAGTTGGAATGCACCCCATAGGTTTTCTAGCTACATCCTCTTTAAAATTCAAAGACACTCCGATCATCATTAAAATTCCATGAAACCCTATCAAACTCTAGTTTCCCTCGATTAGTCGCCGCATCTTCCACATGGATACTAACTCATGGAAATTCTTTCCTTCTTTCTGAGTGAATGGCGCAAGATCATGGACCCTCTAACAGATGAATACAAAAAATTAGGAGTTGGAACAGCTAGAAATGAGGTCACTGAGAAAGCTAAGACACTAACCAGGAGATTTGCGATAAAGTTAGGGTTGGTAGTAACCATTCTGTGGCTTATCTCATACCTACGTTACCTCTGATAATCATTCTACTATGAATCATAATATACTCCTGTGAATCTATAATATCGATAATTATATTTGTATGATTAATTTCTTCTCTTTGACTATATTTTTTATTACTAATAGAAATTAAATTCTTCTGGAAAGCTGGACTATTTGTTGAATTGAAAATTAAAATATCTTGAATTATACTTGTATCTAACTTTAATAATTATGGCGAATAGACTTGCTCATATAGATGACCCTAAGCACTGCAATATTAAAATCTATGAGTGTTCTCATTTGCCTAAATTCACCAATATTTCTCCCTCATTTCCATCATTTAAGAGTTTTAATCACTTTAAATTATTATAATATAACCTCTTATTAGTATTATTATTTTCATGTTAACAAAATCATAGCTAAAAGCTAATCAATTGTACAGTCGACTTTATATTGCAATTAATGGTCCCGTTCTGGATCCTCTGAGCCAGTCCACCATAGAAAAACTTTTGTTGTTAGCAAGACACCAATAGTTTTAACTTCTGCTCATAAATCGGGTCAGTTAAAGCTTGCAGCACACAAAATAAGTTATTAAAAGATTAAAATATCTTGTTATCGTCCATCAGCTTCTTCTCCGCTAAATCAGTAAAGAAACAGCGGAAATAACTGAGAAAATGTTGAGTAAACACGGATCTTCTTTACTAAATTCATCAATTTTTAAATTGAATTTCACTTAAACTTAGTAATATCTGAAAAATGAAGTGGAAATACCCTACCTTAACTTCCTTAGGAAAATGTTGCAGTGGAAAACGATTTCGATTACTATCAACAATGCCAAAGGTTTTTTTATTGGTTTCAGTCTCATAAACAAAGTTAAGGAGATTCTTCAGTTCAAGAGGGTGTTTCATAACTATGGCTGCTACTATCCCTCGCATGGCTACGCGTTAAATATTTTCGAAGTGTTTATCGAGAATATAAAAGTTTTTTGGCATGAGGTGTGTCTAATTATTAAAACTATAAGTCGTGAGGCGATAAAATCAAATGCAATTGAGCCTGAGAGCTATTTGCTCATTGCTGAGGGAGAACGGACTCAGTAGATGATCATGGAATTTGTTTACGGCAGTTATTTTTCAGATAAAATCAAATAGTCCCTTTAAATTAAAAATATACGATTATTGAAGGAAAAAATTCAACTGTTGGAACAATAGAGAAGGAGGAAGGAGTTCAAAGAGGCTACTATTAAGACGGTGAATATTAAAAGGGAAAGAAGGAAGACAGATGATAAGGAGAGCTCCAAAATAACTTCAGTCAGTGAGGAAAACGACCGAAAGATGAACACTGAGTAGTAAATTGAGACGTTGTAGTTCATTCTTGAACTGTAAAATGCAATAAGCTTCTGATGGCTGTCTATCTATCTATTCATTTTATAAATATTTATACTTTGAAGTCGTTTCAAAATAATAAAATCGGATGAGATAAAGCCATATTTATAATTTAAAGGAGTAAATGATTGACTGTAGACATGTCAGCATAGTTAAATTATCTGATTCTCTATAGATTAGTGCAATACAGACGCTCCTATCGATAAGGTTATCAAATATTATTGATAATATAATAAAGTCTTTCCATAGCATATGCGAAAATAAGTATTAAGTATCTGCATAAATAATAATAATGCTTTTTCAAATTTGGAGGATATTTAACTTAATTTTGGCAGGCGTCAGTGAACTTAGTTGTCCTGATTGCTTGATTTCAAATCTTTCAATTGATTATAAATTTACAAATTCACATGTTGTTATTTTTTTTTTCTTTATCATGAGAAACTTGTTGGAGTCGTAGCAATAGTAAAAACGAGACCTCTTCTACAAAGAGCAAGATAAACTTTATGGATGGATCGCATTTGTTAAATTCTACTTCTATGACACCAGTGAGGCCTTCATTAAAGTAACTGAAGGAACTGGTTTTTTAAACTCAAAGTGGACTATGATAACCGCTTGCCATAATTTGTATTTGCCCAATTAGAAGGACAAGTGCAGTCATTGTGTAGTCTATCTGCGAGACCCTAAGAATAATAAATAGATTATCATCAAAAGTAAGTCTGTGACCAAATGGTTTTAAAATCGAGAGCTTGATTTAGCATTAGTAAGATTAGAGGATTAAGTCAAGCATTTTCAAAAAAGTGTATCTTTTAGCAGCCCAGAAGAGCTTAAATTAATTAAGCAAGCATAATAATAGGAACTATTCGTCAGTGGCTTTTCAAACAGAATGAAAACTTCAATCAATATTCGAAACGATATAGTCATTGTCAGATCCAACTTTGTTAGCCTGTAGGAAAATACATTGAAGTATCGAGGCCAAACTAATAAGGGTCTTTCCGGATCGCCTGTCATTTATAGGTACAAGGTCGGCAAAGACGAGGTTAAATTGAAAATAGTGGGGTTGCATCTAAGTCGTAAAACAAATACGCAGGATTGCAAGGGTCTTTTATTCAATGACGACGTAATAAACCTAATCTATTCATGGATGAACTAATACCAGTTGGACAGAGTCAAAATCGAAAGTCGACTGTCAATGATGATGGCTTATTGCATGAAGATCTTTGAAACTGTCAAGAAATAGCTGTTGGAGAAGGATGAGGAAGGCATAATACATAAAAGTCAGTTATAGATGGTAAAAAGAGAGGAAGAGTATGCATTATAAAGTCATGAAAAATAGGTTTAATTACCTGCCAAAAATATTCAGAAATAGAAGGATATTGAGAAGATGCACTAATAACTAATGAACTTATTGGTCAATAACGAGAAATAAGAAGAAGTATGTGAAAAGATAGGAGATATCTATGCTCTTGAAAACCAGTACTAAATTGCTGACGTCTTCCTCCAAAAATCGATGGCCCTTGTCCAGTTACCTGAAGCCGATAATAATTCTTTTATTGTAAATGAGGCAGCTGTAAAGATCCAACAAAAACTATAGGAAATCAATAAAAAAATGGGCAATAAAGCTCAAGATAAAGGTATTGGATAACTGCAGTTGATAAAAAGAAAGCCGATTCAATAACAAATAAGTGAAATTTCAATGCCATCAATTTCATAGATCAAAAACGATTCCTAGTCAAAGATATCGAGGATCCTGCAAAACTATCTGATGAAATAATCAGAAAATCAATCTTAATGTTCAGTCTAGTATCATCTGAAGAAAATTAAACCGCTCCCAAATATAGGAAAATTATAAAAAAATATTTCATAGAACAAATCTAAATTATCATCATATGAGTGGAAGAGTCAGAGCGAGCTCATTTTTCATATTGATTCTATGCAAAATTTAACAGTTCTTACACATTCATCAGCGGAGTCTCTTGCTGCTAAATAACGATCAGAGCCAAATCGTTCTTAATATAGAGATAATTCTTTGAAGGCAATAAGAAATTAGTCCATGAAATCCATCGATTAAAAAGTGAATTGCAAAGCTCACCCTATTGTCCATCCATCCCAGCTTTCTAATTTTCCTAAGAACTGCATCGGCTATCTAATGAGTTCAAATAAGGGAGAAGAAAGAGATTTCATTGGAACCGGCTTCTTAATATCCCCTAATTTGGTTTTAACTTCAGCCCATAACATTTTTCAGATTGGCTAAAAAAACTAAACTCGATAATTGATCTTTACAATTGAAGAGTAATAAAACGGCTAAAGAAAATAGAGATAAATTCAAGTTATAAATAATCGTATAAATAAGCAATTTCATTAAGCTTCTAATTAAGTGTCTTATTAATTAAATCGTATTAAAAAATTTCCCGATCAAAAAATCTAATTTTAGAAGACACTGAAACAAAAGGAAAGATAGCAGTTGAAATATAATTTTGCACTTCTGAAGATTAACGAGTCGGTGAGTAGAAGTTAATTCTTTCATTTGAGAGGAACAGATCCTATTCGGCAGTTAGTAGTATCTGGATACCCCAGTAATTGCGATAGGCAGCTACTCACCCACAAAAAAGATATCTTTAATAGTGAAGATGGGCGTTTATACTATGATATTGATGTAGATTATGGGCAAAGTGGATGTCCATTGTATTTAAAGAATGAAAATAAGATAGAATTAGTAGGAATTCATATAGGGTTTTCACCAGCAGATAACATAAATGCTGGAGTACTGATAAATAATAGCGTAATTGAAGTTATTAAAAAATGGGCATTATCAATGCAAGCTTCAATCAAAATGTTAAACTCAAAAGAATAACATTGCAAGCCATAACAAAAGATAAAAATAAAAAATGGATCGATTTAAAAACTAGTGTTCACGCCCATAAACGTATTGCTCTATTAATAACTCAGATTTAGTAATCAAGCTAATACAAGCAAAGTAAGAATGTTCATCTCGATGAAAAGTGTGCAAGTACATCATCATCATCAACATCAACATCATAAAAAACATATATAAAGAAGTAAGAGCAATTTATATAGGTAATCGATAATGGATATAATAAAATTGCTTAACTTCTTAACAGAGTAAATAATAAGAATAAAATAACCAATCTTACTTTAAAAAATATAGTAAAAATGAAATAATTAAGTGTGCATTTTGACCTTATGTAGACGTAATTTAGAACTCATTAAGAGTATATCTCTTTCAAATGTAGACGTAACCATACAGAGAATTAGAGTAACCAATGATTCACTCAGACGTAAATTTAAACTGAATAAGTGTAAGATATCTGAGATTAAGATGTAAATATCAATCCATAAAGTGTATGTCATTTTGTACTCAGCCGTAACCTTTAATTCAATTAGCGTATAACATCTAATATGCAGGAGTAGTTTACTATTAAATTAGGACGTTAAAAATACATTAAATTAGTGTATGCCCCGCAATATTTAGATGTAAATCATTATTCATTCAGTGTATGCTGACGCCTACTCAGATGTAAATACAGCTCAACTCAGTGTAAATAAATTAAGATTCAGTTGTAAAGATACAATAAGTCAGTGTTCAATTGTTAATATTCAGCTGTAAGAATTAACTTATTAAGAGTATTTAATTGTCCATTCAGCCGTAAATATTCAGTAACTCAGTGTATATATTCCGATATTGAGACGTAAAGTTCGCTTAAATCAGTGTATAGGATCACATATTAAGAAGTAAATATTAAATAAAATTAGTGTAAATCTGTTATTATTGAGTTGTAAAAATTATTCTAATAAGGGCAAAATCATGGAAATATTGCCGCAATTTACTAAACTTTATAGATTAGATCTTTACATCAGGTATCCATCTGGTAAATTAGACATCCACTCTGGAAGGATAAAATATTTGATAAATTTGTCGTCGAGCTGAACAATATGGATCTGGACTGTTTTTGCATATATATTGACTAATAATATAAATGTTCTTAGAAATATGAGTAAAACTGCATTTATATAGTTGGACCAAGGACTTAAAAGCCTACTCAGTAAAGGAATACTTAAAATGGTACCAATGATGCTCAAATAATCTAAATGATTTCATTTTCATTTCTATCTTTGATAATTACAACTTTAAATATGATGGAATAGTACATCAAATTAAAAATTAAAATCCTAAATATTCTTATCAAATAATAGCAAGGATCACATCAATCATCATCCACTACACCTCGATCAAAGATACCTCCACATTATTTGCCCAAATGGTCATAGCATTACTTAGATACCTTAAAAGTTTTCAAACACTTCCAGCAGATGTGAGTCTTACAATTTTTGCACTCCATATGATTGCAACCTCCATTTTTTTGTATTCCCTCATGGCAATTAGGGCATTGCTTTATTCCCATCTTTTATAGATTATAATTCAAATTATCCTTATTTTTCCATTACTCGCAGGTATAGTTTGGATGAGATTAACCGCATTTTACACACTCAACTTTCCCACATATTTCGCAGTTTATTTCTCCACTTTTTTCAATATCCTCCTTGTCAAATATATTTTCACAAAATTTACAAGAAATATACTTATCCTTATTCCGTTGAACGTAATTCCCAATTTTAATATCACATATCTTTTGGAATTCGTCCTAGGACAGCAGAGTTTTTACATCGTTCACGTTGATCGGTACCTGACAATCGTCATTTGGGCAAAGAAGCTTTTCAGTATGGGGACTGTTTCTAAAAGCCCTCACGTGATCAGTAAGGCACAGCCAGCAAAACGAGCATTTGCAATTTAAAAATCTATAAGGATTACGCATAATATCTGCACAAATACCACACTCTCCCTTATCCGCTTTCACTAATTTCATAATATCATTCTTGGTCTATTCAAAAGTTGCAATGTCAGCTGTAACAAGCACATCCCGTGATTGGAAGATGATTTAGTAGTTAAGCATCTTTCCCCTTGAGAGGGAGGCGATCTTATCATCAAGAAGTTGTTTGACTTTATTGAGGTTTTTCCCCCTGTAGGATATTTTCTCAGTATAGTATTTAAACTTTTTAATTCTTTCCTTTATTTTAGTCTCTATATCTTTCAAGTCTGCGTCCTCGCAATAGACCTTGAGACTATTATTGAATTTCTCAAACCCAAAGTATACTTTGAAGTTGTATTCTTCTTCAATATCATCCAGAATTTGCTTGCCGTCATTCATACGATCCAAAAACCTGTACTCTGAGAATTACAACTTAATAAGCTTTGAAGTGAATAGATTAGTGATTATCCTTTGAGTTTTGATAAAATCCTATTTGTTTGGACTACGACTGATAATCATCACCTTTTCTTTGTTTCTAACACGCCGAGTTATGGTTGTAAAGCTTAGCAGAGGATACTACACTTTAAATATGCCTATTTGAAATTCGTACTCCTCCTCAAGGGCTTGAAAGGCCTTCAACGAGGGCATAGCCACAACTTGATCGTAGTATGTTCTTATATGCAGCTTTTAACATCCCAATTTGTTTATTTTACCATCAAAGGCCTTTTTCATTTTTGTCAAAATAGACTGATCGAGAGTGGTAATTTCTGCTATCATGTCTACTCGCAGCCGTTTTTCAAACGTACTTAACATACTTATTTCCCAATATTGGTTGTTCTTTACCATTTTATCTTTCCTGTCGTTTCGATCAGGTTTGTAGTGCCCCCGCACGTTAATCGTTAAATTTTATGTCTTGACGTTGATTTCCTCCAATAAACTGTATATCTCCTCTTTCCACTCGTCATCACTTTTGCGGGCCTCACTAATTTAGGGCTATCTAAACTTTTTAATAAATTTCGGAAACTTAAAGTTAAAACCGAACAGTTGCTACTGGTCCATTTTGAAGAGTTACTCGGCTATTTACAGTTAGTCACAAGTGATATGGAATATATTAATCCCATTACCTTTCTTACTAAGTTTAAATGATCCTGATGAAAGTTTGCATTGCCCTCTCCCAAGGCGTAATTATAGTAATTACATGGGATCTAAATTCCGATGTCTAGGTCCTGCTTCTTTTTTAATAATGCCCATTTCAATCATTTAGCACATTTCTCGAGCAGGATTGCTGCCATCATTTAAATCTTCATAAAACATAAAGGCATTTGCACTACTACAATTTCCAGCAAAGAAATGAAGGATGATCTTAGTCTGTGGAATCTTCCTTCGCTTATCCACCAGAGCCTCTTTAACTTACGTCTCTATGTCAAGGTTGGCCTTTTTTAATTCGTTAATATAAGCAAGGAATATGTTTTTGTTAACTTCTTCCATAATAAACACTTTAATCTTTCTCTTATTTTTTTGCACATATAACTTATTGTTTTTTACCTTTTCCATCTTCTTAGTGGAAGCTAGGTCCTCGATAATATACTTTCCTAAAAATTAATTATCGGCACAATCCGCGGCGATGGTTTCAATCATGATCAGTTCAGAGATAATTTAAATACAAAATTAAATGTTATTAAACTCTATTCCCTAAATCTGATATCCATTTTGCATGTTAACAAAGATGTTGCCGATATAGTTATGCCTATATGATTTTCCTAACTCTTTCCTCATGTTTTACAGGTAGGTAGCAATTTTCTTTTGAAAGTCATTGGGAATCTATGATTCTTTTCCCATGCCTTTGCTATAGCTAATATCTTTATCCTGCACCATAAAGAAGAACGAGATTTTGTTCTGCTCCTCCGATATCATTGGAAAGGCATCCTTCAAGAACATAAATCGTTAATCAGTCTCACTCTTATAATAATCAAAACGAATCTGTTGCAGTATTTTAGTGGGCAGGTCATAGCTAACATCCCTGTAGAAGGGATTGTGCTCTTGAATTTCATTTACCTTAAAAGTTTACCAAATGTATTTGTCGATGTGTTTCTTCATAAAATCGTATGTGATTGCATGGGCCACCTTGCAGTACAGTCTGCCCACCTCGTTTGTGTAAAGATCGTAACAAATTACCCAATCTGAAGGAATGCCCAACAGTGATAAATTACTTGTTCCATAAATCTGCAGAGGTCTCCTTTGGCTGACCATAGTATACCCAATCTGTGGATTCCCTGAGTATTTGCAGAGATTGGGGCTAAAGCTGGTGATTAGGCAGGAGAGAATGACTTCCCGATAGGATTTGCACTACATTAATTTGGATTTAGCATTATCCAACTCCTCCTCGTAAACTGAAGCTTTAATGCGAAACTCTTTCACAATTTAGGAGATTTCCCGCACAAGATCTTCGGTCTGGTTGAGTGCCTTAAAATTAAGAAAATTCTCACGAATCCATAGTGTGAGTTCTGAATTCCTGTATTTTTTGCCTTGAGAACTGCCATTTGCTTTCATTTGTTTATACTTCCTAAAGATGTTGTCGAGGAAAAAGAAATCACCCTCTTCATCACTAAATTCGAACTTTTTCTTTTAACCCTTCTCCCTGTCCTATTTTTTCACAAAGAAAAGATTTGAAAAATTCACCAATAAGGCTAGGATTTATATTACAGTGTTTTCGATGTTTTATGCACGGATTTGGGCAAGTTATTACTTAGGCAATTTTAACTTCGAACAGAAGCTGGGCATTTATAATGATTTTTGGAACATCATCCCCTCGATGATAGCCCGCGAAAGAAAAGGCTCTATTGGAATCTTTACTAGTAGTTAGCCTATCTTGGTGACTTTATCCTCCTTGTCTGCTAATGCTCCGATAAGTTTAAGCAGTTCGACTGATCTCTTTAGGCCCTCCATACTAGGTTTTGATATGTAGGGAAAGTTTATCACATCGTTTATTTTTAGAGTCTTGAGTCTCAGCACAACAGTTTAAAGAGATGCGTTCTACATCTCAGGAACTTTGTTTACTTTTCTTTGTTTAAAGTTTTACTAAGAGTACAGCCTAAAACAGTGACCGGGCCCAGTCCTTCCAGATCTTCCAGCTCTTTGTTTGGCCGATGACTGTGTAATTTCTTGCAATTTCATGGATGAAACCTTATACTTTTGATCATACACCAGTTCAACATCCTTTCCCGGATCAATGACCACCCTAACTCCATCAATGGTAATGGCTGTTTCCGCAATTCTAGAGGCAAATATAAACTTATGTTTGCCTGTCTCTTAAAAGACGCGTTTTTGTTAAGCAGGCGTTATTTTTCCGTGGAGAGCATAGACCGTAAAGACATTTTTGTTTAGTTTCTAAGAATAGATCTTTATCAGTTAGTTTATTTCATCCAGATTGGAGCAGAAACACAGTAGATGTCCCTTGAATTAATTTTTCATTCGGCTAGTGTCATGAAGAATCTATTCGTTAATCACCCTCTAAATCTTACGAACCTGCTAGAACTTGTCACCCTATTTATATTTCGCGTAGTCTTTGTAAGTGATTGCCACTGGATACATCCTTCCTGATACTTTTAAGGTCTTAGTATGGAAGTAATTTTAGAACAGATGGATATCCATCGAAGCTGAAGTCACTATAACCTTGAAATCAGTTCTCTTCTTCAAAAGTTATTTCACTAAGCCTAGGATTACGTCGATGCTGATGGTTCTCTCATGAGCTTCGTCGATAACCAAACAGGAGTAGTTAGAAAGCACAGGATCCTCAGTCAGTTCATCCAATACTAATCTGTCCAATTTAAAGATAATCTTTGCGTTTTAGCTGATTCTTCTACCCGCCGATGCCATATAATCAACAAATCCTCCAACTTCCTCTCCCATTTATTTGGCCACTCTCTCTGCTAAACTCCTCGTTGCTAATCTCCTCGGCTGAGTGACTAAAACCGGCAATGCTTTGGGATCATCAAGCAAATTATAGAGTTAACATAGCATTTGTGGAAGTTGAGTTGATTTTCCTGAGCCAGTCTCCCCTTCAATAATCAGCAAATTTTGCTGTTTTAACAATTAAAAAATCTTCCGCTTCTTGCCAATGATTGGCAGCTTGCTTTATAACTGCTTGTCAGCCAAAATCATTTTCTTAAAACTCTTTTTGTAAAATTCTTTGGTTGATACATGACTATTTTTCTTACTTTCGAATTCCACACGCTCCACGACAACAGTTTATCTCATTGATTAGAAATTGGCTTTATTTTCTTAAAGCTATTCAAGCTGATCTCCTAATTTAACCATTGCCTAATCTTGCACGCCAATTTGAGCGATTGCCATCATTTCATTAGTTAGCTTCTATATTTGCTCTTCCAGAGCAGTTAGATCTTTGTCTAAAAGTTTGTTCAGCTGTCCTTTGAAATAATCAACAGATTTCTATTCGAAATTGATGTGGTCGTCATCACTCTCCATCTCCTAGTTGTTCATCAAGTCAGTGAGTTCTCCTTCTATCTGTTTTTATTAGGTGAAGATTTTCTTGTAAAATCTTTGAAAGAGGTCATACTCATCTGGATGCTTCTGTCTGTTCTTGTTAATGAAATCGCTGCCGAACTCAATAGATCGTAAAAATTTATCAAAGATGGTGAAGTTGACTTGCTTCGTAGGGCCTTTGTACCCCTTCATATAATAGAACATCACCTAGCTCCCTTATCCAGGATTGAAGATTAGGTCTTTATTCAAGTTCACACCGATCTCTTTAGCCTTCTAAATGGCAAACACAGCCAAATTATAGTATTTCTGTTCTACTTTATGAAAGACCCTTTCGAAAATCTGTTAGAATATCTATCTCTTCTTTATGTCTTTGAGGGTGGGTATTTCTTTCAGAACCTCCCGAAGATGCTTATATTTAGTCTACCCCCTTTCCTCTTCAAATTCAAAATAAATCATAGGATATAACCTTGAAGCACATATTGTGAGTTCATCAGCATTGATATACTTGTACTTTTCCAGAAATATCTTCTTCAGTTTTTTAATTTTATCATCTAGGCCATGGCCACCCTTTTCCAACGATTCACTGTTGTTCAAATATTTTTCACAGGTGCTGGCGTATTTGTAAGTTTAGGAGGTGTCTCTTCGCGGGTAATTGGACCTGCTGTTGTTGTAATTGTTTTGGGCATGATTGGTCTATCTCTCTCCTCTTCTGTTATTTCCTCTCATTTCATAGGATTAGGTCTTGATATAGTTTTCAGCTGACTCAATCTTTGAAAATGTTTACATCATATCCTTTAAGAGTCTATCCGAGGCGTTTCCGCTTCCCAATCGTGATTGAGGTAAAGGTAAAATTTGTTGAGAATAAAGGGTAGGAGGTAAGATTTATGGTTCTTATTCTTTCTCCTCCTTGGGATATTTCTTCACATATCGTTTTTTGCGCCGAGAATCTTAGTTGCTCATGGGATCAAAATATATTATGAAAGTGATATTGTCTCCAAAACTAGTATTGAATTGAGTTAAAACTATTGGACAAAATAGCATATGGAATATCAAAAGAACAGTTTCGAATCAACAAATATGCCAAGTAACTTTGAATAATTCTTGTGGCGTTGATTCAGCCAAATTTAATCATAACTCATTCGTCAACTTACAATACAATTAAATAGAGGGTTGGAACACTA
>Ga0302185_10001128_pt1 | contig 19104 bp, 14 predicted proteins | sample II_Bog_E1_1_FD_200231 | JGI IMG/M metagenome (GOLD analysis project Ga0302185, IMG submission 200231) | Peat permafrost microbial communities from Stordalen Mire near Abisko, Sweden - II_Bog_E1_2 | ecosystem: Environmental > Terrestrial > Soil > Wetlands > Peat | place: Sweden: Abisko... | reverse complement strand
TCCTCCACTGGCTTCAATGGGTTCTCCTTTACCTCCGATGTATTCACCAATGGGGCAAGCTCCATATATGAGACATCCAGGGATGCCTAATTCTAAAATTGATTTAAGTAACTAAAATTAAAATATGAAACTGATTGAAGAACAGCAAATGAGGTACCAGCAACAAATGTATATGTACTACTACAGCCTGTATGGAGGATATCCATCAATGTATAATCCTAATATGGGATATATGAACCCCTATGGGTCGTATGGACAAATGCCAGTCAATAAATCTATGCCAGCTTCATCTAGTTCTATCAATCCAATGGTTTCTATGAATCCGATGCATCCAATGAATCAGATGAATGCAATGAATACTATAAATGCGAGATATCCCCAGGCGCAAGGTCCAGTAAGCAAAGCTAATCAAATAAATAAAAATATTCAATAATAGATGCAAAATAATGTGAATAACTCTCAAAAGATAGGTAATTTAAATAAATAGGCAGACAAAATTAAAACTTCAAATGGAAATGAAGCAATTAATAGACAGAATGAACAATAAGAAATGAAAAAAACTGATCAAATCATAGATTCTCAAAGTTTATATATAAATAACAAAGGATCCATACAGTCGTCGCTTCCTTCCCTTTCTCCTCAACTTGAACATAAAAAATCTGAAAAAAAGAAAAATACATAGGAAAAACAAAAATTAAATATTCAAAATCCACCCTTTATAGTTGCCTAATCTCCAGTAGGAAGTAAGAAAAATACTGGTTCAAATCGTTAATATGTTAAATCATCTTCAATAAATGAGCCTAACCCTTTGCTTCGTTATTGTTCCTGCAAGGGCCTGTGCAAATTGGAATAGCAATTTCTATGCGCAATTTGCAATAGAACATTTCACTATCAATGCTTAAAAGAATCTTTCTCAAAGAATTAAACTAAATAACCAATTGAATGCTATCATTGCAGAATGAGATTTATTGACCCTTTAAACAAAGTAAAGGAAGTGATTGGAGAATATTATATTCCTACCTTAGGTGATGGCAAGTTTAGCATTCAATGCAATTTAAAACCATATTAATATCTCTGCCGGCAGAAGGGGAACAAGTATTAAATCGAAATGAGATGCTTGAAAGTTTGTTCCACTGACAACAATGAAATAACTTGGCCTGACTAGTGCATCATCAAACTCAATGGCTAGAGGATTATCGAAATTCCTGCCTTGCAAATTAATTCAAGTTTAAAAAAGCGTAAAGACTATTCCATTCTAATCACTCAAAATATATATAATAAAAATAATGAGCCTGATAGTCACACTCTCGAAAAGGTGAAGCTTAGCTTAGAGATAAAAACTCTCACAAAATAAGAAATATTGCAAAAAAAGATAAAAAATTCCTTCACTTTTGCATTTGCAATATATTTTGTGGAAAAATTAACTGTTGATGAGCTATATCAAAAAATTATCAGTGAATAGAAAATTCCTGAACCTGCAGATTATTTGCAAAAATTAATGCAAATCAGCTAAAATGATGTGGAGATTGATAAAATAGCCATAAGTTTATTGGATCCTTATACTTGGGATGTGATTAAGACTCCTGTTCGTGGACAGAAATGCCAGCACGGCCAGTGTTTTGATCTAAAAACCTTCATTTCCTTTATGTCAACTGCTAGAAATAGAACTTGGAAATGTCCAGTATGCCTTAAAGACGCTAAAAGATTTATGATAGATGTGAGACAACAAGAGTTAATCAAAACTGGGCATGAGAAGAACTTACCAGTCCCGAGCGAAGTGGCTTTCATGAAAGATGGAACTATTGTAACCAAAACTGCAGGTTAAATGTCCAATGAATAAGAGGAAGTCGGATCTGAGCAAAGACTGTAAAAAACTAAAAAAATAAGTAAGTAGGCGAAAAGTTAGGTGGATTCCAAAGAGATAAAAATAGCAAGATAAAAAGCAATATAATAATGCAAAAAAGTAAAAGACTAGGTAGCTAAGTAAACGATCGAAGATTAAGTCGTGTAAATATAAAATATATGAACACATATATAAATTGATTGTTTGCTTGCTATAATTCATAATTGACTCATATGACAAAATTGACAGACAATGTATACATGAATTAATCGTTTATTTATAAGCAACTAAGACGTCTATTATTGGCTTATTCTAATAAAAAATAGAAATTATAACAAATATAATCTAATATATTTTAACACTAATTATTTTATCTAAAAATATATATGAAAGTGAAAATGCAGCTGATTCTGATAAAAGAATTATCAACTTATAGATTTGAAGATTCATTCATAAATATTTATGGAAAAGTAAGGAGTAAATTGCAAATATCATCATAATGGCTGAAGTCATTTTAATCCACTAATACATTTGATAATTAATCTTTTCTATATTATTTTATTAGAATAGGCCCTATTATCATATTTTGATATATTTATTGACCAATTAAGTGCTGATTTTTTAATCAATATAGTCATTTATTACAACATCAAGTTTATTGCAATACCATAATTATACTAGACGATAATGATTATGTTATTTGAAAATCATAATTTAGGTTTCTCATGCTTTTTAATCACTCTTTGGATATTCTCCTTTACAACAAAGGCAGATTATGAAATTTTATCATTTATTTCGCATTTTCTGGCGAGTTAAAGGTAATTCTATCATAATACAAAGTTTACTTGATAGGGATCGCCATGAGCTAGAGCTGATCGTAGCAAATGTTATGGAACTAGGAAGGAATCGAGGAGACCAACTAATTGAGGTCGGATTTTATCAATAATATGCTCTTTCAGTCTCATCAAAGAAGTTATATGGGTTGGTAAAATAAAGCCTCCTTCAGCCACTGCTGCTGAATTTGTCAGTATCATATTAACTCCAAAAAGCAGGCACAGATCTGTCAAGATTTACCTATTGACATGATAAGTATCTTTTTCAACAGATACTCTGAAATTTTAGAAAGTATAAAAGATAGCATGTGCCATTCCAGTTCGCTTAATCTCGATTCCCGCAATTTTATTCCATACATCCAAATCACTAACTCCTTCAGGTTTGTTTAACATTTTTTCAGTAACCAAACTGATGCAATGATACACTGATTGAGCAAGCACGATGCGAATGTCGTTCAAAGTCCATTTGGTCCAATCTTCTCTATTAGGGTCCACTCTATTCTCCGTAATATTTTAAAATTATAAAAAGTATTTGACACTTTAGCCCAAATTTTTCTTTTTCGTCAAGGTGTATTTATAATTTTTAAGGAGATAACGAGTAACTTGCAGGTATAGGATAGTATTTTCCCCTTAATAAGTAAGATTGCTGGCAAATTCGCTTAAAGTATTTGGAAGTCCAGAATAATGAGAAAAACCATGTCCTCCACATGCTCTTCTGCAAATTTACATTCCATCATAGCAAATTTCACTATATAAAGCTTTTCCGAGACATAAGCAGACATGAGCCTCATTCATAATCGAAAAATCATTCTTCTGGACTACCAGTTCCAAATTCTTATCACTGATTGCCTTGATAGCATTGCCTCCGCAAATTACAGCATAGTATTCAGCAACGCGAGATATGATTTTATCCTTTTGAGTTTGATAATCAATAATGGGCATTTATTCTTTATTTGTGTTTAAAAATTGTTTACGGAATAATGAATATCTGGCGGAAATTATGATGGGCATGGCATAAACTCTAGGCGTAATGCAGGATATTGTTTGTCGAATCACCATCATTGTGGCATAGCTCACTTTAGGATCTCCTTTTGTCTTTATCTATCCCTTTTTGCTGACAGAAATGAATTTACGGAGCATATTTCTTTTGGGGATTACAATATTGTGCATGATCAAATAACCATTATCTTTAGTTGAAAATCCAATTTTTGGACCAATATCTCCCACTTAAATTCCAGGAAGGGCTTCAAGTGTTGTTGTGTCCCTCACTGGAACAATAAAAGCATGCACTCCATGATTTTTGCCATGAATTAAAAGTTGAGCAAAAACTAAGGCATGAGAGCAGGTGATTCCCAAATCTCCAGGCCAATACTTTGCAGCTGAAATAGTTGGAGTATTAACAATGAAAGTATCGTTTTCTATCACATAGGTTGCAGTGGTTTATAAATTTTGAACATCTGATCCATGTCCAAGTTCGGTCTGAGCATAGCAGCCAATAATTTCATAAGCGACAGCTTTTTTATACCACTCCTCTTGCTGGGTTTCTGTTCCTAAAAATTCGATGCACTTAATAAACATAGTGGAATGTATGGTGCTCGGAGCTTGGAGCACTACTCTCATAAAATAAGCCAAGACATTGTTTTCAGTGAGATCTATAGTTTTCATATAGGGAGGATATATTTTTAACGACTCCTTGATGAGGTCCACTCGACTTTTATTAAAGGAGTTAAAATCATAAGGAAAGCCGGGCTTAGCCAACAATTTTATAATTTTCGGGACTTCCTCAGCGGAATAGAGAAATTCTGATAGTCCATTCACGTCAACTACAACTTTTCTCCTCTCTGCAGTCAAGATTTCCTCTACTGTAGACATTAATAATGACGTCAGATTATTATACAGGCTTAATGATTTTAAAGATCAATGGTCAGCAATGGTTTCCTATTTTATAAATAATATGAAAGGATATCAATATCTAAGTTTATCCCTTAAGCCATGATATCCTAACACGTTTTAAATCGCCAACATTTTTTCACTAATTAGATGAAGCTTGTTTTTTATTTATTTGGTGTTACGATTAAGAGCTTGGCATGTTTGATGCAGAGCGTCAAATCTAAGCATGTCCGATCGCTTTCCTATCATTATCGATTTCTATAATAGTTTTATATCCTGGATCAATTCCGCATTTAAGGGCTCAATTCCTCTCATAGGGAGCTCTTCCTTAAGAAAATTGAGGTGGAGATGTAATGTCTATATCTTATAAGATATACTTTAGTGCCAGTTCTTGTTTGCTTACAATCCTCGAGTAAATAATTGAGGGATTAGCTTAACTTTTAAAGCTTACCTTTTGTGTTTCGAAAGGACGATGAATACGACCTAGTAAAAAGTCCACTCGTCGGGCGAAAGTTATTAAATGTATTTGACGGAAGAAAGGACTCGCCTGTTGATCCAATCCTTGCTCTTTGTGTTTGACTATTGGTTGTATTTGGTCTTTTTTGGCCGTCTGTGGAGTTGAAATTATTGATCCTCTCAAAAATTTTGCTCATCAATTAATTTTATTAATAATTATAATTCAAGACTCACTCTATCTTAAAAACTAGCTCTGATTTGGAACTTGTCTCAAGATCGCCATGATTCTTCGGAGAATTATTTTATAGGCTATTTTTATCTGTACTGTCATTTTTAAATCAATTAATAATAATTTCAAAATATTTAGCATGCTGCAAGATAATAAAAATTCTGCGATAAATCATCAATCGAATATGAATGGAGCGTATTCCTTCGATCTTAAGCTCAATGTTGATTTCAACACGGGGCATGTTCAACTTAAAACGCCTCCTTCTGTACCCTTTGTACGCAAACAACAAATCCCCACTTCAAATGCCATATTTTATCCTCCTCCAGTCTATATTGCACAAAGCGCACCAATAAACCAGCCAATATATCAAATGCGAGTGTAATCTCCTTACTCAAGCAATTGCAAAGTGAGCCAGTCGACAGGAGCCCCTCAATTGTATGGGTCACTAAACTCGACGTATCAAATGTAGCAAACCTTAGAAGCAGTGTAATGCGTTATCTGCCAAAAATTAATTAGAAGTTAAGATTTTAATAATCATCTCGTAGAACATAGAAACCGTAAAAAAGAATATGCAAAAATAAATCGAGTATAATACTCCTTTCAAAATAATTCGTAAATATCCATCAGGGATAAGAATTCATTGGCAGAAGCAGTGGAACTAATCCGAGAAGTTCCTGTTTATAATTGTAATTAAACAAGTAAAAGAAATTAGTAACATTATAGGCTTTCATCGCAGATAACGTTTCAACCACCTCAGCACCATGCTGTTCCACAAACCTCCCGCTAATTGTCCAATCGAATGATGAACAACAGTCATCCTCAATCGTCTTAATTTTACCTTAGCCACTCTTCCGTTAATGATCAATCATCTTTGCAAAGTTTGAATCCTGTAAATTCAATTTCCTCCCAATTTTCTGTTCGAAATAACGCTCCTATTTTCCAGGTGCAAAACGACCCAAGATCTAATTGTAATCAAATGTACACAAATTCTCAAATAAATGCTATTATGCGAGAAGAGAAAAACATGCATCCTTTTGACTTTCATAAAATTGAGTCCGTGATTATTCGTCCTGATTAAAATAAGGGGAGAGATGGTTTTGAAGAGTGTGGGCAAAGCTAGATTTCATGTAACAGCATGCCATCACGACAGTCTTCAGTTTATTAGATTCAAAAGGAGCTTGAACGTCGGTATGAGAATGGAGTAAGTGATATAAATTCAGATGATGAATAGGAGGATTAGATTCGACCTTATTCTGCAAAATCTTATCACTCAGTTGGATGGATGCAGCAAAATAATAATAAACCGGACAATTTACGCAGATCACAATTCACATAAAAGTTATTAAAACCCAAACTACCTTTAAACTATTTGGCCCGATAATAGTTCATTTAAAGCACGACTCATAACAGCTGCAATCGCAAATCCAATGAATAAAAATGATTTTTATGTTTTATTATTGATTTAAAGTCAGACATAGATTTTGAGAATGTTATTTTTTATTTTTATTAATACTAATTGCTTATTTTTATTTACAGAACATATTATCGAGGAAACAATGATCAAAGACATCACGAACGATTTGGAGAACATTCTCATGGATTTAAAAAAACAAAATCATTAAATTAATAGTGCGTTGCAGATTCTTACGAGAACTAAAAGTTTGTAGATCATTTGCAAACCTAATATAGCCAGTATAAGTGCCGAACAAAAAAAGGTAGATAATAAAACCAGGCCTGAATCATCCAGAGTCATAAAATGTAAAACTTTTCATCGGTGTGCTTCCTGTCGAATGCTAACTTCTAAGAATAATTAAGTTGCTAAATAAAAATAAAAGAGCAAAGGCAAGCCTAAGATAATAGATAAAAAGATTAAAAACAAGAGTATGATAGAAGCTAAAAAGAAATCATGCCTATACCTGACGAACTAAAATAAATCAGGAATGATTTGCAAGTATATGGGCATGCTTAAGACAAAGAAAACTAAAATTCTTTGACTTTGCCTAATAATGATATTGTGAAACACTATATGAAAGTATTATCACACAACCATTAATGACTATTATCGATAGCTTTTTATTCTTTGATAACGATTATGGCTGATATGACTAAATTCTACAAAATACCTTTATTTTTATCAATTCATATCAATACTTTATTACTTCATAGACGGTCAATAATTTTATCCTTATGCGCTTGCAACAACAATTTTTTATGCTTGTCTCTTAAATTAATCGCATCCATAGTTATACTTTCATCCCGTTTCACGTCTTTCAAGTATTCATCTTAAAGCAAATCCGAGGCAGACAGACGATTTTCATAACGAATCATTTTGCTAATAAACTTGCTTAACTCTAAACTGATAGCCCATTCTTCAGAAATCTACTCAATTGTTTTTGGTTTTATAGCTTTAAAGGTAATTTTGTTAAAATCAGGCATTTTTGTAACAGAAGGCCAGTTTACTGGAGAAGGGTCTCCGAGGAACTGAGTCATCAAAGCAAGCTGCTAAATTTAGCTTTTACCATTAAAAAGTGGCTCTCCAGTAGCAATTTCCATTAAGATGCATCCCACACTCCAAATATCGGCTTCATATTTATATTGTCTATCTCCAAACAACATTTCAGGACATTTATACCATCGAGTGAATCCCTCAAGTTCATATTACTATCCTGTAGTTAATTAAACAGCTGATCCGAAGTCACAAAGTGCGATGGACCCATTTTCTCGAATGATTAAATTGGAAGGTTTAAGGTCTCTATGGATGACATTGACTGAATGTACAGCTTTGATGCCTTCTAAAATTTGAATAGCAATGTTTTTGATCTTATCCTCGGTAATTGGATAATAACTTTCATTGATAAAATGTGTAAGATCAAACTTTCCTCTCTCCATTACGATATGTGTCAAGTAATTTTATTGAAAGGAGTCATAAACTTCCACAATATTTGGATGTTTGGGTAATTTCTTTAAAATGCGTAGTTATCTTTTCAAATTTTGAGAGGAGCTGTAGACCTGTTTAATTGCAACGATTTCAGGGTATTTATTGGATGTGATATTCTTCAATAGCTTGGCTTAATAAACAGTGCCGAAAGCACCGTCTGATATCCTTTTTCCAATCTTGAAATTATTCATTAATATATAATTCAAAAGGATTATCAATTCATCTAACTTTATCAATATTTGGATTTTATTCATATAATCAGATAATGCCATTATCCATAAAATAATCTCAATCACCTTATTTGTCAACCATTTTCGTTCATCAAACGATCAGTTTATTTTCGTACAATTTAGAGACTGCCACAATCTAACTACTTCATTAGAGAGAGAACTGCAATCAAAATATTTCTGTTGCGATTCATCACTGATTCTTAAGGCACATGAACTGGCTCATTGTAGCTTAAATTTTTATTTACTTTTTTATTGCTGTTTTCTCTCCAATGGCTTGATTCTTTCGGAACATTTTCTTAAATGACAGCCTCTGAAAAATGCTTACTCCTCCTATCATTACTACTCTGAGGTATAATTTTTTGAACCTCTTGAGGTAAAGATGGTTTTTACGAGAATACTTCAGATGATTCCAAATTTATGCCCTTCAATTAAAATTGCAAATTCTGAGAAAATGCCCTCTCTTCTTGAGAAATTATATTATTATCGAGTTTAACCAAATTAGGTAAATGATGGATGATTATTTATCGGTAGTTTGCTATTGTCGCACAGGGATTGTCCTGCAACCATAAAATTTTTAGAAATGGCAGCTTTAGTATATATCTGATTTCCCTGATATCTGTGATACAGTTTTTACGAAGATACAGTTCCTGAGTGAGTCATTTATTACTTGTAGCTTTTGGCAGGTTGAAAAATCTTTTAGAGAGGAAATGCAGTTGACGCTGAGAGATATCACTTATAGATTGGGCATCTTTTCAATAAGCTTGAGATCTTCCAGCTCGTTGCCCCATAGGTTGAGATTTTTGATGGCCTGAATGTTGTCTGATCTTGTTTTATTGAACACCAATTAACGAGTCAATACTTTTCCTTTGATTCCACTCATATTATAAGTGAGTTAATTTAAATGACTCGGGCAATAACTGTAAATCAATTAATGAAGGAATAAATCAAGACAAAGCAATTACAAATAAATACAGAAATATCCATCATTCAACAATCAGAAATCCAGTTTTAGAGCTTAGTTGAAGTATTTCATTGCAACTAAACCCAATCTTTAACAAATCTTTTTAAACTGGTTAGTTGGCTTGACATCTGGCCCCACCATTTTTAACTAATCTTCAGTCAAACACTCGACGTATTTTCTCGGTTATAAAAATCTACTTTCAATATCGAATCTAGGCGTTATCTAACTGTTAATGAATAGTGGAGGGGAATCAGCAACTACTACTACTACCTCCTCCACCTCCACTTTTGGGGGTCTTTATATCATTACAGGTTCAACAGGCTATCTTTAATGATATTTTTATTTTTCAGTTACTTCATAAAAGGAGTCAAAATTATTGGTGTCAGGATTCTTTTCAATCTGCTTCGGAGACAATTCCTTCTATTTAGTGAAAGAGAATTCACATATGCTTTTGATTTCAGAAACAGGCTCTGGTTTTGGTGCAGGAATAGTTTGGCGTTTTTTAATTTTGATTATGCATTGATCTGGATCATATTTTTTAGGACTTACAGTCATTGCTTTATGGATTTCAGATTTTTTGCTTGAACCAAAGTTAAATCTTTCAGGTGGGCATTCCTCATCAACATTTTTTGTGGGTATTTTGGGGGGCTAGATTAACAAAGGACGAGAAGATTCTTATTTTTATCTTTATCTTTGTTGTCTTTGTTATTGTTAGTGCTAATTCTGATTTTTATTGAAATTTAGAAGCAGCTTTATCACAGTATCATTTTTTGGTACGTTTTAGAATAGTTTTGCTTCATTCTTTTCTACTTTCGAAGCAGGCAAATCTATTTTATTTTCCTTTGGCTTTAAAGACTCAGCGAGAATTGATGACTTTTTTAGTATGGTAGGCCGTCCAGTCACACCAGTCAAAGGATCATTTTTTTCCCTATATTATGGCTCATTTTTAGCCACAGGAGGCTGAGAAACAAATTCAGGTGTTTGCTTCTTAGTGTAATTTTGTGTCTGCATTAATGACTTAATTTCCCTTTAGTTGTTTTTAAATTTATCCACTTAACCTGGATTGACAGTATTCGTAGTATCTCTAGCCAAAATTAATTCCTTATAAACATTTTCATTTTTTTTAGGGCTTCTTGTCATCCAATATTTTTAAATTAGGCGCTTCAGTTCATCTTTAAAATCTACTTAAGCCGAAGTTTGTGGGTCTTCGTTCAGTCTCTTTTTCATTCTGCTAACTAACTCTTTCATGTAAGAGTACGCTTTCCATTTTTAAGCGTAAATTAGAATATTATTCCACTCATGCAAGCTCTCCATTGAGAACAGTATGGCCTTTTGGACTGCAGATCTAGAAGAATCTGACTGTGTGGAAAGTAGATTGAAGAGTTAGTTAATAGCCCCGACAGCGTTTCCTTGGTTTCTCTTCAATATTTAGGAGATCGACAAGACGTCTTTATTCATTTGTTGCTAATTTGAATTAATTAAAAATAATACCTTCAATATTTGATTACCCTTGCTCAATATAGCCAACCTAAATTTTAATCCATCATTAAACAATCTTCATTAAGAGATTTAGATATTATGTATTTTTATCAAAGATCAGTCAATGAGTTCTCCCATCGCACCATACAACAAGCAAACCAGCAAGGATGATTGTCTGTTGGAAAAAAAACATTCTTTTAGTAATAATGGGAATTTATTCTAAAGAAGATCTAAGAAAACAGTTACTAACTTCTAATATTTAAATTAATAATAGAATATAGAATTTTCTATACCATCAAATAGGCCAATGTAAACCCTTGCAATCTATAAAACTATGAACTTTAAAGGGCAACCATCAACACAAACCACCATCTTTTCAAAATATGTTTAAGGAGCTGATATCAGTCACTTTCCTTTTCAGCTATTCTCCAAAAGCCAAATGATAAAAGTCAAAAAAGTGAAGGCAGGAGTGAGAGGACCCTATCGAAGATACACTGCTCTGTAAAAAGACCTTATTATTGAGAGGGTATTGAATATTTTATGTTAGATATTGATCGGAGAGAGTTTAAAGAAGATTGCTGATGAAACATTAATTCCCAAAAGAAACCTTATTCGTTGGAAACATATGTTCTTATAAAGACAAAATAAGTTAAATCGTCTTTCTTCTTCACAAGAATAATCCTCCTAGGCTTAATATTCAAGTGGATATGATTTCGAAAAAAAGAATGTTGCGGAGACAAAGGATATTTTAAGTAAGGACGAGATATAAAATGGTATAAATGGATGAGCACAAAGGTTATGAATCATAATTTTAATTTATATTTTCGAAATATCATGTGACAATAATGAATAAAAAAATAGATTTTCGATTCTTTTTATCCTGTAATGGTAGAAAACCTTCAATATTTTCGAAAAATACTATAAGAAGAGATCGTATTTATGTAAGATAAGAATTCAGCAAATAGCAATTTGAAATTTAACTTTAGTGCATCTCTTGTATTCTGAAAAAGTGGAGAAGAGTTATTATTTATTTGAAATAATAATATTACATTTTAAGATTCGATCTTGTTTATATAATTAGATCCATTATCAAATATATTGCATTAGTATATTTAGACATTTTTACATAATTTAGGGAAGACAACATTATAATTTTAAGACACTTTAAGAAAATTGATAGTCTTTTTATGATCTTTTTAGGAATAAATTTGATAGAGTATAGTAAATATTTAACCGGGTAAGATTATATTATGTTTAGCTAGAATTAATCCATAAATTCTTAAATTTCGATCTCCCATTAATTTAGCTATACACTTGAGAATATTACGAATCTCATAAAATATATTTGTAATCCCATGAAAAATATCAATGCCAACAATGAACCAAGTTCTAATTATTAATTAACAAAGTAATATCCATCAGTGACACCAATCTAACTAGACTTTTATAATAATTAATCTTCCTAACCACAAGCCAATGTATCTAAAACCAAATAAATATTCCCTAAAAAAGGAGCATCTGTAATAGCATAAAAGGCCAATTTAAAATTGGTCTTGCCTGAATAACCAATCTTCAAACCACGTCTTTAGACAGTAAATTAAAGCAAACTTAAAAAAAAGATAATGATGGAACCAATTCAAATGGAATAACCAAACCTAAAAAATACTGTCATCAAAATATATGATCTTTTGGAAGAAGAAAGCAGTTAAATAGTAATCCAAGCAAATGTTTACAAGAAGTAAGAGGTTGAAATTAAGCAGAATTAACTTTTCAACCAGCTGGGGGCTAAAATATAATAGCAAATATCATAATAGGCAGATAAAAATTCATTCCTCTAAATGTCATCTCATAAAGGAAAAATATTAGATTTATAGATTCCAAAAGCTAGCAGTCATTAGTAGCAGCCAATTTAACCAATTTAAAAGAATAAATAAAATATCGGAGCCAAAAATAAAGAAATATTCCTCAAGATGAAAGGAGAATACTCTCAGCTCCGCAAAGGTATATTCTTTGAGCATCAGAAATAAAACTAAGACTACGAACAAGAGCAGATTAGCTCACATTCTAAAATACCAATCGACACTGGGCTACAGATAAATCCTCAGAATATTTCTCGAGATGAAGCTTCAACAAGGCAAATGCTCTCCCAAGCAACTTTTTCAGCAAGATACAGCAGTAAAAGGTATTTATAAGTTTAAATAGATTACTTCCTGCTCTAAAATCGTATAAAGATATTAATCAATAAAAGATACATGTTTTTGAGCTGCCAAATCTAAAGAAATAGCGCAAAATATTCGATCAGTTTAGAAATGGTAAATTTGCGATTACTTCCGAGTAAATAACGAATGTTTACGAATTTATTAAAAAGCCTATTCCATGTGGGAAAGTGCTTGAATGCAAACTTATAAGAAATAAAGAATGTGGAAAAATGGTTTATCTTGACTATGATTTAATGACAATTGATGGTAAATTTTTATTGGGAATTAAAAAAATGGCCTTCAAATGTGGCTCAACTTATTATATTTCTTTGATGAGAGAATCTTATAATGAATTTGATGAGTACTATTTGGGTAAAGTTGTTAGCAATTTTATGGGTTCCATGTTTAATCTCTATTGCTAGCTGCCTAACAGTCGAGAAAAGGAAATAGTTGCTACTATTTGTTATAGTTCATCATGCTTTAGTTTGGACACAAAAACTCGATAAATTGACATTTACCTTAAAAATCACTAATGCACATATCAGTAGTTAGAAGGCTCATAGCTATAGAAGGAGAACAATTTAAAAAATTTGTTTTAAATAGGCAAAAATAAAGAAACTAAAAAGATTCGTAAATTAAGCAACAAGCAGCCTAAGTGGATACCTTAGAGTTCGGTTTATGCTTTAAATTTCCATGGCAAATCGAGGATGGGTTCAGTTAAGAACATGATAATAATAGATGCTGATCGTCCAAATTAATAAATGCTACTACAAGCGAAGCAAGATGTGAATGAATTTGCAATTGATATTTCTTATCCTTTCTCTCCCTTAGTGGCTATAGGAGTGTTGATTACCAGTTTTGATTTCAAGTTAATCTCTCAGTGATGTGTTTTAATATCTGTCTATTAGTATATAATGATACAAACATCAATAAAACTCTATCTTATATGGCAATTCGTTATATTCTTTTTGACTTTCCAAGCCTTCATTGTTTTTCTTTTTTTAGGTAGAATTGGCCTCAGTTAAGATATTTTCTAGTTCTGAAATAGCCAGTTTTTAATTAATTAAGCCTATCATATTATCAACCCTTTCCATTAACAATCCACCTCTTGGTTGTTATTTTCCTTTGCTGTTGGAATTAAAAGTAACCTTGATAGGATCTGATTTGCCTATAGTAAGTATGTTCTCCTTGTTAATATAGTTGTAATTTTCCTTATTTTAAGGATTATGATGACCTTGTTCTACAATTTTAGCTATTTTTCTCTTGACTGCCTTCACTACTCGATTCCATTATTTTTATAAAATTAGTTTTTGGAGATTGATAGTTTAAATTTGTTATGATTGAGTTTAGATCGTCTTTTCTTTTTATGATATTTTCTGCTCAAGTTGAGTGATTTTAAATTTGAGTTCATGGTTTTCTTTTTGATGGATACTTAAAAGTGATGACATATGACTGCACTGTTGTTGGATTTTGATTAGCTATTGATCAAAGGAATGACTGTTGTATTAATTTTCATAGTATTATTTCCCCTTTTGAAGGATTTCAACAAGTCTTTTTTGTTCCTCATTAATCTTTAAGTAATGCTCAACCTATTATTGAAGATCCTCTATAATTGAGGCACATTTATAAAGAAGGCTATTGTTGGACTGACCTTTGAGCTATTCTAGTAATGCTGTATTGGATTAAAAATAAGGCATTCGAGTCAACTGTTAAATTTTGAGTTATAATTATACATTTCATTTTGAATTTTATCAATTAAAGACTATTTTATTTGTTTTTTTAATCGAAATATACTTCTTCACAATATCCTAAGCTTGTTTCTTTCTGAATGTAAAAAAATTGTAGCAAAATATTTGTCTTGAGCAAAAAAAGTAGCTGGAAATAATTATAGGCTTATTGGGAGCTAAACACAACATTTTAATTAACAAATATCACAGTAGCAAAAATTTAATTCTAACTGATAGAAATTCCTTTAATTTTCATCCTGTTTTTGCAAAATTTGTATAGGATAAAGTGAAGATAAGACTACCTTTAATTGACTAATTTTATAAATAATGATAGTAAAAAGTAAGGTTTATTAAATATTAACAGATAATTATGTTACCTGTGGATCCGTAATGGATCTGTCAAGGAGACTAAAATAAAACTTTAATATTAAGGCATAATATACAAAATTAATAACTATTTAATAATTATATTGTTCAGGATTGTTGTATATGAATTGAGTGATATAGAGAATTTATATCATATTTGCTAATTATGATAAGTTTAGCAAATTAACTTTTTTCAAAATGATAAACAATCAATATTTCCAAAAAATTAACAAATAATAGTGAGATTTGATAGGACAGAAGTATCCAATTTGATGAAAAAGCTTTCCAATAATCAAAATGAATTAAATCATCATATTACCATCATTCCTTTTTTAAAATATTAAAGTCATCGCCCTCAAAATTGATCATATTTTGATTTTCAGTATCAAATTTCCGATCACATCCTTTTTCTCAATATTATAAATGAGAGATTCTTTTTGAAGAAAGTCTTAGTTGGACTTAGTCCTTCCTTTTCCAAAAGTATTAGAATCATAGCCTTCAAAGCCTATCATATTTTTTTCTAAAGTATCATTGCATTCGGTTTCCTAAAATTATAAATGAAAGCTTCTTTTTAAGGAAAGTCTTAGTTCGCCTTATTCCTTCCTTTTCCATGAGTATTAAAATCGCAATTCCTCAAAGCTGATCATATTTTTTTCTAAAGTATCATTGCATTCGTTTTCCCAAAAATATAAACGAGAGTTTCCTTTTGAGGAGAGTCTTAGTTCGACTCAGTCCTTACTTTTCCATAAGTATTAAAATCATAGCCCTTAAAGCTGACCTTATTTTTTTTCAAAAATACTGATGTTGATGAATAAAGTAAAAATCCTTCTATGTACTCAAATTCAAATGCAGTATTGGTAAGACCAACACCATTCCAGGGCCAAAATATTCGACAAACAGCTAATGTTTATTAAAAATCAGAGGCATATCGAAATTCTCCCCTTTAACAAATTAATTATAAACTCTTCAATTGATTGAGCCCATAACGCATCTTCAAAATCGTTTATATTTATACGTGAGTAAATCCTATTGCTTATCTTTCGTCAAAATCATCCAAAGCCAAATGAACATGAGTACCCTCTTTGTTGTTCTCCTTTGTCTCTTCGTATTGATTAAATTACTCTAGATCGTTGTATAATCTCCTTCAATAAGAAATATGGTCTTTTACTTAATTGATTCAGATTTAAATCAGGGTAATTATTTTGTCATAAAGCTGTTGCAGTATCTTATATTTAATGAAGAGTGGTAATGCGCGGCTTATTTAGCCTCTCTTTTGACTCAGATTAAAGTTATTTTTAAAAGAATCAGCTGTAGTTAATGTTTTTATTCAGATTCAGAACATAGTAATGGATGAAATATTCAGAGTTGAAAATAATAAATTTTAGATGTTTCAAAAAAAATATTTAGTGTAATCACTAAAATAATCCAGGCGTATAAATATCATTGATTTAGGGTATCTCTTGAAAAAATTAGAAGTATAAATATCCTTGATTAAGAGTAACGTTTTGAAAAAATTAGTCGTATAAATATTAAAATTTAGGGTAACTCTTAAAGAATTTAGAGGTATAAATATGATTGATTTAGTGTAATTCTTTTAAAAAATTAGGCGTAATAAATTTATTAATTAAGAGTAACTCTAAAAAAGAATTAGCTGTATAAATATCATTGAATTAGGGTAACTCTTTAGAAAGTTAGATGTATAAATATCACTTATTTAGGGTAAATCTTTTTAAAAAGTCAGTTGTACTAATATCATTGATTTAGTGTAACTATTGAAAAAGTTAGGTGTATTACTATCATTAATTTAGGGTAACTTCTTGACCAAATTAGCCGTATTAATATCCTTTATTTAGAGTAACTCTTAAAAAAGTTAGTTGTATAAATATGATTGATTTAGTGTAACTCTTGAAAAAAATTAGGCGTTTTAATATTATTGATTTAGGGTAACTCTCCAAAAAATTAGATGTAATAATATCAATGATTTAGGGTAATTCTTTAAAAAAATCAGACGTATAAATATCATTCATTTAGAGTAACTTTTTTAAAAAATCAGCCGTATTAAATATCATTGATTTAGTGTAAATCTTCAAAAAATTAGATGTATAAATATCATTTATTCAGGGTAACTCATTAACAAGTTAGGAGTATAAATTCTATTGATTAAGGGTAACTCTTAAAAAATTCAGCTGTATAAATATTATTTATATAGAGTAACTTTTTTAAAAAATCAGCTGTATAAATGGTATTGATTTAGGGTAACTATTGAAAAAATTAGCTGTATAAATATCATTGACTTAGGGTAACTCTTAAAAAAATCAGCCGTAAAATATCACTGATTTAGAGTAACTATTTAAAAATGTAGTGGTATAAATGTTATTAATTTAGTGTAACTATTGAGAAAGTTAGGCGTATAAATATCATTGATTTAGTGTAACTCTTGAAAAAATCAGCTGTACAAATATCATTGATTTAGCGTAACTCTCGAAAAAATCAGCTGTATAAACATCATCGATATAGAGTAATTCTATAAAAAGTTAGCTGTATAAATATCATTTATTTAGGGTAAATCTTGAACAAGTTAGAGGTATAAATAATATTGACTAAGGGTAACTATTGAAAAAATTAGACGTATAAATATCTGTTATTTAGTGTAACTCTTGAAAAAAGTTAGGCGTATTAATATTCTTTATTTAGGGTAACTCTTGAAAAAATCAGTCGTATAAATATTATTGATTTAGAGTAACTCTTGAAAAAATCAGCTGTATAGATGTTATTAATTTAGAGTAACTCTTTTGAAAATTAGCCGTAAATAATATCATTTATTTAGTGTAACTCTTAAAAAAATTAGGCGTATAAATATTATTTATTTAGGGTAACTCGGTAAAAAATCAGCCGTATAAATATCATTGATTTAGTGTAACTCTTGAAAAAATCAGCGGTACAAATATCATTAATTTAGGGTAACTCTTTGAAAAAATCAGCTGTATAAATATCATTAATTTAGGGTAACTTTTGAAAAAGTTAGTGGTAAAAAAATCAATAATTTAGAGTAACTCTTTAATAAAATCAGACGTATAAATATCATTGATTTAGGGTAACTCTCGAAAAAATCAGACGTATAAATATCATTGATTTAGCGTAACTCGTTTAAAAGTTAGACGTATAGATATCATTCATTTAGTGTAAATCTTCAACAAGTTAGGCGTATAAATATCATATAATTTAGGGTAACTCTTAAAAAAATTAGGAGTATAAATATTATTGATTAAGGGTAACTCTTTTAAAACCTAGATGTATAGATATCATTGATTTAGGGTAACTCTTTTAAAAAATCAGCTGTATAAATATAATTGATTTAGAGTAACTCTTTAAAAAAATCAGATGTATAGATATAATTAATTTAGGGTAACTCTTGAAAAAATCAGCCGTATAAATATCCTTAATTTAGAGTAACTCTATTAAAAGTCAGTTGTATAAATAGTATTGATTTAGTGTAACTCTTGAAAAAATCAGGCGTATAAATATCATTGATTTAGAGTAACTCTTTAAAAAAATCAGATGTATAGATATCATTGATTTAGTGTAACTCTTTTAGCAAATCAGCTGTATAGATATTCTTAGTTTAGGGTAACTATTTTAAAAAATCAGAAGTATAAATATCATTGATCTAGTGTAACGATTTAAACAAATCAGTGGTATAAATATCATTGATCTAGTGTAACGATTTAAACAAATCAGTGGTAGAAATATCAGCTAATTTAGGGTCACTCTTGAGAAAATTAGGCGTATAAATATTATTGATATAGTGTAACTTTTTTAAAAAGTTAGACGTATAGATATCATTGATTCAGCGTAACTCTTAAAATAGTCAGTGGTATTAATATCATTGATTTAGTGTAAATATTTAACGAATAAGTGGTATAATTATTATTTATTCAGGGTACTTCTTTAAAA
>Ga0302185_10001126_pt1 | contig 19119 bp, 18 predicted proteins | sample II_Bog_E1_1_FD_200231 | JGI IMG/M metagenome (GOLD analysis project Ga0302185, IMG submission 200231) | Peat permafrost microbial communities from Stordalen Mire near Abisko, Sweden - II_Bog_E1_2 | ecosystem: Environmental > Terrestrial > Soil > Wetlands > Peat | place: Sweden: Abisko... | reverse complement strand
CAAGCGCCAAATTGAACTATACGAGGCGATGGGATTTAGTTCTCCAGCCTCGTTACATTAAGACCGGGAATCCAGGTATTAACTCAAATTAGTGCCGGTTTGTTCTATGAAATTGACAGCGGGGTTCAATGGCTGAAGAACAATACCCACTCTTTTGTTGCTCCGACGCTCATTCTTCATGGCTGCGATGACCAATTAGTAATGGAAAAGGACTCGCGTGATTTTTACGGCGATATTGCTTCAACAGATAAAGAACTAAAAATATACGCGAAACTGTATCATGAAATTTTGAATGAGCCATCCAGACATGAGATAATGAAAGATATTATTACATGGATTAAGAAGAGGATAAATGTTTGATTTTCACGTAAATATTCAGAATATATTTAATCTACTTAATATTGTAAATTTAATAATTATGCAATTAAAAAGATTCAATAATTATATGTTGTTCCAAAAATAACTTAAAGCACTATAGAGATTAAGATACCCCCTTTGGGCAGACAGTTTTATTAGTTAACTGTCTATCCAAAGGGGGTATTCAGCATCCCAGCGGCCATCTTCTATTTCATATTTCTCCCCTACTTTTACTCTATTCAGCAACTTACGTCAATTTCATTCAGCAGTTTTCAGTATTTCCAATCAGCAGTTTGCGTAAATTATATTCAGCAATTTGCATGTATCAATGATGAAGTTTATTTATTAGATGTTAATATCTTTCACCGCACAAAATAGATACTTACTTTATTAATTACTAAACAACATTACTAAACAATTCTTTTTAGAAATAAAGATTATAACTATTCTATATTTCATTGTTTTTTTTACAGTGCTATAATAATAAATCGTTAGATGTTTTAAATATATAACAAAAATAATTATATATGCTTAAATCAAAGTATATCAAGGGAGAAATTGTTATGTCACTAATACAAATTGAAAAAGAAAATAAAATAGGAATTATTACATTGTATAATTCAAAAAAATTAAATGCATTAAGCGCTGAACTTGTCAGTGAAATTGTTGAAGCTCTTGATACATTGCAAAAAGAAAAAATTCGCATCGTTATTTTGCGTGCCCCAGAGAATACTAAAGTTTGGTCAGCAGGACATGATGTAAAAGAACTGCCATTGAAAATGAGAGATCCATTAAGCTACTATGATTCTCTTGAAGTACTTTTACGTTCTGTTGAAGAATACCCGGGTCCAGTAATTGCTATGATACATGGTAGTGTTTGGGGCGGTGCCTGTGATTTGATAATGACTTGTGATATGGTTATTGCCGATAAAACTGCAAAATTTGCCATGACACCTGCAAAACTTGGTGTTCCGTATAATTCAACAGGTATCTTGCATTTTATTAATCGTCTTCCGATTAATATCGCTAAAGAAATGTTTTTCACGGCTGAATTGATGGATGCGGACAGAGCCTTAAGTGTAGGTATCATCAATCATTTAGTCGACGAATCCGAGTTATTTTCTTTTACGCTAAAATTAGCTGCAACAATTGGTACTCGATCACATTTGTCTATAGAAGTAATAAAAGAACAATTTCGTGTGTTATCAAAAGCATATGCAATTACGCCTTCTGCATTTGAACGAGTACAAGGCTTGCGTAGAAAAGTTTATGACAGCCATGATTATGAAGAAGCAATCACTGCTTTTTTAGAAAAACGTCCTGCCCTTTTTAAAGGGGAATAACCCAAAAAGCTGAATGGAATACACATATTCTATTTGCTTCGGCCATAATTTATAACAGCTGTTACGAAAAAGGGATTTTCGATGCCACTATAGCTCGAAAATCCCTTTTTCATTCTTAGAATTGTGTGAGACAAGTTTTCTCTCTCTGCTGTCTCAAAAAAGCATATACTGTTTTTGATAGTCATTTTATTCCATCATATAAGAGTTATATTAAAGTTGATTTACCTGATCCATTTTCTCCGGCAAAAAAAGTGACATTGGGATGCAACTCAATTTCATTTAGTTTTACGATGGCAGGTATAGAAAAAAGATACTCATTAAATGACGCGACTTTATCTCTATTTAAAGCTACTTCTAATATATATTGACCCGTATTAAATACGTTTAATGTAATTACCCCCTCGTATCTATTTTTTATGCAATCTTGCCACTTGCGAAAGTTTGTCTTTTTTTAATCAGAACCCAGCTTCCCACTCTCATAATGTTATATTTATATAGTAATATCCATTTCTTTGATTTTCCTTTATCCTAATGATTTTATAAAAAATTACATAGTCTGACCTTTCGGACTTATGCATTCACGATATATCTCGAACCCCAGTTTCTTTTGCAAGGCAATACTTGCTTAATTATCAACGCGTACATTTGCAGCCGCAATTTTATAACCACGACTTTTCTCATATTCCAAGACCAGCTTTTCACCTTGAAAACCACAGCCTTGCCGATGATATATCAGAAAAGTTTCACTATCAATGCTTATAGCTGAGCTCGTATGCTGATAAAGGGATACTGTTCCTTTTATCTCATGATCTTCTGTAATTGCAAACAAACCATCATTTTTACACCAATACGGCAAAATAACTTTCTCATTTTTTGATTGATTTGAAAATCATCCCTGTCATTGCAAAAAATAGACCCCCTTGATTCTTTTATTAATATCAAGGGGGTCTATTTTTTAGTTTTTAATGAACGGTGCCAAATCCATCTGCCAAGGCTCATAGATCATGAGCTGGACTAAGTGAAGTGTTTTCGCCGTCAGAACCATTACTTGCATTACTTTGATTACCGCTAGTGCTCATTATATGAGAGACACTCATTGATGTATTTTTTACATCAATTGCATTCGTTGCATTACTTTGGTTGCTGCCAGTACTCATTACATGTGCCGGGCTGATTGTTCCCTGATCTGAAGTAGCTGCCTGTGCTGCCTGACTGCCAAAGCCTAAGCCAAAAACTGCTGCTGCCATAAGACCACTTACTACTAATTTATTTAAATTCTTGTTCATAATATTACTCCCTTTATTTTCATATTTAGATGGAATTTTTTATATTTTAAAATGCTGTCGAAAAAACTCCTACAACATTTGATCTATCATCAATATTTGCATCTGTAGTTTCTCTGAGATAACTTATACTCTATATACTACAGGTCTCATGTGAAGATGTTGTGAAGAACTTTTGAAGAACTTGTGTCTTTTTCAACACAAAGTTGATGCGCATGATTCATCGAAGAAGTATCGCCCAATGATGACCACGGCAGATCTTTCTCTCCGCTTTGATCCTAACTATGAACCTATTGCGAGGAGGTACCTGCAAAATCCGGAAGAGTTTCAAGATGCTTTTGCACGGGGCTGGTTTAAGCTAACGCACCGCGATATGGGGCCACGCTCCCGTTATCTTGGCTCGGAAGTGCCGGAAGAGGAACTAATTTGGCAGGACCCGATTCCTAAAACCAATTGTGAATTGATTGATGAGCAGGATGTATTATATATCAAGAAAAATATCTTATCCTCTGGATTAACTGTCTCGCAACTAGTTTCGACAGCGTGGGCTTCTGCATCAACTTTTCGAGGATCAGATAAACGTGGAGGGGCAAATGGAGCTCGCATCTGTTTGGCACCACAAAAAAATTGGGAAGTTAACCAACCAGCTCAACTTCGTGTAGTTCTTGCGACCCTTGAGAAAATCCAGGCAGACTTAATGCCACGCAGAAGAAATTCTTACGAGATTTTGTGTCAGATTGGGACAAAGTAATGAATGCCGATCGCTTTAATCTTGTCTGATTAATACTATTCCGAACTATATAAACCTCTAAGTTGGTGTGCAATAGAGACATCAACTTAGAGGTTTTTTTATCGCTTCTTCTAACAGCTGAAAGGCAAAAGTCAATTGTTCTCTGGTGACAATGAGCGGTGGATGCCACGTAATACAATTTCCTGCTGATAATTTAAAGGATAATCCATGTTCCAGACAATAATATAGAATTCCTTCCGCAAGCTTATCATTTTTCCCCTTTGAAACTCTATCAGTAACAAATTCAAAGGACATCAATAAACCTTTTATCCGAAAATCACCGATACATTGATATTTATTATAAAGATTTTCTGAATACTGCAAGGCAAATTCAGCTTGTTTTCGGCAATTTTCCAAGAGTTTATGTTCATCTATATATTTTATAGTTGCACAAATGGCTGCACAGCCGGCTGCTGGTTTCTCGTGCGTATAATGCCCTAACGAGATATCCTGCGCGCAATCGTACTTGGATTTAACGAGAACCGCGGCCTGCGGTACAATACCTCCGCCAATCCCCTTGCCAAGTACAAGTATATCTGGTTCAACGCCAAAATTTTGGTGTACATAAAACATTCCGCTTCTACCAAACGCGGTTGGAATCTCATCAAAAATTAACAATATATCATTTTCATCACAGATCTCTCGCAACCTTGTAAAATAGGATCGCGGTGGAATATGAATGTCTGTTGCGCGAATGGGTTCGAGTAATATAGCTCCTATATCCCCCTCATTTTTAATGATATATTCAAGATAATCCAGACAAAATGCTGCGACAGTTTCCGGACAGCTGCTATGTATAAGATTTCTATACGCATTGTATGGTATTGCTCTTATGCCCCCTGGCATAAGGGCTCCCATATCTTTCCGAAAAACAGATTCACCTCCCACCGAAATAGCATCCAGCCCTGCTCCGTGAAAAGACTCCCACATAGAGATCACTTTATGGCTGCCAGTAATTTTACGGGCCATTTTAAGAGCAATTCCTACAGCCGCACTACCAGATGGTGTAAATAAAACTTTGTAATCTTTTGATGTTGTTTTATCATTCAATGCTTGTGCTGCATCTATTGCAATATTAGCAGTATATCGCCTCGGGATAAAAGGCAATTCATCAAATTGTTTCTTAACCGCTGCAATGACTGCTGAATTCTTATAACCGACCTGATGAATACTGTTTCCATGAAAATCCAGATATTTTTTGCCATTTTTATCTGTTATATAGGCACCGACCGCATCTACGATAACATTCAAGCAGGGAGTTGACATGGATTGTCGTATGAATATAGATTCATCCGCTTTTAATACATCAAGGGTTTCTCCACCTATCGTATCAAGCCAATTCTTTCTTAACGGACTAAAATTAACATCACCTTCGCGATTTAAATCAGTTTGATAGCGCATAAGGCCTTTTTCCTTCTGCAAGCAGTGTATTAATATTCTTAAGCAGCTCAGGGAGTTCTTCCATAGTCGCAATGGTAAAGTTCGCACCATAATTTAAAAATGTCTGTTCTGTTTTTCTTATGAAGCTTTTTTGTTCGCTATCCGATAATCCAACAAATTCGTCATAGCTAAGTCCCATTTGTGAACTTCCAACTGCTACGCCCACTGACCATACGCCAGCATTTAATCCTTCTTTTATATCTGACTCCGTATCCCCAATTTTTACAACTTGCCATGGCGCTGTTAATTTTAGAGCCTCCATATTTCTAAATATCATATATGGATTCGGTCGTCCCATGCCATTTATTGAATCAGGTGTAATCCAAAAATCAGGTTCGTAACCTTCTGTTTTAGCGCCTTGCCTTACTATGTTTAGCATAGTATCCGTATATCCCGTCGTTGACCCAATCTTCAATCCGTTTTTTCTAAGCTTGCTCACCGTTTCGATTACCCCTGGCAGCAGCTGTGTATATTCCTCAAGAGACAACAACAACATTGACTCAAATTTCAAATACAATTCATCAATATCGTATTCATTAAAACATCTGCCATATTGTTCTTGCCATTTTTTACTGATTCTTGGCATTTCCAGCATAACCTTGAGATGGTCTCTTTTTAGGATTCCCATAGGCAATCTGGCTTCAGCAATCGTTACATTGATTCCTACTGTTTTAAAGATCTTAACAAATACATTTACCGGTGCGAAACAGCCAAAATCGACGGTTGTTCCCGCCCAGTCAAATATTACACCAGCAACTTTATTCATTGATTCTCTCCTCCATATATTTTTCGATTATATCGCATAGTTGCACAATATCTTGTTTATAGACTTCACCGATATTCCCAATTCTAAAAGTATTCACATCGGTGAGCTTCCCGGGATATAAAACAAACCCATTGGCTTTAACATACTGATAGAAATCAGCAAAGTCAAACTTTATACTGGGAAACAGGAAGGTCGTTATAATTGGAGATTGAACTTCTTCTCTTATATATGCAGTAATACCCATAGCTTTGAGTTTATCTCTAAGCACGCTATTATTTTCTCGATAGCGTTTATAGCGTGCAAGAACACCACCTTCTGCGGTTAATTCTTCAAGTGCCTTAGAAAAAGCTGCTACAACATGGGTGGGCGAAGTAAATCGCCACTTCCCATCTTTTTCCATACACTTCCACTGATCATATAAATCCAACGATAAACTTTTTGCAGTTCCCTGGCAGCTTAACAATTTTTCAATTTTAGCCACCACAAAACAAAAACCTGGCACACCTTGAATACATTTATTTGCACTACTTATCAGATAATCAATCGCTAAATCCTCAACCTTAATTTCTATACCACCAAAGCTGCTCATAGCATCAACAATAAAAGTTATATTATCCTTTTTACAAATATTTGCTATGTCCTCAAGCGGATTGAGTATACCCGTTGTCGTTTCGCAATGCACCATCGCAACATGCGTGATACAGCGGTCATTTTTTAGCATCACAGCTATATCATTCGCTACAGGTACCTTGTCATACGGGACACTATAAAGAATATAATTTATCCCAATATATTTTGCCATGGTTACCATTCTTTCTCCATACGCACCATTGACAATAATAAGGCATTTATCTTCTGGTTGAATGCATGTTGCCAAAACAGCTTCTACGCCAAAACTTCCACTACCTTGCAGTAAAACCGCTGTGTATGTATGCGGTGATACAAAGGCGATCTCCAAAAGACGACGACGAATCTGTTGTGTCATTTTTTTATAATCATCATCCCATGTGCAGCGATCAAAGAGCATCTCCTCTTTAACACTACTTGTTGTTGTTAACGGTCCGGGGGTCAAAAGTTTATAATTTTCCATATATATGTCCCTTCTATTTTATCCAAATATTATTGTGCCGCTTTGAAAAAAGCTTGATGTGCCATAAGAAGTTCTACTGTCAAGGGTTCATTAAATGTTTTTGGATTACCAGCCTTATTTAAATCCGTTATCGATTCGCCTTGATATAAAGCTACCGGATAACTTTTAATCAATTCAGGTCTGGCTTTTTCAATGATGACTTTTGCCATTTCCATTGCAAGTTTTGTCGTTGCTGTATCTTCTTTTTTAACAACTGCGATGGATTCCGTAAGCGTATAATTACCTTCTATTGGATCAATATAATCAATCGGCTTTCCCGCAGCCTTATCTGCTACCGCTTGATGGCGGAGTCCAAATCCTACGGCCACTTCCCCAATTCTAACTTTTTTTATGGGTCCCGATCCGGAAGCTTCAATATGTGGGCCGCAATTTTCAATCAACTTATGCAAAATCTCCTTACCTTCAACCTCTCCATATTCACTGATAATAGCCTGCAGCAATAGCCATGCCGTTGATGAATTCATTATGTTAGGAATGGAAACGAGTCCTTTATATTCATCTTTCGTTAAATCTTTTATCGACTTTGGCATAGGCAGCCCTTTCTCTGTAAGCACTTGCGTATTAACAAAGATCGCTCCCGTATTTGCCAGGATTGGCGTATAGTAGGCGGGATATTTTCCCAATGTCTTCGTATCAAAATCCAAATCAACAAACATGTTATGCTGCTTTTGTGCACTATCAATAAAGTATGAACTCATTGTTACTAAATTGGCTTCAATTTTATCTCCCTCAGCAATGAGTTTACCACCAAGTTCTGATGTTCCCATCGTTTGCAGTACATATTTCCCCTCATACCCCGCGGCATTAAGACTATTTTGCATGGCATCTACAGCTTCCTTATCAGCATTGGTATAAATAACAACCTTTTGTGGAGTAGCAGCACCTGCATCATTGTTATTACTTTGCCCACAACCGCTCAAGCTCATAACCATTGCAGCCAAAATAAAATATAACATAAGACTTTTTCGTATTTTTTTCATAATTTATATTTCCCCTTTGCAAAAAATAATTTAATTTTCTTAGCCCTTTATCTCTAATAAAAACACGTAAAGCTTAACGTAAGCCAATTTTTATCATTACATTCACGTCAATTCGTGAATGATCGTTTTTTACTAAAAAATTCACTGCAAGTTTTCATACATAAATTGGTCGCAAAAATAAGTATGGATAATACAAATATTTCATTAAAGCTGGCAAAATGCTGCAACTCATTTATTTTACTGGTTACAACCGCCGTTCGCGCCGTCACTAAAAAAATAATCGCACTAATTGTAACCATGGAATTTATAAAATAATAACAAAACATTTCCACCAACGTTGTTATGGAGTTTGGAACAATAACGCGCATAATCGTCTGCAGCCAAGTATCACCCATTAACAAACCCGTAATTTCCCAAGCTTGATTCATTTTAAGCAGTGAATTTTTCGCCATCAAATAAGGTGTAGTGAAAAAATGCACCAGATTACAAATAACAATAATAGCGAAAGTTCCCTTTAAATCGCTATTATTAAACAGTAACAAATAAGATAGCCCCAGCACCATACCAGGCACCGTATTTGTTATCATCGCGAAGACATCCAGACTCATTTTGATTCGTTTGTTCATCGAGGTACGGGCATTTATGATGGCTGCACTATAAGAAAGCAACGTGCCCAGTCCTGCTGTCAGGATTGCTATGAGTAATGAATTTTCATATACATTTAATATCGGTGTCGAAAAAAGTGTGCGTCTAAAAAAATCAGTGGTAAAATTCATATCGTAAGGAAAATTATTTACGAACGGCGTTACAAACATTACCAAAAAAATCATTCCAATAACCAGAACTGTGCTAATGGATATGATCGCGCAGCAAATATCACGAAACCTGTTTTTAAGTAAATCTGTTTGGGTGAATTTATCATAAGAAAAATTAAATTTTTCAAGATAATTCAAAAACCCAACCCCCATAATGGCCGGCAGCAGCATCAGCATCGCGATAGCCGAACCACTATTGAAATTTGGAATAGATCCCAACATCACCTGATACAGCTGACCGGCAACGACACCATATGTACCTCCCACCGAAGCAGGTATGCCAAAATCTGTAAAGCTCAATATGAACGAAATGACAAACGCTCCGCCTAATGTGCCGATGAGCGGACGAAGGATTGTATTGGTGAAATTTCTAAAAAAGTCATCCCCCATCAATGTTGAAACAATTATGTATTTTTTATCAACATAACCAAACGAATTATGAATTAGTAAAAACGCCGCTGGTAAAGTGTAAATAACATAACCGATTAAAAGTCCATTAAAACCATAAATCGAAAATAATTCTCTGCCAAAAAAATGAGTCAGTAAGCCTTGTTTGCCAAAGGAATAAATAATGGCAAAACCATACGTTATGGTAGGCAAAAGCATCGGAATCAGAATCCCAATTCGTATGATAAGTTTTAACAATTTATGGATGTTAGTACAATTTACAGCATATGCCAAAACGAAAGCTAAGCTAGTTGTGATGAATGCTGTAAGAGTTGATATATAGATACTGTGCTGAATTGCCAGGAAAATGTCCTTATCCCCAACAACTGTAATATAATTGGCAAATCCCACGTTTTGTCCGCTTTGAAAAGAATTCAGCAGCAAGATAAGTAAGGGAGCGCACAGAAAGACTCCAAAAAACAGGACTAGTACGATATAAATAAATTTTATTTCCAGCTTTTGTTTATGCATGGCAGCCTTCAAACAAATCATAAATATTATCTCGTTTTATTTTAAGTTGACGCAATATAAATTCCTCCACAAAGTTATTATTGGGTTGATGAATAATTTGTTTTGGTGTTCCAAATTGAGAAACCTTACCTTGCTCGAGGATCAATACTTTATCCGACATTGTCAAAGCTTCTTCTGGATCATGGGTTACGATAATGGTTGTCAGCTTGTATTCTTTGGTAATGGCTTTAATTCGTTCTTTAATCGTTTCTTTTATAACCCCGTCTAAAGCGCTTAATGGTTCATCCAAAAGAAGTATCTTCGGTTTTACGGCTAACGTGCGAGCAAGTGCGACCCGTTGTTTTTGTCCACCCGATAACTGATCAATCCCTTTTAGCAGATGCGGCTTTAACTCTAAAAATTCAATTAAACTATCAAGTTCGTCAGAGCTTATTAACTTTGGTTTGTTTTGGAGTCCATAAATAATATTTTTATATGCATTGAGATTGGGGAACAGTGCATAATCTTGAAAAACAATATTAAAACCACGTTCTTTCATCGAGGTCTGGCTTATGTCTTTGTCATTAAAAATAATAGTGCCGCTATCCATAGGCGTCAAACCTAATATTATATTTAATAATGTGGTTTTACCGCTGCCACTTGGTCCCAGCATCGAAACAATTTCGCCGTTTTCAATTTCAACATTAATTTCATCTAATATAACTTTTCCCGCAAATTGCTTACTTATGTTTTTTAATTTCAACAAAATAGTTCTCCCCCTTTCTATTTCAAAAAGCTGTTTTATTTTGATTAATAAAGCGAAACACCGCTTTACGTCTTTACTATACACATCTTCCGCCCAACTTTTGTTATAAGTTTGTTAACACATTGTTAAAAGATCATCATTATTGATAATATTATTACAACGTTATCAATAATTCTCTTTTAATAGTTGACAACATTTTAATGTATTATTAATATTTCTCTTTAATATTGTCATTTTTTATGGTACACTTTGTATATATTAACAAATAGAATTGGATAAGGATGATATGCATGCTGCCAAATGAAAGACATACAAAGATTTTAGACCTGTTATCGACAAAAGATGTTGTCACTATTCCAGAATTAATGACGGAATTCAAAATATCGATAGAAACCGCACGCCGCGACTTAACGATTTTAGAAAAACAAAATCGTATTCAAAAAATTTACGGTGGAGCCAAGCTTAAAATTTCTACATTCTCTGAACCTACCATGGAAAGCAGATTGGTTTATCATCTGTTGCAAAAAGAATCCATTGGGAAAAAATGCTGTGATTTTATTAAAGATGGCGACTGTATTTTTATCGATAGCGGTTCCACCACATTTCAAATCGTTAAATATATAAAAACAAAAAAAAATCTCACCATCATCACAAATTCACTGCCCGTAGTGAATGAATTAATGTCCACTGATTTTGAAATCATTATTATTGGTGGGAAAGTTCGTCACGATGAAAGTTCCATTGTTACCTACGATTATATTTTTGACTTTTCCCAGCTAAACATTCAAAAAAGTTTTATTTGCGCTGGCGGGATCACTGTGGAAAATGGAATTTCTGATTTCAATATGCAAGAAGCCGTTACAAGAAAAATAATTATCGAACGCTCGAACGAAGTATTTGTGGCTGCTGATAGCAGTAAATTTGATAGAAATGTTACAATAAGCATCGCTGCCTTAAATAAAATCAACTATATTATTACGGATTCAGGCCTAAGCAAAAATACGGTCAACAGTTTTAAAAAAACGACTACCAACCTTATTTTGGCTGAAACCTTCTCTACAAAAAAAACCAAAAACGATGCCCTTGAATACTGAATCACTAAAACTTATTTTTCCATTATCAAAAAGAAAAGACCATCGAAGCGCATAAATGCGTTTTAACGGTCTTTTTAATATCATAAAAGTAATACGCTAGTTCCATGAAAGGATATCTATATCGATGCATCAAAAAATTAAAGAAGCTTCTGTTGAATATGAAAAAGCAATATATGCTTATTCAACATTTGGTGTTTCTATAGTGAATATTTCACCCATTTGTCATTTTTTTCGTATCGGGTGCCACTCATTTTCTTACAAAATATAACAGTTTCAGTATGGAATCGTAAATTTACTATTCATCAAACTTCATAAGCTCATTAAGCATAATCTTATAATGATTAAAAAAATTTTTAGTTATAGTAAAATGCTCTGTGTCTTCATAGGCAATCCGGTTTATCCCATTATCATCAATATTATAAATAAAAGAGTTAGGATAAGATAAAAGAATTGGTGAATGTGTAGCTATAATGAATTGCGAATTATTTGAAGCTAATTCATGAATTCGGCTAATCAAACTTAATTGTCTCATCGGAGATAACGCCGCTTCCGGTTCGTCAAGGATATATAGCCCTTTTCCTAAAAACCGATGTAAAAATAACGACATAAAGGATTCGCCATGAGACTGATGATGTAAAGACTTATCGCTATATACATATCCTATGCCTAATTCTTCAATATTCGTTGCTACGTTGTAAAAACTCTCAGCGCGCAAAAAATAAGAATCTCTCGGTCGTTTGATTCCTTTTCGCAAAACCAGGTATCTATGCAATTCTGAATGAGAATTTTCCGTTGAAAAGGTGAAGTGTTTAGATCCACCTTCAGGATTAAGTCCAAAAGCTACCGCTATAGCCTCAGTTAAAGTTGATTTACCTGATCCATTTTCTCCGACAAAAAAAGTAACATTGGGATGCAACTCAATTTCATTTAGCTTTACGATGGCAGGTATAGAAAAAGGATATTCATTAAATGACGCTACTTTATCTCTATTTAAAGCTACTTCTAATATATATTGACTCGTATTAAAGACGTTTAATTTAATTACCCCCTCGTATCTATTTTTTATGCAATCTTGCCAATTGCGAAAGCTTATCATTTTAAATAAGAACCCAGTTTCCCACTCTCATAATGTTATATTTATATAGTAATATCCATTTCTTTGATTTTCCTTTAACCCAATGATTTTGTAAAAAAGTTCATAGTCTGACCTTTCGGACTTATCCATTCATGATATATCTCAATTTTTGATTAAAAAAAGGTAATTGGGACGGTTATTTCCTAGTATCTTTTTCTAAATATTTACATTTTTTACAACGCAAAAACAAACGACTGAAATCATCCTCCTTAGCCCAGTCGCCTTATTAAACATAATTCATTCTAAATTATGCATCACGATATAAAAACAAAACTTTAACAAAAAACTGGAGTTAAGGATATATAATCTTTATGTTATATTTATCAAGAAAGTTCAACCATTCTTCTGATGGCTTTCTATCCGTAACCAAATAATCTATATGCTCAAAATCCGCAAGTTTCAAAAAAGCGGATCGGTCAAACTTTGTATGATCGATCAACATAATAACCTTGTCTGCACGGGTCAGCATAGCTAATTTGATTGCCGCTTCTGCTTCATTTGAATCTACGGCACCTCGGTCTTTATCTAGACCTTTACAGCTCATCAATACAACATCAAAAGCATAATCTGCAATTGTTTGATTCGTTATTTTCCCTTGCAAAGACATGGTTCGTTTATTCAAAATGCCCCCAGTAGAGATCATCGTCATTTGTGCTTGCATCAGCTCACTTAGTGCCACTACAGAATTCGTTAAAACTGTAACATCGGCTCTGTTTTTCAATAATTTAAGAACTTCCATTACCGTTGAGCTTGAATCCGCTGCTATCGTATACTTCTCATCAAGCATCGGCAGCGCTTTAATAGCAATTGCTCTTTTTTCTTCATGATGGGTAGACATCCTTTTGTAAAAATGCACCCCTTCACTATTCGCTTCACTATTAAGGATAGCACCGCCGTAAGTTCTCGTAACTAATCCTTCATCGGCCAATTTACCCAAATCGCGCCGAATGGTTTCTTCAGTAACGCTAAATTGTTCGCTTAAAATTGTAACGTTCACATTTTTTTCATCAAGCAAGATTTGTTTTATTAAATCTAATCTATCTTTACCCGCCATATAGAACCCTCCTAAAAAGTCTATCTTCCTCTACTTATATTACCAAAAAAAATCTGAAGTTCAAATATTTTTTTTGAACAACAGATTTTCTTCTTCATTTACCTATTCATTTGCAAGTTCTGCCATGTCCCGCATCTTACTAGCATCTTCTTTACTCAACTTAACATTCATCGCTTTAACGTTTTCCTCAAGCTGCACTACCTTACTAGCACCATTTAAAATGCTGATGAAATCGCCTTGTGCTAAAATCCAAGCCAATGCCAAAATTGGTATTGTACAATTATATTTTTCACAGAGAGGCTTCCACGCATTCATCATATCCATAGCTTTCGCCATTTTCTTTGGCTGGAACCATTTCTTATTGCATTGCGCACCTATTGGTTGATAGTCTCGCGGTAAATTCCCCGTCAACAAGCCCTGCTCTAATGGTGAATATGCTTGCATCGTTATCCCATGTTTTCTGCAAGCAGGAATAAGCCATTCCTCCACGCTTCTATCTAATACACTATATTTGCCTTGTACGATATCCAGCTCACCATATTTTAAATATTCTTCTATCTGCTCTAACGAGATATTTGCAGCTCCTATTGCTTTGATTTTTCCTTTTAACTTCAATTCATTTAGTGCATCCATTGTCTCTGCGATTGGTGTGAGATATGGTTCTACCGCCTGCCAATGTGTCATATAAACATCAATATAATCCAGTCCTAATCGGTCTAAACTCGTTTCGACTTCTTCCATAATCGATTCTTTTGACAAATTCTTATAAAGCTGTATGTCACCTACTTTATTAAACAAGCTCCCTTTTTTATCCCAAACGATACCGCATTTCGTTATGACAACAACTTTGTCACGATCCATTTGCTGCAAAGCTTCCCCCACTATACGCTCACTTGCTCCAAAATTATATCCGGGTGCTGTATCGATAAGGTTAATGCCTAATTCTGGCGCTTTTCTAATGGTCCGCAGACACTCATCTTTTTTCTTATCGCCACCCCATGCTGGTCCCCCACCAATGGACCATGTCCCCAAACCAATTCGGGAAATAAATATATCTGAATGTCCCATTTTAATTTTCTTCATTGATTTGCCCCTTATATTGTAGACTTAAATATTTTTTATATAATTCATCAACCTGGCTGCGATTTTTAACCCCCGTGGTAGCCCCCAGGCTTTGCACCGATATTGCTGCAGTGACATTTGCCATGATACCACACTCTTGCAATGATCGGCCTTCCACCAGTCCGGTAATAAACCCAGAAGCAAAATTATCTCCAGCACCCGTTGTATCTATGGATGTTATTCCTGCTACAGCCGGAATTTCGATTATAGTGTCAGAATTCTTAATATAGCACCCCTTTTTTCCCGTTTTAATCACAATATTTTTGACTCCACAGGTAAGAAAAACATTGGCAATATCATCAATATTGTGTTTTTGTGTAAGCAAAACAGCTTCATCGTAATTCGGGAAAAAATAGTCTACAAAGCTCAGCGCTTTTTCTATATCTTTCAAGGTTTCACCAAGACGTGGTTTAATCATATCTGCACATAGTATCATCCCATTTTTTTTTGCTTTCATAAATATGGATTCCAGATTTTTACCAGTTAGCAAAGGTTCATTAAAGATACTAGCTAAGGATAGTATTTTCGCTTGAGAAAATCGCGAAACATCAATATCAGCTTCGCACATTTTCCACAAGCTTCCACTTTTGTTAGTCACAAAAGTACGTTCCCCAGTCTCTGTCACTAACCCTACATTAATAGAAGTATCTACGTGCGTATCCACTCGTAAACTTTCATGATCAATATTGCTTTCATTGCAAGCATCCTCTATAAATCTGCCAGCAGGATCTGTACCGATTTTGCTCATCAACGCTGTTTTACAGCCAAGACGTGACATAATAATTGCTTCATTAATCGCGTCCCCGCCAATCGTCATCACTATTTTTTCCAAAGGATACGATTCTGTGTCAAATATATTTTTACTAACAGGCTGCAATAAAATATCAACGATTGCCGCACCTGCGCAAATAACATCAAATTTTTTCAACATTATTCAGCCTTTCCATCCGTTCTAAACAGTTTTATTTTTTCCAAAGCTCTTTCCTTAACAGCTATCCGCACTACACGTTCCAGTTCAAGGAATGATATGTCTGTTTTTTTCTTTACTGCCAGCATAGCTGCCTGACACAGTTCTGTATGAATGTTTATTTTTGTAATTCCTAAAGATATTGCTGTTTTTATGTCTTCATCGCTTATTCCCGATGCACCATGCAAAACCAAAGGAACCTTAACAACTTCATTAACTTTTTCGACAACATGAAAATTCAGCTTTGGTTTTGCTGTATAAACGCCATGCTGATTACCAATAGCAACAGCCAGAGAATCACACCCAGTTCGTTCAACAAATTCTGCAGCTTGACTAGGATCTGTATATTTATAATTCGCTAAAGTTTCTTCATATACAGTCTCATTTCCCACATGGCCAAGCTCTGCTTCTACTGGAACGCCCCGCATATGAAAATACTCTACTACTTCTTTTGTTAATTTAATATTTGTTTCCAAATCATAGGCAGAGGCATCTCTCATAATAGAGTTCATTCCATGCTCATAGGCATTTACGACAATTTCCATACTCCGTCCATGATCCCAATGCGTAATAACTGGTACGGAAGCAGCTTTCGCCATAGATACCATCATATGCGAAAAGTCTTCAAACGATGTGTTTCCGACAAATCCTGTTCCGAACGAAATAATTACTGGTGCTTTCGATTCTTCGGCTGCATCCATTACGCCCATAAGCATTTCTGCATTCCACACATTAAAATGCGGTATTGCATAGTGACCTTCTTTTGCCTTATTTTCCCAATATTTTATACCTGCTAACATATATATTACCCCTTTGTTTAATAAATTTTTATCACGCTTTTGATAATTTCAGCCTTACAGTTGACTGATTCATCAAAAGCTTTTTGTACATCTTGATAATCATACACATTGGTGACCATTGATTTTACATCAAACCGGCCCGACGATATAGCATCTATTGCTACAGGATAACGATTCGCATAACGAAATACCGTCTGAATGCATACTTCCCGATTAATACTCAAAAAATCAATTGGTGTCGCGCCTGGAATGGTGCCCACAATCATAATTTTTCCACCACGCATGACGATTTCCGGTGTTTGTCTTGCGGTAATCTGCGTTCCTGCCGTTTCAAAAACAACATCAGCACCCCAGTCACCAAGAATTTCATGGCATCGTTTGACTGTTTCTTCTTTTTTCCCATTAATGACTTCCAATACACCTAATTGTTTGGCTAACTCCAAACGTTTTTCCAAAACATCAACAACAACAATCTGTGTGGCACCAAGCACCCGGCAAGCTTGCAACGTCATAAGCCCAATACAGCCCGCCCCAAGAATAACGATTTTCTGCCCAGGTCTGACATTTGCGGTCATAGCTGCATGTATACCAACCGATGCAGGTTCCACAAGTGCGCCTTCCATTGTTGACATATTATCTGGTAATTTATAAGTATAGCTTGCTGGATGACATAAATAATTGGTTAATGCACCACGATAATTAGGCTGAGTTGCCATAAAATCAACATCCGGACAAATATTATAATGCCCTTCTCGGCAAAACTTACAATGACCACAAGGCACTCCTGGTTCAATATTTACACGGTCGCCAACTTTAAAATCTTTCACATTTTTACCAACTTTTACAACGTTGCCAGCACATTCATGTCCTAAACCAATTTCTTGCTTTGGATCTTTTGGCGGAATAAACGGACCCGATTCAAAGCCATGTACATCAGAGCCGCAAATGCCAACATATTCAACTTTCATCAGTATTTCATCATCTTTGGGCTCTGGCATCAGCGCATCTTTAATCACCATTTTCCCTGGAACTTCCAAAATTGCTTTGGTATTTTTCATAATTCATTCGTGCTCCTTTTTAAGTTATTTCTCTCCAATTTCTTCCACTGAAGCACCGCGAGTTTCAATACCGATCGTTGCAATAGATAGTGCTACAATAATTGAAACTCCACTTAATAGCATAAACACACCTGTGACACCAGCACTATTTAATAAGGCTGCAACTGCATACGGTGCAATGATTCCACTAATACGGCCTATGGCATTAGCCAGACCTGAACCTCTCAGTTTCGCAGTAGTCGGCCATATTTCAGGAACATACACAGCCGAAGCATAGCATACAAACATATAGACAAAAATAATAAGGAAAAATCCCATTATACTGATCATTGCCATACTGCTTTGCAAAGAATAAATATATCCCATTACCGCAATAATAAGCAGAAGTCCTACTCCCATGACTTTGCGTGGAATGCGATCCATAATCAACATGGCAATGAATATACCTGCGGGGGCACCGAACATACTCATCGTGTTCAATACAATTGAATCTTTTAGATTGATGCCCTGTGTCATAAATATCGTTGGCATCCAATTAATTAACGTATATTGCACTACATTCATAGCAATCAACACCATGGACCCTAAAATTACTCTTTTCAACAATTCACCATGAAAAAGCGCCGCATATGGTAATTCAACTTCTTTTTGGGGCTCTGAAAGAATCAATGGTTGTTCAAGTTTAATATGAAGCTGCCGTTCTACTGAAGCTTCTATCTCTGCCATTATTTTTTCCGCTTCCTCATATCGACCTTTTGATTCAAGCCATCTCGGTGATTCAGGAAATTTTTTATAAGCAATAAGCGAGGCAATGGCTGACAAAGCTGACGGAATAATAAATTGAACACGCCAATTCAAATCAGCTGAAACAAAGGGAGTGATTCCCATTGCAATAAGTGAACAAATCGGATATGACCAATTCCCGATAAAAGAAACTCGACTCGACCATGTTCCTCTATTATGAGCTGGCATATATTCCGTAAAACCAGCAAATAAAGTAACCAATAATGCTCCCAAGCCAACGCCCATAACAAAGCGGCAAGCAATCAAGAATGTCATATTCGGAGCAAATGCACCTGCCAGCATGGCCACAATATGAATTACTTCATACAAAAGAAAGCTGTTCCGTCGACCTATCTTATCCCCAATAATCCCACCGATTAGTGCTCCCAGAAACATTCCGGCCGTCGTAAGTGAAACAAACGTTGCACTGATGCTATTATTGGTCCAGCCTAATTCTTTTAGCTGTGCCAGAACAAGACCACCAATAGCATTACTCCAACATACTAATAAGCTTAGGGC
>Ga0302185_10001122_pt1 | contig 19155 bp, 9 predicted proteins | sample II_Bog_E1_1_FD_200231 | JGI IMG/M metagenome (GOLD analysis project Ga0302185, IMG submission 200231) | Peat permafrost microbial communities from Stordalen Mire near Abisko, Sweden - II_Bog_E1_2 | ecosystem: Environmental > Terrestrial > Soil > Wetlands > Peat | place: Sweden: Abisko, Stordalen... | reverse complement strand
GATACGGAAATTTTCCCTGCAAGAATAGGAACTACCTCAAGGTGACTTCAAAAAAAAGAAAAACACTTCGATTTCTATACACTCACTAGAGGAGGATATTATCACAAAGAAGCCTAATATTTAAACTTAAATGACTATTGCTGACATCAACAAACTCAAACACTTTGATATCCCAGAATTCATCCCAAAAGATCAAGAATCATTAGTGGCCTGTAAATAATGCGGTAGAAAATTTAGAAATACTATTGTTTAGAAACACGAATTAATATGCAAACTCAGCCATAAACACAAAATATACAAATCTTGGTAGCACCGCCAGATTAGCGTGGAAGAAGAGAAGCTTTTTAAAAAATATTAAAATAAGGAAAAACAGGAGATGCAACCTCAGAAAAAGAAAATATTCAAATGGGTGGAGGACTCTTGGGCACTCAGAAATCTCATTAAAAACAGACCACACTTCAAATACTAAACACTGTATGAAATTAAGGAAAACTAAAGTGCCTAGAAACAGATGAATGATGCAAATTGCTAATATTGCGGTAAACTGATAAAAAATGTGGATTCCTAGATTCACCCCTTTTTTTGTTGCTGTATGAAAAAAGAAGTTTAAAAAACGATCTAACAACTCAAAAAAGAAAACACCTTTGATGTCCCTGAATATGATCTAAATCAAGAACTTGTCGCTTGTGGATTATGCGGCAGAAAGTTTAATGTGAATAGACTGCAGAAGCATGAGTCAGTTTGCGAGGATGTTTTTTAATAAAAGAGGAATATATTTGAATCCAAAAATCAGCGTATGAATTACGAAGAGCAGGTGAGATTTTCTTAAAGAAATGAGCACGAAATAAAAGATATAAAAAAGCCAATGACTACCTGGAGAAAGAAATCTGAATCACTACGATCTGCAATAAAAAGCAATATGGATGCGAACTACAAAACTCTTTATGAAGTTTTAGACGCCTAGAGTGAAAAATACCCTGTTATGGATTGCAAAGAGTGCGGAAAGGAAATCAGCAAGAAAGCAATTGACACTCACTTCTCCTTCTGCAAGTCAAGAGCAAATAAGAAAGTTTATGAACAAGAGGAAAATGTATTCCATCAATGATTTTGCCGCTTTTACCAGTCTACATTGCTCATGAAATATATAAAAATTAAATTGAAATTTTCATTGCTAAAGACGATACATTTGTTCACTCATTTTTAAACTCCTTTGTCCATTTAGGGTATCTTATACTTGATAATCAAGTCTTATGATTGATCATGATAGATAAATTATATGATGATGACAATTATATGGATTATTGCTGATAAGTATGTATTTTATAAAATAATCGATATTTCAAGGTAATCAAGAAATCAGTTAGGGTTATTGAACTATTTTTCTTTTGTGCAGGAAAAAGATAAGATCTTGCTTAACAAGTTAGTGAATGGGAATTTCTTTCTTTTTAGTTTATTGCTCTTGTTTGTTTTCTGTTTTCTTTTAGGCAAGATGCTACAAATAAGGGTCGACTCTATGAGAAATGAATAAATCTTTAATTTAGGTGATGACCTCTTCTAAGAGTTCGATTTGTTCCAGATTTAACTTTTCATAGCTCATTAATCTTTTGTAGAGAGAGCTGTAAAGCCTATCGTCTTTCTTCATAAAAAAATGTTTACTTCGTGGTTGAGAATCAGCATAAAACGAAATATCTTATAAAGCTATTAAGGTTTGTAAGTGTACTGCTCGTTCTTAAACAGGGGAATAAACACATTATACTTCCAATAGTCATCAAGCCTCTCTTATTTTTCATAAATTTAATAAGTCTTAATGATGGCTAAAGGTTGGAATGATCTAAGTCTACCCTCCATCAAAGTCAAAAATTTACTTTTCATTTCAGGTGAAAAATACTGATCACTGACTTAATAGTATTTTAAGAAAAATTTCTAAAATTCGCTGGGATACAAATCGTAGATCATCTCCTCAATTTGTGCATATATCTTTTTCCAAAATTATGAGTTTTGATTGTTAAGCTTTTTCATAAGGTAGTACATTGACAAATAGTCTTTTTTCTTGATTCGATTAAAATGAGTATTGACATAATTTAAAGCCTTTGAGACCCAGACGTGTTGATTCCAGTCGTGATTTTACTGCCCTGGGATTTCAGAGAGATATTTGAGACCTTCAATCATTTCGTTATACTCTAATAGGTCGATTCGTTCGAAAGCAAGAAGAATCTCGTTTGGTGTTAGTCTATTCCAATGAATTTTTTATGAATTTTAGATGTAAATAGGTTCACTTTTGTTGGGCCTATAAAGATGCCTCACTCTCATCGGAATTGTCAATGGAAAAGTCACCACGTTTTTTGATTCAAGGTTTGGTGGTTTCATAACAAAGATGCGATCGTAACGATCAAGTCTTCGGTTGTTGAGACGAATTCTTTCTTTAAAACTGGCTATTTTGAGGGGAGTTTTATAATTGAAGAAAATAGTAGTATTAAGGGAAGATGCTAACTCAAGGACCTTTTGCAACCTTATCATTTACCTTGATTTAATTATAAAATTAGGATAATATTTAATTTTAAGTCCAAGTGATTAAAATGTAAGTTTACAAGTGTATTCGATCAAAGTTATTGATTCATCTCCTTTGGAAGGATGGCCCACCTCTTCCCCTTGGTGCTCCACGACTAAAGCCTCCTGGACCTCCTCTGAATCCTCCTGGACCGCCTCGACTAAAGCCTCCTCTGTTGAAACCTGCTGGTCCACCTGTTCTTGGTGGTCCTTTTGGTCTTGCGGTTTGAGGTCTTGTGAATCTATCAGTAGATAAAAGATCTTCAGGATTCATATAAAAGACTTGTCCTTCTTTAAAGCTTGCAGGATTTACACCTTCGGCAGGCTTGACGCTAAAATAGAAGGCGTTGAGAGGACCTAAAATTTAATCAACTGATCCAACTTTTGCTTTGTTTTCAAGGTAAATTCCTCGATTGAATTTTGGAAATCTGGACATGTCAGTGCACTTAACTACAAACTGATTTTCAGATTTGTGCAAAAAAACTCCGTAAGGTATGACGTATGAGGGAGGACCTTGGTCAAATCCTCCTCTGTTAGCAAAGCCTCCACGACCTCCCCCTCTGGAACCTCCTCTTCCTCCCCTTTGACCGCCGAATCCTCCTCTGGCTGGGGCTTAATGAAATTCTTTTCCCATTTTTTATCTAAATATTATTCAACATTGACTTGTGATATTGAAAAGTTAATTCTTATCACATAAATATTTACCATCAAATAAATTCAATACCCAAATTTTACAGTCTAATTTCTTTATTTTTCAATCGTATTTGACTTTATGAAAAATTCAGACAAGAATATGAAGACTTAACATAAACCAAATTTTTAATGAGATGAGCCATAAAGTTTAAGGAGTCAATATTAAATTAATTACATTCTAGAACTTTAAAAATTGTATATTAAATCTGATGATATTATAATTTTTATTCGATCTTGCTATTTATGTCCCTGATTTTGAAACCAGTTGAAGCAAATCTCACCCATGACACCTAAGCTATTGAAAGAATGGTATTAGATGTCTTATTATTAGGATCCCTATGCCAAAATATTTCTGGGAGGACAACAATTTCGAACATCTACTTGCAAAGATGGAGGAAAACATCCCTTTTGGAATGATACAATACGCTTTAACCAGTGCAGTGATACTATGCTAAAAATTCAAATATGGGATGACGACATGATATCGGATGATTTTGTGGGGGAAGGAACATTTAATATTCAACAGCTCTACAACTACCCTGCTAATAGAACTGATAATGGTACAATTGTATCTATTCAGAGTGGATAGACCTATATTATAAAGGTAGACCTGCAGGAAGGATACTTGTGTCTTTAGAACTTTTAGGTATGAACAATCAAACTGGCGGAAATATGGGAATGGGAATGAACACAGGCAATAACAATTATGGAAATAATGGAGGGTGGAATCAGCAGCCTATGAATAATGGAGGGTGGAATCAGCAACCTATGAACAGCGGAGGATGGAATCAGCAACCTATGAATAATGGAGGATGGAATCAGCCCCCAATAAATGGAGGCTTTGGAATGCAACCTCCAATGAATGGAGGGTTTGGAATGCAGCCTCCAAATAATGGATGGGGTATGCAACCTCCTAATAACGGATGGAACAATGGTTGGTGATAATTTGAACAAATCACATATTATGAATATTTAACAATAAATTGCAAAGGCATTTAATCGAGTGACATTTATAACGATAACCCTCATGTTTAATGATTGCAAAGCAGTGTAAATAAATAAGAATTAATCAAAATATAATAAACAAAATAAATTCTGAACGCAAATGGCAAACAAAACAACTAATAAAGAATTCAGCATAATCAAATTCGAACCAGGAAATATTCTACTCCTGCACAAGTCTACCAAAACTCCATATCAGTACTTTTAAATTCCAGCCGAAATAAATCCTCAATTTGACATTACGCACCAGGCACTCATCCGACCCATTGTTTATAATAATGGTGTGCTCTACCCCAAAGGAGTGTCGACTTTAGAGACAGAACTTTAAAATAGAAAAAAAGCGTACAATGTAGTTCATTATGAAGAGGAAGAAATATACAATACTTTCGCGCCTATCCTAGAATGCATCAGTTTTTTGCATGGGAAAGGTATTGTACATGGATCCATAAGTCCCAGCAACATTGTTATTACTGAAGACGAAAAAATAAAGATCAAAGATTGGTTAATCGACTCCAAATAACATTCATACTATTACAATAAAAATAAAAAGGATATCACAAAAGACGATGATGTGATAGCTCTTGGCCAAATTATGGCTGAAGCAGTCATTCTTCGCAAAGGAGCTTCAATCTATTCATAAAAATAGGCCTTTCAAGTCTTAGAAGGAATCATAGATAAGTACAGTAAAGGTTTAGTATTAGCAATTGCTGTTATTCTCAAGAAAAACAAAGAAAGGTTTCAAAACATAATGCATTATCTCAACAATGAATAAAAATATCTAAGTGATATTGAATTAACCACACTCTATGAGGCAATCAAAAGAGAAAAGGAAAAGAAAAAAGCACCAAAGGTAATAAATTAAAACAATGTTTTAAACACAAACAACCCCAAATCAACAGTTACTTCCTTGCATTAATCACCACTCAAAAAAAGCACACCGAACAATTCTTTGGGAAATACCATAAAACGTCTCAAGGATGACAATTAAAACAAAAAAACAGGGAATGATTAAACAAAGAAAAAACAAATTTAAAAAATCAATAAGATTATTGAGAGAAGCAACGAGTTTGTCAATGAACTCATGGCGCGAAAAAACAATGAACACATCCTGAAAAAAATAGCACCCAAACCAAACGTAGCAAATATTTCTCTCTGCGGTGATACTCACAAAAAGATAGTAAAAGAAAGCCCTCTGATTTGCTCCCCAGCGAAAAAGATACGGACCAATTCTCGCAAAAAATGATAATATATACGTTAAGGCGATTCATTAAGAAAATGGGCAAATATAAGGGTTGGCTAATTTTTTATATCTAGATTAGTGATCAACTACACTATGATATGGTATATCAGTAAATAAATTATATCACAAACTGAGAAAATTGCCAATTGTATCTTTCTTGTCGGTGAGGGGTCCACTTTCTAATAATTTCAAGGATTTAGGCGGGCCTAAAGATTTTCGCGTTTTATAGACCAGCTCATCTTCAATTGACAGCATGGATAGCTATTATTTGCAGTTTTATAACTCAACTCCTAATCTGCAAAATAATTCTGATCTGAATTTTTTTAATAGAAGAAATTTTCTGTATCTTTTATCATATTTCAACTACTCTATCTTCTGTTACAACTGCTCCTTTATAGACTTTAAGGGTATCAATTCAGTTAACAGTTCTTACATGACTTGATCATTTGTCATCTCAGTCATATTACTTGCATTTGAAGATATTAAGTTCCTGAATGAGCTTTTGTAAAGCATCCTTCGTGAAGATTTCATTAAATTTTAGCAGAATTATTTGTTTTCTTTTTCTTATTATTGCAGTATTGAACTTTAGACTTATTTTTCGCTGTCTGCAAAGGTGACCTTTCGACGGATTAGATATATATCATCCTTTCTGAATGTGATTGCAATTACTTTTTAGGGTCGAATGTTTTGTGCAAGAAAATACTTTTATGATCAGCAAGGTGCACTTTGTGAAAATCATACATATTGAGTTGACGCACAAAAGAAGAGAAGCGATTGTGACGGAAATACTTGGGCAGTATGATATCCTCCATTCTTTTTTGGTTGAGGACTCGGATGCCTCTTAGGTCACTATCCCAACAGATGATTTTAGCGTGTTATTTAGTCTGAATCAGCAAGAAGTACTCTTAAAATGTTATAAAGTTTGCTAATGAATGATGCCGGCTTTTCTTATTGACTGTGCATAATATTTATATAGAAGATTAACCTTTATTATTTCTTCCTTAGCGTTTTCTGAAAGAAATTTGGCTTAAAACCCACCCAATTACCATCAATATGTGTGCTGTTCAATAATGACAATCATAAAAAAGAATGCAAGTTTAAATAAAAAATTAAAACCACTTGAGTTTAACTTTGTTTTTAAATTTGTCCACGGAGTAAATATAAATTTGAAAATGTAATATCTCTCTATTTTTAAATAAATACATTTAATTTTTAAGCTCTTTCTAGTTATGATATATAATTGCTTAGAGTATATAGGCATTTTTAATCAAATAGCACAGGATTAATCATAATTGCACACTATGGAAAATTAAAAAAATCCTAAAAAACAACTTGAATCAGGAGCATTTATTCCTTACATTGGGTATGGAACCTATCAGTTGAAGGGAAAAGAGTGTTAATAGGGAGTGAAATGGGCCTTATAGGCAGGATATACTCATATCGACACTGCCAGCTGCTACCGCAATTAGGAAGCCATTGGAAAAGTACTCAGCTAAATGAAAGTTGATAGGAAATCCATTTTTATTACAAGCAAAGTTGCATCAACAGAACAAGGCTATAAAGAAGCCATTGAGTCATGCAATAATATGCTGAAAAAATTAAATTGCGGGTATTTAGATTTGCTAATCATACATTGGCCAGGAGTAAGCAAGTATGACTCTAGTAGTGAAAAGAATAGAGAAGTTAGGAGGGAGACGTGGAAAGCTCTCATTCAACTCAAAAAGTAAGGAAAAGTTAGGGATATTGGAGTCAGCAATTTTCTTAAACACCATCTTTAAGATTTACTTGAGCACTCATAAGTTAAGCCAGCCATAAACCAGTTTGAGTTGAATCCCCTTTTGTGGTAGTAGGATACAATAAATTTTTGCAAGGAGCATAAAATTGCCATTTAGGCCTATTCTCCCTTAGCGAGATTCGATGTGAAGCTTGTAAATAATAAGACCATCCTTAGTATGGCTGACAAGTATAAAAAATCAGTGGCTCAGATATGTCTAAAATGGGCTTTGCAGCATGATTTCATTGTTATTCCCAAATCAAAAACTAAGGAAAGAATTATTTAAAACTTCACAATTTTTGATTTCAAAATTTCAAGTGAGGACATGGCCTAAATTGACAAGCTCCGTTCCTATCATCTTCGCACATGCTGGGACCCCAACAGCATCATATATTGATTTAAAATAAGAAATGTTAAAATAAAATGCTGGAAAATCAGTTGTCAACTAACTATAAGTTGGTAATTGACGTTAAATGAATGAATTATTTTTGTTGCTAATTTGCTTGGGATTTGATCAATGAGTTGGCATTAATATCAACTCATAATTATCAATTGTGTCGTATTGTCTAAAGAAGCTTAGATTTCTCTCTTTAACATAAATTTTGATAGAAGATCAATAAAAAAAAGATAAGCTATTGCTAGCCTCAGTTTTTTATGTGTAATTGTTTTAAAAATTTATATATTATACAGTTTCTATTTTTCACAGCGGCATCTCAAAACAAAGGATCTTATGAACATGAAAATATGCTTTTTGTGAAGCAATGAACACTTTTTTTGTTATCAGAAACATCGTAATCAAACATTACCAGTAAATGGGGAAAAATAAATCCAATATACGTTTCACCGTCTGGAAAACAATCACATGATTCCCGATAAATGATCTGCGAAAACTAATGAATCTTGGTTTAATATTTAAAATTCCATTCTATCTTTTTTGCTTTACAAAATGGTCATTTTTAGATGACCGACGGTTTATTTAAAGCTTTCTATGCAAATACATCAAGGAAATGGGTTCATTGGTGTAAAATGAATTGGTGATTGTCGATCTAAGGGCGTAAAAATCGTTTTAAGTCCTTAAGGGACTATATAATATAATCAAATAACAGTAGAAAGAAATAAGCCAATGCTCAAATTGTTTAAATCAAAAAGCTACATTACTGCCTATAAAAACCTTTAAAACAGCGGGATCTTCGAGTCTGACTTCCGTAATTACAAAATTAAGGGAATTGTAAGTCAGATTCTATACGATGGCTCTCTCTTTGGGCCTCTCACCCAGGTTTTAAAGGACATCAAACTCAGTCCTTTATTGGTACTAAAAATACAACTATTGATGCACCACCTACTTCAAGTAGATGACGACTTGCAATAAAACGAAGATCTCTTTCAACTTTTACTGGAACTTAGCATCAAAGTCAGAAAGATGATAAGTTCAACAGCAAACATGAGAATGAACCATATTTAATCATAAGATAATTTTATTTCCTGCAAACAATTACGAGGTGAAAATGATTCTTCCGCTTGTCAGGATGGAACCACTCTTCTCTTAGTCGGTGTTATCGAGCCACTACTTTAGCTACAAAAGCGACTTGTTTTCAGTTGCGACCTCATCTATCCTCAAGAAGACAAGGAAATGGACCTCAATTAATGCTGGGCTGTCCTCAACCTTCTCAAAAAATTTGTGTCAATGAGTCCGCAAATTGAGTCAATTGGAAGATACTTTTCTAAGGAGTATGCCACTGCCATGATTTGCCTAATAAAAGTACTGGACAGTGATATTCAAATGCTTTACAAGAAGATAAAAGACTATGCTAGTGGGAGAATGAACTAATACTAAGGTCTGTTTGAACAAGGTCGTTTCCATGACTTGCAGGATGACTAAAAGATTAGAATGAAGGAGTTTCTGCAATTAATAGAGGAGATATAATCAGTGAATGAAAACATTCAGAAACTATATGTGAGCAAGTACTTTATGTACAAATTAGCTTGTCATCACATAGAAATGCCTGCTCTCTTCACAACCTAATCAAATTTAAATCTTCTCTATCATCTCAAGAAAAGAATCTTCCGCAAGAGTAGCAGCAACTCAAACAGCTCCAAGGAAACTCGGATTTAATCTGAGGCCGTGGAGGAGGTGTGATTTATTTTAACTTTTATTCTGTGTTAATTCTTCAATACAGAGTTCTATTTCATCATAAAACATACTCCCTATAAGAGTTGATTAATAGTAGGTTAATTACAAATTTGAATTATCTTAGATCCAAAATTCATCTGATAAAATAAAATTGACAGGCACAGAGTAGTCTCCTGTTTAACGACAAGAATAGGTTGATATTGAACCGAAGTCATACAGAAATCACATCTTTTTTACTAATTTGTCAGTCAACCAGTCCAAAGCCTCTTTTACTCCTGTTCCTTCCACTGCAGAGCACAGCTGCAAATGCCAACAGTGATCCTTGATCTCATGAAGACTGTACTGAGCTGTGATTTGTTCCTCAGTCATGGCTCCCTTCGCATCTTGTTTGTTGGCCAACACCAATATAGGAGCATCCTTCAGATTCTAAGTTAAGTGTTGGATACCTCATTGATGACTATTTTAAAGAGTTCTGTCTTGGCAATCACTTAATTTTTGATATCAGTGCTGTCAATAACGAACAAAACAGCATCTGTGCGCGAATAATAAGTGGACCAGATTCCTCTCATTCGTTCCTGTCCTCCCATATCCCATGCGCTGAATTGCACGTTATTGTGTTTGATTTCTTCGACGTTGCTACCAATGGTAGGAGTTGTTTAGACTGCCTTTCCCAGCGACCTGACTTAGGAGTGGGCTACATTTGATAGAGAAGTGTGGTTTTGCCTGCATTTGCTAAGCCGAGGATGAGGATGCTAAAAGTGCGATTACTTTTGAAGACCCGGCCCCACATGGATGAAAAGAAACCTCCCATTTTAAATGATCTATAAGAATTAAAATACACCAATGAATTACCTAAAAAAAATTAAATCAATTGAAGAATAACTGAAAATTCTGCCCAAACTATATCGATCGCATGTCTGGATTACTCCACCCGCGTCAGACGGCCTTTCTTTTCTAGGCATATCTTAATACGCGAAGCACTACTTCGCAAGAATCAAAATGTTTAATCTTTAGGAATTTCCTAAAACAACGTATGGTCTTGCTAATAGAGAGTATCTGAAAGCCTATGTTGAATCAACCAAAACTAGAAGAGATCAAGGAGAATTGTTACTCAGTTAACGTTTAGAATGGGAAAGATTCTAGGTTAAGCAGGGAGAGCCTTTTGCTATGCTTTAAACTTTAGAATTTGATGTAGAGCTTTCGGCTCCCGTGGATATGCGAATAGTGTAGATTGATTTTAATACTGAATATTATATCAACCTCCTAAGCGCATCTTCCTACTTCCGGATCGATATCTTAAGCCCAAACCAATTATCCCAGCTAGACAGTGAGGAGCAATACCTATCTTCGCGAAAGATAATGATGTTTTGACATGTTTAGCACTTTCAATTCTGTTAAATCATTGATCTTCTTCCAAATAATTTAGTGCGTATATTTTCAATTCAAATTGTTTGATACGTTCTAAACTTCTAAACCCTAAATTAACTACGTAATTATATGATGTCAAGCTCTTGATCTTGATAATGAATGTAAAAATATAGGATAATAAAAATTCTGGGTGACGGGGCATTCGGTACTGTCTACAAGGCAGTCAACAGCAAAACCAATGAGATAGTCGCTATCAAAAAAATGAAGAGTAAATACCACAATTGGGACGAATGCCTCGAACTGCGATAAATCAAGTCCCTCAGAAAAATCAATCATCCAAATATTGCTAAACTCAAAGAAGTGCTGCTTGTATCCGAAGAACTTCACCTTGTCTTCGAGTACCTGGAAAGCAATTTGTACGAGGAATATTCCAACAGAAAAAAATAGGGAAGACCCTTCTCGGAAAAAGAGGTCAAGTACATAGTGAGTAAAGTAGAAATCTGCTGTTTCAACTCGCAAGTTCACTAGCACACATGCATAAAAACGGTTTTTTTCATCGTGATCTAAAACCGTAAAACCTGTTAGTTTCGGGAGATGTGCTGAAAATATGTGACTTTGGTCTAGCAAGGGAAATCCGGTCCAGACCTCCTTTTACCGATTACGTATCGACTCGCTGGTAACGAATACTTAAAGTAGGTATAGAGCACCGGAATTACTACTCAGGTCAACAAATTATAATTCTCCTGTTGATGTATTTGCCTTTGGATGCATAATGTCTGAATTGTATAATCTTGCGCCTTTGTTTCCTGGAAACAACGATGCGGATCAACTCAATAGAATTATTAAGGTTTTAGGAACACCAGACGCTAATGAGTGGCCAGAAGGCTATAAACTAGCAAAGAAACTGGGTAAGACATGATGTTATTTAGGTTATAACTTTTCTAATGAGATTGGAGTAAATCTTTATGAGCTCATTCCTACTGCTAGTTTTTAGGCAATTGAACTCCTCGAAAGTACTTTAAAATACTCATCAAGAAAAAGACTGACAATGGCTGAGTAACTACCTTCTTATGTAGAATTTTGAAGCATGATTACTTTAAGGGAATGAAATTGATTTCTTAGGAGGAGCCGAAGGAAAAATAAATAGTCTTTTAACAAAAATTGGAAGGACCTGTCTTAAACACATCAAAGCAGGAGAAAAAGCTTTAATAGTTTAGGATGACGAAGCAGATGTTCAGACAGACAAGGCGTTTTGATGCCTTGCAATCTGATCCACTAAAACTTCTTGAAAAGAATCATATCAAGCACGAGGATAGCAGCGATGACATCGATACTATCATAAAAGAACTGTAAGAGAAGAGAAAGAAGGACAAAACACATCACAAAGATATTATGCCCCTGAAATTTGGGGTGAAACAGTCAAGGGAGAAGTTTTATACATAAGTGGAACATACCAATCAGAAATAGGATGAGTACAATTATAAAAGAGTATAAAAAACTGAGAGGGAGGAAGGTCCAAAAAACCATCATTCTAATAACTACCCAGGCAGTGTGAAAAAGTAGCCAAAGAATAATGTATTTTCGTATGGCTTTCAGCCCACAAGTTTGCCTTCTCTCATTTCAATCTCACTGCAAAGAAATCAATAAATATCTCCTTTGGTTCCAAAACGAAATCCTATTCATTTTCCTTCGAGCGACTACATAAACAAATAGATGAACTCAATGAATTATAAGCCTAAGAGTTTAGCCCCCATGATTATGCCTTTTCGTTATTGATGATATCATAAATATCAGTGAAATTGATCAATTATATCTAGACTATACTTAGATTGGCCTATTCATGATGATTCAATTGTCCTTTATATGATCAAAGGTTTAAGGGTTTTTCAACCCCTAAAGAAACTTTCCTCGATATTTGATGTGGGTTTAAATATTGGAAATCTTGGAATTGAAAATATAGGCAAAAGCACATTTGCGCAAAAAACTATTACTCACAATCCTCATGCACTAGCAATATTTATAATCCTTCCATATTTTCCTAAACCCGGCAACAGTAGTTAGTGCTTTCTTGAGTTCGGAAAGTTCTTCTGTAATTCTTTGCATGGGGGTTGATGTGTTTTTACAAATGATTTTGAAGTCTCTCTTGTTGCTTTTGATATAGGCAATGATGGCCTTTCCGTAGTTCTTGGCAATATTTTTGGTTTCGTTGGATGTGAGACCATGAGATTTATGAGATTTATGGCTAAATATTAAAGATGGTATTACAGTTCGGTTTTAAAACTCACAGATTTTTACTATTTCTCTGATTATATAATGCGACACTATAGAACAATTCGAGGACAGGTGTTGCATGTCTTGAATTCAGCTCGGAGGCTAGATTATGTTCCTGCATAATTGTCTTTTTAAATGGTCTTCTATAAGCAATTTTGGTCAATAGTTGGAGGGGGCATATGATTATCTCCCTAGTTATTATTGTTTGGTGGATAATTTATGCCTAATTGTTGAATATTCTAAAGTTATGCCTTGAATGCTGTTAATTGTTTGGGTTGCCCTTGAAATTGAAGATTGGCGTCTCTTTAATATATAATTAAGTCAATGGATTAACTCATCACTAATTATTGAATATAATTTCATCCAGTGATAAAGTTTTCAACCAAACCAAATTTTTATGCAATTTAAGCACATCTAACTGTCACACTAAGCGTATTTTGTTTTTGATGAAATTGATAGATGAATTAGAAGTCCAAGAGTTGATAAATAAACTCTCGCGGATAAATAAGTATTAATAATAGCTGCAAATATTAAACTGTACATAAAAAATAGGTTGCTTCACATAAACAAATCTACTCATTTCTAAGCATTTGCGCCTTTGCTTTCGGAAATGATCAATTCTTGGATATACTAGTCTTAAATAAATATGGGAATAAAAAGTATAAATATTAAGGGTGGCCTAAAATATAAAGACTTTACAATCAGTCCTAAAAATGTTTAATGTTTGATATCCAGCCATTTTGATCAAAGAGTTAATATAGTTATTTGTGAGATTGTAAATTTATGTCATTTATAATAATACTTGATAAATGAAAAATTCATCAGACTTAGACAAGGATTAACTTTTGGATTCAACAAGTTCAGGCAAGGATCCAAAAACATTTCTCGATTAAAGCCCTTAGAAATTTTAATGTCAATCATAACATGAGGATACAGAATAATATTAGGGTTTATAGTATCTAAAAAAATATCAGCTGCTGCTCTAATCCAAAAAAAGCGGGTGTGAACCAATAGAGAACATGCAGCCCTTTGCTCCATACATTAACATTTCCTAAGAAATTGAACAATTGAAGCAAGAAAATGAAATTATTCGTAGAGAAAAGGAAGAATTGCAAAGACAGCTGTAATAATTATCAAACAACCACAAATAGATGCTTCTAACTTTTTCTCCTACTAAGAAAACGTAAGAAAAAGCGGAGAGTCCTTTTAAGAAATTGAAGATTGAGCGAGCCATCAGTGAAATACAGATAGGATAAAGTGAATTGAGTGAAGGGTTTTTCTTCAAAAGTCAGTCCTTAAGGGAAAATGAGGAAATAACCTAGCGACTAAATGAGAAGCAAATATAGCATGATCGATTAATGAGCAAACATAAAGAGCAATAAACTGAATTGACAACTATGAAAAAACAATATAAAGCCATACGTTAACGCATGGAAGATTTATCTAAACTTCATGAAAGAAAAGAAAAACATATTTATTAACTTGAAAATGTAGTCAAATTGAAGGAGGAATAAATCGGAACGTTTAGTAACTTTCAAGAAATCATTTCAGAAATGGAAGGGTAATTGCATTCTGCCAACCAATCACTCCTAGCTGAAAGGGAAAAATACCGATAGTTAAGTCAAAGGCACTAGAAGAGGAAAAAGGAGTACGCTTAATTCATTAAAGATTTATAAATTAGTTACCAACTAAAAAACAAAGAGGAAAAGACAAAAATCAATAATGAGTTAGCTGAGGCTAAAAGAGAGAACAATAATCTGGAATTAACTTTGAGACAGCAGCAAAAGAAGATAGAAGCACTAGAACAAGATACTGTTCGGATTAAATAGAAGCTGAAGTTGGCTTAAGAACAACGAAACAATGCTTAAAAGGATCTAAACTTTTCTCAAGAGGCAAATTTCAAGATAAAGATGGATTTGAAATCTGCTCAGGACATAGCAAAGTGCAAGTAAACTGAAATTAAAAATTATAAATAGAAATTGGAGTCATTAACTAATGAAAAGCTTAAAATCAATAATAGTTGGTAACAATCTGTGAGAGACTACAAGCAGAAATTGAAAGCTGCTGAATAAGAAAACAAAGAGTATTTGATTACTTTATAAAAGTCCTAATAGTAAAAGACAGCACTATTATAAGAGTTGAAAAATGCTCAAGATGAGCGGCAAAGCAAAATATACGAAAAGAATAATTCCGAACTAAAAACAGCGGAAGTCATAAAATAAAAAAGTAAGTTATAAAGTTAGTTCGCGAGTCAAAACAAAAAACTAAAACAACTAGAAGCTTCTCTGACGAAAGAGAAGAATGAGTTGGCTGCTGAAAAAATAAAAACTGCAGGATACGTATCTCAGATGAATGAATACACTCGAATTAATAATTAAAGTACGAAGAAAATAAACTCCTTAGAGAGTACTTTGAAAACCAAATAGACTGAACGATCCAAAAATTAAGGATTGATTAAATCTCAATCAACAACCATAGAGCAATACTCCAACAAAATCAAAAGCATATAAGCCACTCTGAAGACAAAATAAAGTTAATTACTTGCCAAATAAAAATTAAATTTAACCTTAAAGCAAGAAAATGAGCAAATGAAAATATCTGACAAAAAGATGAAAGAGTCGGTCAAAAATTTATAAAATGAGCTCAACACCTTTAGAAGATAGATTTAGCTTTTTAGAAAAGAGAAGTAAAATCGTTAGTAATACATCAACAGAATGGAATAATAAGCAGGCACTCTTTAAAAACAGAAAAATAACATCTCATCAAAATTACAACAAACTTTGGACTTTATTAACACTCTAGAGAGATAGGTGCTTTGCCAAGAGACTATCAACCCTGAAAACCTCAGAGATAAGGATATAGAACTTGTGATTGATAAATTGAACAAACTTAAATATTTTCCTGACTCATAGATTTTAACCAATAGTCCATTAGCTAAACACAGATTCTTGTGTTAGCAGCTCAAAAATTTCCTACAAATTCAATCCTTCGAAACAAAATTATTATATAAATACCCTACTCTCGATGTGACCAATTTTCATACATATTTTGACAGTAAAAATAATTTGGTCATCATGGTAAAGCTTACTAATGGAGTCATTATTGGAGGATTCACAGTGACTCCTTTTCTATCTGAAAGAGTGCCCAGTACCAACAAGGGAAAAGGTTTTCTCTTCAGTTTGACAACAGAAAAAACTTTTCAAATGAGAAGTGAACCCAAACAGTCAATAACCACCTATGATCACTTTTTTTTAATATTGGGCAATGCCGAGATTCGATTGAGAGCAGGAGAGAAAAAAGTGTTCAGCAACTTTGGCATAGCCACATCCACCTTTGACAACTTAGGGTACCCTCGAACTTCCTTCCTTGGAGTGCAAGAACAGGCAAATAACGAGCTATAAATCGAGTCATACTAAATATACCAGGTGTTAACGGACAAAATATGTTGATGAGTGATAATAGGAATAATTCCTATATTTATGAATTGCTAAAAAGTATTAATCAAGCATATATAATGGAGTCTTGCTAAAAATGTTAATTATTTATTATCTGTACTAGTTATTGAGCATTAGATGCTAAAAAAGGAGATTGGGAAACAAACGTTGCTACAAGGTAATGGCCAGGATAGCAAGGGATCTGATACTGATATTGTTTAGATTGAAGCCTTGAGAGTGGAAAACTTGAATTTAAAGCAGTAAAATGCAACACTTAGGAAGGAAACAGGAGACAGAAAAATCGTAAACTGTGAATGGTAGCTCAAATATATACAAGCTGATTTTGAAAATAAAGCGAAAGCTATAAATCAGAGTTCAAAAAATCAGTCAAGTGACAGTTTAAACAAAGCTAAAGAAGCCTTCAAAGATGCAAATAAAGTATTGGATAATCTCCGACAATAATTACAGTAATAAAAAACAAAATTTTCAGTAAAAAGCAAAAGGGATGGGGAATAATTAAAGGAATTGAAGTCAACTGTGACTTCTCTAGAATAGTAACTTGCTGAGGCAAAGATGAGAAATACAAACTTAAATACATTTATAGAGACATACAAGCAAAATGAGTTGTCAATCATAAAATTCAAGGAAGTCAAAGAAGAAGCTTCTGCTAGAACAGCAAATTTTGAAAGAGAAAGGGCTGAATCTATTGAGAACCAAACCAAAATTATAAAAGATCAAATGAAAATATTAAAAACTCTAAAGGACAATACCGAAGAGAAAGAAAGAAGGAAAGCAGATGACTCTAAGAAATATGCTAAATTAATTCAAGAAAAAGATACTGAAATAGCAACCAAATTAGCTGAAATTGCTAAATTGCAAAATGAAGCTACGGAAAATACTAAGAATGTTACCTTCTTCAATAACTCAGTTATTAATTTTTTAATTGAATTGACTTCCTTTGAAAAAGTAATTGGAATAATTGAGCCTGAAAAAGCCCAATTATTGAAAGGGGCTAATTTATTCAACAGTTGGAAAAGATAACAAAAGTTGATTTTGGACTGGGAAAAAGCGGGAAAACATTTATTAAATATTCTTGCAACTTCAATAAGAAAATAAAAAGAAAGGATGAAAAATTAGGGAGAAAATGAAAAGAAGGATTTGAGTGATATTATTAAAGGTTTATATAAAGCAAGCCTCTAACAGGAAAAGCAAATCAAATAATTAACCGAATAGATTACCAAAGGAACAAAAAGTCAGGGAGAATTGCTCACATAAAAGAAGGATCTAAATGAAAAACTGAAACAAAAAATATCAGAACTAGAAACAGTGAAGGTTGCGCACGAAAAATTAAAGAAGGATAAAACAACTCTTGAGACACAACTTCAATCTTCTATTGCTTAAGGAAATAAATTGAAAAATGACCTGTCAGAAGAAAGAGTTAACTTTGATAAATATAGAAAAACTAAGGAACCACAATTACAAAATGCTCAGAACAATATTAAAGAACTTATCATAAAAGGGGAAAAGTTAGCTGCAAATTTATAAGCACTGAAGACGCAGAATGAAGAAAAACAAGCAATAATAAGAGACTTGGGTAATTAAAAAAACACCCTTTAAGTTAAAGAAAGATAATTGACAACCAAAGTGTCTCAACTGTAAGGCTAAAAAAGTACTCTTCAATTAGAAAAACAAAAGCTTCAATCAGAGAAAGCTTCCCAAAAAACTAATATTGAATCTCTTTAAAGATAGCTTGCTCAATTAAAAAACATTAATTCAGATCTAAATCGAGTTAAAATTCAGCTTACAAAGGACGTGTAGTCATCAGGCAGATAAAAAAATGATTTAACGACATTGAACGCCAAAATAGATAGGGAATATCAAGAAAAAGCTAGAGCCTGTGCATCCTTGGAAAGGGAGTTAGAAAACCAATAAGCAAAATTTTCATAATTTGCGTCTGTATTAGCCATTGAAATTCTTCAAAAAAATAGTAAGATTAACGTGAAGCAAGCCAAACTTCCTGAAGTTGCAAAGGAGCTAATCACCGTATATAAACAGGCCAGATTCTTTAACGGATCAGAAATAATCCCTCCCGAGAGAGTGAATTTCATCTTAGATGCCCTCTGGGATCTAACTAAATGCAGATGTAAAGGCACGAAGCTCATCTACCGGCTCGACTCGCAAAACACTTCTAATTTCCATCTCTATATTGACAAGAAGGAAAACCTCTTGGTAGTGGTTAAACTATCAAACGGATCCATCGTTGGAGGATTCACCAACACAACTCTTGAAACAGGTGTGTCCAGCTCAAACGGAAAGGGATTTTGTTTCAACCTCAATCACGAAAGAGTGTTCAAACCCAGAAACGGTACAAGTCAAAATGTGACTACATACGACAGCTTCTACTTCATACTCGGAAATGCAGAGATCAGGCTTAGAACAGGAGAGAAGAAAATCTTCAGCAACTTCGGAATTGCCAGGTCCTACTTTGACAACCTTGACTTCCCTCGAACTGACTTTTTAGGAGTGACTAAGGCCGAGAACAACGAGTTGGACATCGAAAGCTACGAGTTCTACAAAATTGACTTCGATTACGAGTGATTCATAGATTCAATATCAATTACAGCAGGTGGCATTATAGATTTAAAAGACATATAATATATCATTATAGGCCAATCGCCAGTTTAAGTTTAAATAT
>Ga0302185_10001118_pt1 | contig 19215 bp, 8 predicted proteins | sample II_Bog_E1_1_FD_200231 | JGI IMG/M metagenome (GOLD analysis project Ga0302185, IMG submission 200231) | Peat permafrost microbial communities from Stordalen Mire near Abisko, Sweden - II_Bog_E1_2 | ecosystem: Environmental > Terrestrial > Soil > Wetlands > Peat | place: Sweden: Abisko, Stordalen... | reverse complement strand
TCCAAGCATTTATTTGTCTTTTTTATATCTCATGAAGGAAGTCATATTTACGATGCAAGGTTCTATATTCATAAGTCTTTTGGATTTTATCAATTCTATAATTTATACCATATATATGAAAAACCTGTCAAAGAGGACTAATAAATAGAAAAAATAATTAAACTTCATTTTGTTATTTAATTTAATTCTAGACTTAATTTATTATAGTATATTATAAGTAAGTACAGTAGATGAAAAGGTCATTTACTCCTTTTACTGGAAAATCTTATTCCCTCAACAGTCCAAAATATTCAAAAAAGGCCTCTATTTCATTACCACAAAGTGACTATCAAATCTTCATTAAAACCACCAACGGAAAAACAAAAACTCTTAAAGTTACATCCTCAACAACTATTTTAGAGGTAAAAATAATGTTGGAAAAGAAAATATAATCTCCAGTTGGGAAGCAACGCTTAATTTTTGGTGGATCCGATTTGCAGGATAAATATTCACTTCGATAATATGGAATAAGAAAATAGTCTACATTAGAATTACTTTTGAGATTAGTCGGAGGCAATTGCTTACCGACAGTTTTTAACAGCATGGATAAGCCTTTAGTTTAAAAATTTGCAGATACTGCTCCTGATTGGCGAAAGGTTTGCCAAGGATTAACATTAGAAGGCATATGCATGAATGTTGAATGTAAAGCTTTTAAAAAGAAAGTTCTTGCAGTAAAAAATTTCGGCACTTTTAACATGAATAAAGAAACAAAAATTTGTAAATGTCCAATGTGTTCTTAAAAGATCATTAATGTTTAGAACATGACGTTGTATAAAGCAAAAATGAAAATTGTTGGACAAGTTTAAGGATAAGACAAATAAATATAAAAAGAATACATACACGAGGAAGATGGTACTTCCTTGACTTTTGAAGACAAAGACGTGACGCGTGCAAACTGGGCCTACTTGGAATTGACTGTGACTAAATTGTGATTCTATTTTACGAGCCAATTATCATATTTTTCTTTATTCCTCCTATTGCGGGATTTGTTATTTGCATTGCAAGGTTTATCTTTAAACTATTTTGCGGAGTACATCAATATTCAAATGCATAAAATAAATAATAATCCTCTCTCAGAAGGATAATATTGTTAAGTATATTCTTTTGTTCATCAATGTTTGGTATCAGTGATGAAAGAATATTGCAAACCATAATATATTAGATATATTAATAAGCTTTTCTTTTTAATATCATGAACAGAAATAAATCAAGTAATATCTTTGATTATATTAGTCTTGGTATAATGGGGAGTATATATGATTTGCTCCATTGACTTGAGCATCTTCTTAAATTTTGCCTTCAAATATCTAGTTTCTTATTTCAAGTATTCTACTTCAGATTCGATCATAGTTAATTGATGTTACTCCAACTCATCAAGAGCTTCTCTTCTCAATTTTACAAACTCCAAATATGAACAATTCTCTTCGCTTTAGTCTTTGATCATCTTCAAATTAAAATTCATTATAAGAAGATAAAGATAAATCGGAAAAATTCATATACAATTTTAAGATAAGAAATATTCTTTTCGTATATATCAGTAAAAATAATTATCTGTGAATTGTATTCTAATCAATTGGGATATTTTTACATACAAATTGATGAACTATCATACTCATGATATTCATAAATACCTCACAGTAACTTGTCTAAATACTGGTGGCCCTTTTATCCTTCTTTATGTCTGCCTATTTGAAAAAGATTAAACGGGAACTCCATAATTAAGTTCTTTCTTGACCTCATAAAAAGAATTGGGATGTTGCTTGGCAGCCCTACTTTATGTATTTTAATTAACTTTGATCTCTATGTGTTTACAGTTGCTCGAAGAATTTTTGCTCGTGCTACTTACTCTCATTTCACTTGATTTATTCAAGCGATGACCGAAAGATCCTCCAGATTAACTTACAGGCTTGGAAAATTATGCAAAACTGATAAATCCTTCAGAATTCTGCTTTTCAGAAGAGTGGCACTAATTCGATATATTTTGAAGAGTATGTACGCTTTTAGGCAAAGGCGGATGCTGAGTTGAATTAAATTTAACGAGGCTCGTGGGAGGATAGTTGCTGCTATTTGTATTCTCTCGATTGACATCTTTCTTTTTATTGATCAGATAAACATCAGTTAAATACTTCATTCCAGAAATACTCATTCTTTCTTCTGTTTTGAATTTCAAAGATTTTTACAAAATTTATCGTACATTGGAATTTAATCCAGTTTGTATGTTTTGAGGAACGTAACTGCTATCGTTTTTAACGATCTAAAAGAATTATTTGATATTTATGCCATCATCTAGGGTTTTTCCATGAATCATCTCGTACAGAATCACGCCTAAAGACCAGCTATCACTTTTTTCACTGTAGAGCGTTCGAAGATAGGCTTCAGGGGACATGTAGGAAGGAGAACCTACGTTGAATGCTCGAATCACTTTTTTAGCTCTTATGATTTAGCAAAAACCAAAATCTATGATTGTGGGATTTTGGTCTTTTGAAATTAGAATATTGGCCGGTTTCAAGTCTCGATGGATAATACAGTTTTGGATGATTGAGTTGCAGCCGATTAATATTTTTTTGAAAATTCCCACTGCTTCTTCCTCACTAAGTTGACCTTTTTACAGGAGATACTCTTTCAAAGTGATGCCTTAGATTAGTTCGGTAACAATATAGCAAAAATTATGAATTTCTATAATGTCTAAAAGTTTAAGGACATGTTGGCCTTCTATCGTCTTCAGTGCATTTTTTTAATTTTCTAATAGAGATCGAGTTGCATCATCAGTGATGGTTGCAAGATCGATGGCTTTGATGGCGACTGGGGTCATACTTGAATTTCTATATCCTAGGTAATTATAATAGTACCCTTGTATACAATACCAGTTGCTCCTTTTCCTAGAACCATTTGATTGCAAAGCGTATAGTTCCCCAAATCCACCAAATTAGGAGAGTGGTTCTGGTTCATTTTCGTTAATTTCTAACTGGATAAAAATAGTTAAATTTAAAATTCGAAGCTTAGCATAAGTATATACAAAGCGTAACGAATGAAGAGCATAGATCATATTCTTCAAGAAAATATATTTTAAGTTAAACAGCAAAAACCATTGAAAAATGTGATGAATCGAATGGCGCAAAGTTATTTTACAGAAAATTTGTTTTTCATTTTGCATTGTCTGTTCAATTCAAATTGAAATATATCGAAAATATTTTTGAGTTGATAAGATTAAAGTTATGTTTGAGTTATTATTATTTAGCCTAAAATGGTGGTGATTATCCATCAATATCTGTAAATTTATCATCTGCAAAAAAATAAATTATTTCTGGAAAGATAAGATTAATAAACATATGTACAAATAAGTTAGAATTATAATTGATTATTATAAATTATTATTCTTTCTATATTTCATCAAATTACACATTAAATTCATAATCATTTCCAAAGAAAGGGATGCATCAAAAGTTCATCAAGAGAAGATCTATTTTCCACTTTAATTGAAAAACAAAGAGAAATAAATTCAATAACTGAAGTTTAAATCTCATTGCCTGCATCAGCATCAATATTTATACTGCCAATCTCATACTTTTCCGAGATTAGCTTTTGAATTTGCTATAAAGTAATGATTTCTTATGTTTGATCCTTACCTGTAAGATCTTTATTGTAGGGATGATACTTGCTCAACTTAATTGATTTTGATGAAAATAACTGTAGAGTGATACATCCAATAGCCCAAACATCATTCTTAAAGCTATTATAATAATTGCTAGAAAGAAGCATTTAAGGAGGAAAGTAATAAAAGTATCGTGATTTTTAAAATTATTAAAGCGGCTTAGTTGACGATTTAAAATAATTAATTAATACTTTTCCCATTTTATCATGCAACACATTGTCCAAGTTAATCCTATTATGTGCAAGATTTAACCGGTGCAATTAATTGACTCCTTATATCAATTGCCTAAGGTATAGTTTAGCAGTTATTTAAGGTAACAATCCAAACTCCATCATTAAATTTCTAATACTATAGTCTTAATACATATCTGTGATGTAATATTTCTCTCCATTCTATTGAAAGATGCAATACTCTTCGGAATAAAGAATATTATTGTGAGTTACAATATATGGATTGCTATTTTCACATTTATAAAGACTCACAAAACATTTCTAGCGCAAGTTAAAACCAAATAAATTTCCTTTTTTTAAAAACCTATTTTATTTTCTAATTAGAATGTCTTTACGATCAATCAAGGAAAATTCGCTGAAGAGCTGTGATTATTCTGGATTGGACAAAATTATTTAATTTTCAGTTAGAGATAAAGAAGGAGGCGATCGGAGTTTCTAAAAGCTCAATGCTGCTTGATTATTTTTATGCTTGCTGCTTATAGTGGCAGTCTTAACGAGTCCACTCCTTTTCTTTTTGTCTTGAGTTCTATTTAATCTTGAGTTGAGCTTTATTCCCCCACAGGACATAATATTCTCCAAATCTAAACTTTGAGGTTTATTGCATTAACGTATTTCTTTTTTTATGCATTGAAACTATTTCCTTGTTTTACTCGGTTTCAAAACTTTTTTGTCTTTCTGAAGGCTGATGATAGGAATTTTTATTTTTTTAAGGGAGTGAATGGGTTCGGAATTATTGTTCTTGCAATTTTGAATAAGTGACATATATATTATTTAATCTTAATAAGAATAGCCTGTAGTATATAATGTTAAATAAATCACAAAGAGCAATAGATTCTTCCTGCTTCAGCAGTTGAAAAATATTCACTTTCTTCATGAACTAATTCTATTTAAATCAATAAAGATCTATTCCTCAAATCCAATAAGTCCAGTCTGCTTCATCATTCATTTCATATTATTAGAGCTCACTGCAGGATAAATTTAATTATCTATCAGATATCACTCATCTAATCTGCTTTGATACTTTATATCCATAGTGGCTATGGAATTATATGCCAGAGATTAAATCATATAGGAATGGATGTGTTTTGCAAATAGGCTATCATTTTACATGCATTTAACTCTCTCTAAATTTGTTAGAATTCAATTATAAAGAAAAAGGTAATGGATAATTACTTCAACTTATACACTCGAAATGGCATAACTCTATTTTATTATTTTATAACGCTCATTACCTTTGGCATTACTTTTATTTTATGCCTGATTTTGAAATCGTTTACCAAAGTTCTATTATTAGTTAATATAATGCAAGTATACAGTTAATGATGAATCAGATTGAAATTGATTTTGCATTCTGAATATTCAAATCCTGCCAAATATCATTTAAATTTAATAAATAATTGATATACAAATGCGTTTCTGGAGCGTTCAACCAGGCACCAACGACAAAGAGTCTCCCGATTAAAAGAGCATGGCTAAGATTCTATCAATTGCTTTTGCCTGCGCTGTAATTTTGATGATTCTCCTTGGCGTGAAGCTGCTAAGCATATAGAGTAGCAGTAGCACATATGAATTGCTCTTCAACTAAACCCGAGAGAAGATAAAATCAATTTCGATTGACTTCGCCACCATTGAAAAAAAGATGGGCGATCAAAAAAACGAAGACCTCTAACTAAAAATTTAATTGTTTAGTAAGTTGAACAAGCGAGTTAAAATCCTAGAGAAGCTACTCAAGCAAACAGAGAAGAGGAAAAAGAATGATTTGGACAATAAATAAACCACCAATAAAGAACAGATGAGCATATACGAAAGAGTAGATCTACTTTAGGATAAAATTTAGGAGCAAACAGTGCTACTAGACTTTTTGTAAAATAATGCTAAGGAAATAGTTAGACAAACTAAAATTGCAAAATTCGATTAAATTGCCAAAGGGTAGTACTTCAAACCTGAAAAACGAAGAAATCCTTGGATTTTAGAACGGTTTAATATCAAAACTCCATTCATCGATACTCTATAAAAACGGATGATAGAGGAATAGCTTAAGAAGGAAGAAGATAGACTAGAGGCAATCTATCAAATGAGTCGATATACATCCGAGTTGCCCTTTTGCATTGTTGTCCCTTCCTTTAACAACGCTAAAAATTTTAGATACGAATTCAACCTGCAATCGATTTTCAACCAAGATTACGATAACTATCGAGTTGTGATAGTGGACGATGCTTCAAGTGATAACACTACTGCTCTAATTAAGCACTTCATGAAAAGAAATACAAAATATGAAGATAAAGTCGTGCTGATTACAAATAAAAAACAAATGACCGCAGTTCCTAATATTCATATGGCCATTACCAAGCATTGCAAACGCAATTAAATTGGATACTTTGTTGATGGCGATGACGAACTTGTTGGAAGGAAGGTATTTAAGGTGTTTAACGCTATTTATCAAAGCAAAAAGCCAGCTGTGGCCTATTCAATCTCTCTTGAATATTGGGTCTATGATAATTTTGTAAAAGATGGATGGTCCAAAGTATACACTGACGAATAAAAAGAGAATAATCTTTACAGGGACGTCCCTCAAAAGATATCGCACTTGCGTTCATTCCGAATCGATCTTTATTTATAAATAAAAGAGAGAGACTTGAAGGATATAAATGGAGAATGGTTCAAATCGACCTATGATGAGGTCATTTGCCTACCAATGTTGGAAATGTCATGCGGTAATATTGAATACATAGATGATTATTTCTATTTATATGTGTATGGTACGGGATTCAACGATAGATTGGTCGACTCCACTCTTCAATGGAGTATCGCTAACTATGTTAAAACCAAAATGCCAAAGTATACGTGCAATAAGAAATACGACAGGCCTGTCATGGTAAAGCAACCGGCAATCGAATAGAAAAAGAAAAATCAATGATCCTGCTAACCTAATTGTATCTCATAATAATTTATTGTTAGGGTTATTGAATAATTTTACTGTTAAATTATAATATCAACGCTCATACTTAGATATGCAATCACGCAAAATTCAACTGATTAACCTCAAAGATTAGAATGAAAGCAATCCATTTAAGAAAAAATTATCGAAACCCTTTATTCGAAAGTCACAGTCAAAATCGAAGGAATTATTCGGAAATAATGAGAGAAGATCGCCATTCAGAATTAAACCTAGCAATATTCCAGTCATAAATATTGATATCAGTTCATACTCAAAGAATATGCCAACATAGATCATATAAAAATGCAAAAGCTAACTGAGTCTTCAAAAAAGATTGCTTTTGAAACAACTGGAAGAAAAGGAGGAAAAAATGGAAAGACTGAGAGATACATTTAGAAAAATCCAGAGGAGTCAATCGAAGTCAACAGAAAAAGAATAAAAATAGATATGCTGTAAATCGATTAGAGAATCAATAAAATTGAAAAGTGCATCTAAAACAAATAAGGGGTAGACTTATAAAACTTAATACACATAAAAGCCTGTCAGAGATGTTCGCGTCAAAACAAAAAGAATCAGTCTTTTTAGTCCTTCCAGATGATATTTTAATATTTGTTAGAGCAATTACAAATATATCAGTTTTACCAAATGATTGGCATCTATTGTTCCTCTATTGTCGAAAAACTGTATTATGATTATTATTTATCACTAGTACAGCAAAGATATTTGCAGTTCAGCGCTTATTACACACTAAAACGATCGTTGGGACTACGCTCCAGCAATCTCTTAATAAAATGCCAGCAACTTTATCCATATTGTCGAATTATCTAGTTTGCTTTTAAGTTTAACCTGTATTATTAGTTATTAAATATTGTCTGATAATGCGATTTTCCCTTTAAAGGATTAAATCCAAACAGGACCAGGTGAGCCAGGATTCCGAAGCTGAACACATCACTCTTTTCATTAATCACAGAAAAACAGTCAAATATTTATGGAGCCATGTACCCCATTGTTCCACATTTTCGATGCTTTATTGCAATAGATTTATTGTAATGAAGTGACAGTCCAAAATCGATAATTTTTATATTCATGTTGTCCGACACATCCACAATTATGTTTTGAGGTTTGATATCTCGGTGAATCACATGCTGAGAGTGGCATTCTTTCAAGCCACTTAAAATATTGATAAGCAATTGCTTTATCTGTTGCTCACTAAATTTTTATTTAATTTTTAATATTGTCATCAGATCTCTGCCAGGGACTAGTTCCATCAAAAGTATAAAATTCTAATTTTGTTAGTAAAATTCTTTGAATTAACAGATGTATCGGTTGTTCTTCAGAAGTTTAAGAATTTTTTTCTAATCTTTGATGAACTGGTAGTTTAGTGATTTTTGTTTATCTGACTTCTAAATCATTTTAGCTGCATACTCATTGCCAGTTTATTTATTTCTGACAAGAAACACCTAAATTAAAGAGATTTTACTTTTGAAAAGCTGCCTTCTCCCAATTACTGCAATATATAATACTCATTATAAAAGTTTAGTTGTATGACAAACTGAAACAAGTCTTCTTTCTGTTAATTCCAAAATGTTGATGAATCGAAATAAAAAAGTGATGTGTCCAATCCATTGGAGATCAGCAGCAGATACCTATTCTATTTTAAAAGAAACCACTCCAGATAGACATTTTAAAGATCACAATAGCCTAGGTAGTCTCTACTTAAAGCTTCCTAACTAAAATTAGCAATACGTCGAAATAAAAGAGGAATCCTCTTGATACTGATAAGTAACGGGTAGTTTATAAACCTAGTGTACGGCCTATCTTGGTATAGGCATATTTTTTGCCAAATTCAATTCCACAAAAATTCATATGGAGTTTATGCTTTTTCCAGAGGGCTTCGGACTGACAAAAGGCAAGATGTTATAATTTGACTGAAATAGGTTGAATAATTTCTAATCTATGAATGGCTTCAGAACTAAGCATTTACTTGTTATGATCTCAACACAATATTTAATGATTTTATAAACGGGAAAAAGTTAGGTCAGACTAAAAATATTAGGATTTAAATTTCCTTCACAACATTTACTACCTGCATTACAACTAACAAAAATTTATATTGAGAGAATTTCGAAGTTAACCTTTAAAATTTACAGTATTATTAAATTAATTAATTTAGTTTAATTTAAAAGATATAGTTTAAAATTGCGAATCGAGTCCCAGATATTTGGGAAAGATAATCTGTCAAAATGTCAGTTAAACCATTTAATGAAAATATGATAATGATGCACCAATACACTTCAAATATTTGTGTGCTTTTTTATTTATCAAAGTTTTTACTACAACTGCAGTTTTAATTATCAATCATTTGAATAATCATTCTCGAAGTTGACTAACGATCGGAGCTGACTTATCAAAGTTAGATTCGTCAAGTTTCGATAGGTTCTGCCTTTGGGCAATCCAAAATTTAAAGTTTTAGGAAAAATACTGTCCATAGTCATCTATCGCGATGCCCTTTGGAGTTATCTTCAATTTATTGCCTGCATTTACAACTGGTTTGATCGAAGACTTGATAGTGATACTGACCAGAACAAATTCGGAAGCTTGATTCAAATTTGCTAAAATATCATCAACCCCCTTATTGAGTTTATTGAAATGGTGTTCAACCTCAGCACAGTAATGGTCAGCAAAGAATTTGAGGTAATAGATCCCTTTGAGTATAATGACTTATATCATTTGCTCATATTTCTCCTTGATAGTCTTTTTGTTGAACTTAACCTTTTTATTTGAAATCTATTCATAGGCAGCCGCCACTGAATGAAGCGAGGCTTATTTGTTTAAAAAATCTTTTAAAATTTGAGAGGCATTGAAATATTATTGGGGAATTCCAAAGGTAAGTCGAGTGAAATTAAGGTCGGAGTCTTCACTTACGAATTTATTCGCTAACGCATTTTTATAGGCGTCTGAATTGATGATTTCAAATATGATGATTCCTTTGCATGTTTCGAATGGATACTTCTCATTCAAAGCATAATGAACAGCTTTAAAGAAGTATTGGCACTTTTAATTGCTTTATAGTCGAACTTAATAATCTAAGATAATGTTGGAAGATTATGTTTATTGGTAGAGACTTTGAAGTAGCCTTGCTTTGTCAATTTATTTTTTAATTTATTTTTACTATTGATTTACCATATTCTTTAGAGCATGAGGAATAGGAATGCGGCTGCCATCACAAATAAGGGTGGGCCTGCGATAAAACAGGCAGCAAATTTATCCCTTCTCTTTATAAGCCTGAATTCTATCCTTAGAAATGGAAGTGACTGTTTTATCATTGTATTCGTTCCATATATCTCCTCCTAAATGTATGCATACTTTGTAATGCCCATAACCAGCCGTTTTCCCTTCGTGAATCATCAGAGCCCAAAGCACATAGGACTCGTAATTTCCTTACTCCTCGAGCTTTATTAATTTGGCTTCAATAACTTTAATATCCTTCTCAACATCGTTGATTTTACGACAAATCAGCTAAATCTATTGCTACAGGTATTTAATAGTAAAAGCAATATGTTTTTCATCCATCTAATTCTCAACCTATATAATAACGTTTGGAGATACGTTTGGAGCGGATAGTAGAGGCGTTTATTTTTACTTAAGGTATTTTATTGTTTCCTATATATGGGCTTTTTGATTTTTGATCTTTTACAGCCAAATAGTCAAAGTTGCCTTCTCTTATTTAAGCTCTGCCTCTAACTAATTGGTTTTCGCCTTGATAATTTTTGTTTTTTCGGATTGTTGAGATTTATTGACTAAGATACTTGACTAGAACTCAAACACTCTGTTATCCTTTTAAAGACTGTTATTTTTGTAGCTGACTCTGTTAATAAAAAAGGCCATCAGGGCTGGAGTCTCAAGGAAGACGTTCTCAGCCGTTGCTTCAACAGTATGACCCTGAATATAATTATACTTTACCTTTGGAGTTAAATAATCATTAATTTTATAGTTTTTCCATTTGTCAAAGCCTTTTTCAAAGGATCCTTCTGCAACCTCGAGATTAATAATGTTAAAAGTCGTTACATTGCTGGCTTTCCCCTTGATTAAAAACAAAATACCTCAACGAAATCAATTTTAGTTAAAAGTTTACCAAAAAGTAGCTTATTGATAAATCGAGACTCCTCAATTGAAATTTATTTGTAGCTTTCACTTATTTTATCTATCAGCAAAGTGAATATCTCATGGAAATCGTTCTGCACTCCCGCAACAAAAATATCAGGATTACTTACTTTTAAGTATTCGAAGAGGTCAGTGGGGTCCGCAAACAAAAATTTACCAACAGCCATTTCTCCAAAAAGGGATCGTAACTGCATGATAAGTCTGAATGACTAAAAGAGATACGCTGATTTTTGATGATCGGAACAGCATATTTTTTCTCTGAGATAATTGATATGAAAAAGTAATTGTAGAATGACATTTAGATAGCAAGCTGAATTAATGATTACTTACTATTTCCAATATTTCTCAGTCCAGTTTGACTTTTAGTCTTGTCTCTGAAGAGAGTTTCGCTGGTGTAGTCGAGATAGTCACAATATTTTTTCATGCGATTATAGTCATCGATGCCTTTTGAAGCGTAAACCGATTCCGTCATGAGGCTGCATTGGTACACAGTTACTTGTTAAAGCGTTCGAAGTACTAAATGACAACATCGTTCAACATTTCCCCGAACTATTCTTTTATAAGTATTAATTAACTTTGTAATAAATGGAGAAGAGAGATATAATTATTAAAGAGTTGACATCATTTGACATAAGCCTGGTATTTTTAAAGGAAGTCATCGATGAAATGACATATCTAATGCTCACACAGCATCGCTGCCTTTTATCGTGGGGTTCGTTTGAGCTGATTTATAATAAATTTACATTATTTCTGCCTAATAAAAGGGAGTAGCAGTTGCGTGGATGTATTATTTTGAACAGAATTTTAACCATTTCTTGATTTCCCTCTTTTATCGCTATATGAAATATATTATTTTTGTTTTAATCCCTAACCATAAACACGTTAGGGTAATTGCTAAGCTATAATTCGACTTCATGGATAAATCCCTATTTGACCAAGTTAATAAAACTCATGTCCTATTCAGTCGGGCTCTTTTTATGTGAATGTTTGAACCCTCCTTCGCTCAATTCTTCTGGCTGAACGTTATTAAAAGTAAAAGAGGAGATATCCGTGTGCACACCTTTTGGATATTAGCGAATTTTAAACTTTTTCGATTGTGAAAATTGACTCTTAATGAGATGTCTGCGTTTCTTATCGATGGACATATTAAGTAGATATTCTCCATTTGATTTAAGTTCATATTTCATGTGATTAATGATTTTGTCATTAATGCGATTCTAAATATCTGCTTGCTCAATAGTAATATCTTTGTCGTTGGCGGTCACATTCTAAATCTTATCCCACTTGTTGATATGGTTCCTACTTTTTACCATATGGAAGTTATGAGCTTTTGTGCCTAATTTATTGATCTTAATGATCTACTGTGAAACTTGAGCGTTTTGGGATAAAACTCGATTTAATTACTGTTTGTTTAATTCATAAATTGTATTCTTATCGATTGAGTGCTATTTAGTTTTTAATTGGATTAATCTATGTTACAACTATTTGCTATCATTCTATGCATTCTATGTCTTGCAACTCTTGAAGTATTTGTTTCGCAGGCACTCCAGTTCAAACTTTTTTGTGAATTTGTACTCATTCACTATATTCTTTAATGATTTCTACTTGTGATTGTCATTTGCTGTCCAATTATCAAAGTCATTTGACGGAGTCTCACAACATTGTCTTGCTTATTTGTACTTGAATTGGTGATTGGTGATACGGTCGCGGAAAGCGAATGTATCGTAAAATATTTTGTTGAATTAGAAAACTTGCTTGGTGGATGACTAGTTTTAGGTGGGCACTGTTTAGTAGCGATGAGTTTATTTTGGTTTTTCTATCTTAAGGTCGGTTAGCATGGAAGAAATTATGGAATTCTATCGATTATTAAATTTGTGAGAATAGTATTTAACCAAACTTTTGTACTTAGCATCATCCGAAGACCTCAAATAACTCAAACCTAACTCTTTTGAGTAAGCAAACTTGTTATCGAAATTTTACTAGCCAATCAATAATTTCAATAAAAGAAAGAGGCCATATTATTTTGTAATATTTTAATATTTATAATTTTCCTACTTAATGTCCTTATTAAAATGCCTTTATGTTGATATGAGATCAACTATTCAAATTGTTTTGACTTAATTACAAATTTATTTGTATATACTAATAATAATATATTAATAGTAACTAACCGATTTTGTATATGAACCGCTCGTCATACTACGCGATGCCCAACGAATAAAGTACTCCTTTTAAAGAATTCTCCACTGAGGAGGATTAGACCATAGAATAATTAAATGTTTTTGAGCATCTTCAGGATAAACTGAGAAATGTTTTGATTAACTTATAAGCCGACAAACAACGCTTCGAGGAAAAATCTAACGAGAGGTGTAGAGAGATCGAGAAAAAGCTAAAGCAGGCTGAAGCTGCAATTGAAGAATTGGAAAGTGGCAATTACAATCTTCAATCATAAAATAACTAACTTAAAATTAACGTAGATCAGCTTTTGCGTTACCTAAAACGGTATGAACTGAAGCAGCAGTTATTAAACAATAAAATAGCTCATTTAAGTAAATTAGTGAGTGAAAAATAAGCCATTATTGGATACTTGTAGGGAAAAAGTCAAGCCATTCCCAGTTACAATTCGAAAAATATTTTGCCTCCTCAGATGGAGATAAACTTAAATGACTTGAATGATGAGTACAATAACAATTATCAAAAGAACAATCTATCCTTCCTTCAGATTAAAAACATGAAGGATATCAAATTTTAAGATTTTAACAAGGCCAACAAGCAAAGTGTCAAAGATTAGCAAAAGATTAAGATGTATATGGAGATGAAATCGAAACGAAAGTTTACAGAATCCAATTAGAACGATAATCATTAGAATATCAGTGTCAAATGGAGAGACGGCCTCAAAACACACGAGAACCTAACTTCTCGAGAATTCGGAAATATCGAAAATTAAAATTTAACAATTAGAAATTCAGCCAATTGCGACTAGTCTTTTTGGAGACACTCGACACAAAACTAAAGATTCAGTAACCGTCGGAAGAGTAATACTATGCTAAACTCTACAAGCTTCGTGAAGAAGAGGTAAAGCTCTTTCCAAAGGCATGATATTCGCAAACTTTGAATTGTTAACAATATCAGAATGAACCAATTATTAGTTTATATTTTATAAGTTTGATTCGTGTTTCTTTTTTAATCAAAGTCTTCTTGATTTTCATCACATAGCGAACGAAGTCAGAATTCTTTCCAATTTAGGAGTATATTGGAGTTAATAATAATAGCTTTATTAAATTGAATGAATGAATGATCACGAACTATCAATGCCATCTTCATTGCTCTGTAGACTTTCCATACCTTTTGGGTTTTACCTTCTTTGTGATGCGCCTTTTTCGTTCTTCGTATTCAGGGTCATAGGAATTGCCTTAAGAATTAGCGAATCTTCACTAAATAATTTGCGATATTTGTTAAATAGATTCTCCATATTGCCTGTTTCCTTGCGAAGGCATTTGACACACAGAAATTCAAGATTTTAGGCCTGTTGTTTAGTACCTATAAAACCTATACATACGAAATGGAACCACTCTTAGCATTTTGTGCAGTCCATCATGGGTAAATGTTTTTTTTACTATGAAGTTACTCTGCAAATACAGAATAAAGGTTGTCTTTTTTTATTCTTACTCCGCTTTTACGGTTATTTGCCTTAGTGTTATTTACGTTTTATCGCTTATCCTGTATTAACCGGGAGTTATTCCCTCTTTATATTATCTAATGACTCTCCGATAACATTCTGAATATGTTTACTTTTGTCTTTTTGATATTTTTTTAACATACATTTACCAACTTCATGACAAATACTGGTTCTCCATTTGAATAATCCTCGAATGATGTCTTCAGAAAGACTGAACCAATCGGATTTCTGTTGAATTCCTCTTCTTCCCTATTCATGAGTATTCTCTCTTTCGTATTCGAGGACATCTAACATTTATCTTAGTTGCCATTCCAATTTGCGAGTATCATCTAAGTTTTTCATGGATTAAATAACTTAAATTAAATTAAATTAAATTCTGATAGTATTTATTATTAGGATGAATTCACTTTTATAAATCATGCAAAGGAGCAGCAGCTCGAAGAAAAGGAGCAATATCATTATTATCCAATATTAAACTTGCTTACAGAAACAATGATTAATAGCTTCCAACGCCAGTAAAATCATGTAATGGAAGGGCAACCGGAAGATAAAGAAGTAAATTCAAAAGTTCAATTGAATTAAAAAGTAGGACTGTATTTTAGTGTGAACGAGATATTATTCCTATATATTCCAGATAAAAAGATATTCGCTTGACTATCTTTCAAACTCAAGGATATATCGAAAGGAGTGCTGTATTCAGATAGAAAAAATAGAAGAGAGAAAGGTAAAACGGAGTTTTAGGCTATTTGGACTTATGTACAAAGAAATATAGGAGATAAAGAGAAAATTTATCAATAGACCAATTTGCGATCAAACTCAATGCTGTTGAAGTAGAATTAAAGAAACTTTAATGGTCTGAAAATAAAGTAAAATAAGGAGTAGTATCAAAGTAAGGAAGATTTCAAAGCATTCGGAAAATAATAATATTGAATATTGTTATCTTAATGGAGGACTTTTCTCCAATTAAATTTTATTAATTATTTAACTCCCATAATTTTCAACGGATTATTCATTAGGATGACCAATTTTATAAACTTCCATTCGCATTTTCGCAATTATTTAACTCCCTCAAAAAGAATATTGTTATCAGCAAATGAAAAGTAAGCAATGTACTGCCACTTAGCTTTGACAATAAATCTAACTGAATCATCCCCGAGACATGTGTGCGATAATTCCAGACTTATGAGAAATCTGCAATTGTCCGATAGGAAAGAAGGTATTTTACTAAATGAATTCATAGATATCTTGCCCAAGACAAGAATAAATTATTAAAGATTTGGGTTGATATGCGACTCACAAATTTAAGCCACAACTTAATTGAAGTCAGTATTTCCCCAAAAAGGCTCAACTTCAATAAAGTCAGGGACTGCCAACAATTTATTAATAATCAAAATCTCTTTAATCGCATTTTTATTTCCCAGTTTTTATCGTATATAATTTTTTTAAAGTTTGTTGCGAACTGATTGAGATTAAAGGATGAATTATAATGATTTGGGCATGTTCTATGAACTAAAACAGTGATGCAAAATTGTAGTTACGATGGTTGCTTATAAATTTAGCGTTTGCTAAAGCGACGCTCTTTTGCGTTTCATGTAATATTCACTTCCAATGCTGATAATTAGCGTCTGAGGAAAGATATCTATTTATTGAAAGATGTTTAAAGAGCAGTTCGAATATCTAAAGTTAGGTTTATTATTTACAACTGACTTTAATTCTTTATTATTATAAAGAGTGACAAATAATATATGCAAACATCATAATCATTTTATCATTAATACAAACTCAATACTCGCCAGCGTCTTCAATCTGAGCATATAAGGAATATCAGCCATCTTTAGTAGGAAATCTAACCCTGGTCCTATATGAATCACAATGCCTCTGCTCGTTATGAAAGGAGGCTCGTACACAAAACCGAGCCTAGTAATCTCAAAAAGATTATAATTTTAAAGAATAGATTGAAAGAAAACTCCAAAGGTGTTTACAAGTTGCCTAAAATAAATCCTTACGAAAGTTATGAACCACCAATATTATCGAGGAGATCAAAAACAGAGGGTCAATAATTTATCAATAAGAATAAATTATCAATTTCTCAACCTTTCAAGCAAATGAAGGATAGACTAAACTTGCAAAAAATGAAACATCCCTTTTTCTTTCCGCAAATGGGTTATCAGAGAAAGGAACCCATTAAATCAATGTGCTTAGCGTTGCAGAAATACAAAAAAATAAGAATAAAATAGGCACAATAAAAATAGCATGGAAAAGATGGAGAGAATGCAAATTAGAACAGATATTCTTTAATGAGCAATTTTAAATTTAGCTGCCCAGAAGCTTCCAAAGATGTATAAAAATCATCCACTTTAATAAGCAAAATACATTTTAATTCCCTCAAAAAGCGAACACCAAACACAATAAAATCCATACAAAGTCATCGATTAAGTGCGCAAAATCAAAAAATATCGCATAAATCAATATTTTAATCATGATTCTCCTCAAATTTATTTACGCTGAATTTAATTGAAGACTATTGCTGTAATTCATTATACTATGATTCAACATCAAGTTCAAACAATAATCCTTGATAATTCCTTTGATTAACGTCTTTTTTGATCTCCCATGGGCTTGTCAGCCAAAATAAAATTCATCCTTCTGAATATCGGGAGGGAAAGTCGTATAAAATATAATTGAGAACAATTTAATATTTGAAGCATGAATCCAATGGAATCCAACTTTAACTCAATGACTCCCAGCATTCCTTCAAGCTATAATGGTCAGCAATTGAGAAACGCGGCTCTAGTTGGCCTCGAAGAACAATCAACCAAACCTCAATTTTTCTTCTATAACTTGCCTCGACATGGATAGCAAAATTATGTGACTGAAAAGGTAGTGAAAATGAATACTGGGTAAGATAAAAATGTTTGTTTCAATGCAAATTGTCCACTGGAAAGTTAATTTCAAGATAGACCTAAAAACCGAAGATTGACTCTACCCAATATCATCTCTTAACCTGACTCGATGCCTCAAGTGCAGTGTCCCCTATCTCCGAACAACAACAAAACAACTCCTATTCGCATCAATTTCAGCTACAAACCTCAATAGTTCATGCCTAAATAGCTCATCAGTAACAAATTCCAAATCAATTAATCAACTATCAAATCGATAAAATTCCCAGCTTAAGCTGAAACTACTAAGTTATAAAGACAAAAACTAAGCAAACAGATGAAATTTAAGTTAAGCAGCAATGTTATTTGCTATTATTATGTTCCTTAAAAATTGGGGAAAACTAGACCAACACCTTCTTTTATAAAATCTCTCACACATTCTAAAAGTCAGCCACAAATCGGAACTTCAAAGACTCTAAATAGGTCATAATCTCATCCTAATAATCTTCAAGTCAACCTAATGAAGGAATCAAACGAAAACTCCACCTAAACTACAAAGAGCATTGTCGAGAAAAAGGTAAATGATGTCCCTCCCTTTCAAGAAGCTCCTAAACTTAATAAAAATGGTCTGTTTCCTTCAAAGAAGAATATTTTTATGAAACCGTAAGGATCTTCATTATTGGAGGAGCTTTCTGTTGCAAAGACACTTCATAAAACTGTTCTATTTGATAACACCAATTATGATTTCGGAGGACTAATACTCAGAGAAGAAAATACTCATCAACTTCATACAAATGCTTCATTATCGAGCCAAAACTTTCTAGATTCATAAAAAGAGGCCGAAGCTAGACAGTGGAAAAGCTATGTAAAGCGTCTCATCATTGATGAGTCGCATTAGAATTTAAAATAGAGTGTCCATTGTAGTCCTGATATTCGAAATGAGTTTCTTCAACTAGATCTACTCCATAGTTTTGGGCGAGCGATCAAGGAAAGTTATATTGCTCATCAAGAATGATTTACTTATCTTTACTTATACTATTGCTCATTTTTGCTTATTATTGAGTGAATCTTTTAAAGCTGATCATTAATTGTACAAAAACTTATTTACTTTTACGATAAAGGACAATTTTAAATTTAGAAGAGGACTAATCTGCTGTATTCCGTCAATATTGTCAGAAGATCAGTGACAAAATCTTAATATATTTTTTTTCAATTCTGAAAATATTTGTTATTTTAAAAATCAAGGTTTATATATGACCACAAGCTCCTTTATTTTTGTTTATAAGATTAGAATAGATTTACACTTGCAAGTAAGAATAAAAATCAATGAAAAGAATTCGAATTAATAAGGTTATCTTATATCATGTATTTTGAGAGGGAGGTGGTAGATTATAGACATATTGCATATATAATTTGGAAGAGATAAAGTAACATTAGCACAACAAGTTTAATGAGTGCAATTTTATAAGCAAATTTTGTCAATTATTTGATTGTCAAATGCTCAAATAAATAATTATACTGATCATTTTCAATAAATAAGTTGTTTCCATAATATAAGCTATCTCTTCAAATCACTCCAATTTAAATTATAATCATGCAATAATCAGATTCCAAAAGCAGTGTACGTCTATTGC
>Ga0302185_10001113_pt1 | contig 19244 bp, 20 predicted proteins | sample II_Bog_E1_1_FD_200231 | JGI IMG/M metagenome (GOLD analysis project Ga0302185, IMG submission 200231) | Peat permafrost microbial communities from Stordalen Mire near Abisko, Sweden - II_Bog_E1_2 | ecosystem: Environmental > Terrestrial > Soil > Wetlands > Peat | place: Sweden: Abisko... | reverse complement strand
GCAGCAATTAAGTATTATATTTGGGGGTAGGATGAAATTGACGCTTTAAAATTTTTCACCCTGCGAGTCCCGCCCCCGCGGGGGCGGGACTCGCAGGGTGAGTGACACAGTTCAGTTTACATACCCCCCGCGCGCCTAGCTGCGACGAAACAATCTCAAGACTTAAGTACAAAACACACAGCATAAGTAACATCACCATTCCTTTACATGTTCCCATAGATCATTCCAATCCGGGTTCATACCATTTATCAGGTCGTCCTTTTTCTTCCTGCTGCCACCTTTAATTCGTTTCTCCTCCGCTATAGCTTCTTCTATTCTTTCAAAGCCCTTGTAATAAACAAGTATCACGTTATTATACTTTGCAGTAAAACCGTCCGTATAAAGTTTATGCTTATGTTCATACACCCTCTTATACAGGTTTGAAGTAACGCCGGTATACACTACACCTTTGTTAGGCGAAGCCATTATATATACATAACCGCCCCGTTGCATAAAATATCTTTTGTAATAATCATAGTGGCAAATTAATTCTTTTTTGTCCCAATAAAACCGCGTAAAGCATTGGCAGCCTTAACAGCCACACATTGCATCCAACCAATTCAAAAAGATTCTGTGTTAGTATCCAAAAATTTTGATCGTTTTTTCTTTACTTTTGTTTCAAGGCGGCTTTAGCCAGCCTGGTAAGGGAAGCGGCAATTTATTGACCGCTTTCCTGATTTAAATCCACTACTGTGCCTTTCTGTTCTCTCTTTTTTAAATACTCCCTGTCATAAAGGTCATTTGTTTTATATATCGTATAGCACATTTCCAATAGTTTTCTTTGTACAGCAACGGCACCTTTCATTTTTATTCCCTGTTTGGCTACTATCCTTGCATATATTGCTTTAAATCGCTCATCATACTTTATTGCGGAAAATGCTGGCAAATGCATTGCTTTACGTAAGTGCCTGTTTCCCTTTTTTGATATTCTTGCCTTACCCTTCACCGAGGTGCCAGAGCTTTTTTCTTTTACATCAAAGCCCGCATAGCTGGCCAATTGTCGCTTATTGCGTATCAGTTCAAAGCCATTTGTTTCAGCCAAAATTATAGCCGCTGTTAAATCTCCTATACCCGGTATAGAGGTCATCTTTTCAACCAAACCCTTAACCTCTTTTTCGCTGGCAATCAATGCCGCTATTTCGTTTTTTATAGCCTTTTCCTGTTTGTTCAGCATCCTGATCCGTTCATTTATCCTTTCTATGCTGCTTTTATTAGGATAAGCTTCTGATTCTTCAGCATGCAAATGATTCTTTACCATAGAGCGCTCTTCCACGATCTGGTCCCGCTCACGGGTTAGTTGTTTCATGCTGCGGTAAATTTCCTTTGGCTTCTTCCACAGATCTAATTTCCGCTCCAGGCCGAACTTTGCAATCGCTTCTGATGCTGTTTTGTCGGTAATTGTTTTTACATCCAGTGTCCGCATGTAATTGCTCATCTTATTAGGCAATATAATGCTTATTTGCTGGCTCTTTTCATCTAAAAAATAAGCTAGAGGCTCATGATATACGCCGGTAGCCTCCATTACGTAACCGATGCAAACAAACTCATCCATCTGCTTGTTCACCCACTGCATCAGTTTTTCAAATCCTTTTTGCGTGTTCGCAAATGACTTACCTGCATATAGTTCCGGTGTCCAGTCATCATACATCCGGCCTAGACTAACTACTAACTCTTTTTGGGCTACATCTATGCCCACAACTTGTTTTACGATCTTTTTCATATCAATAATTTGGTGAACTGAAAATGAAAAAAGTGAAAATCTCCCTTTCGTTTTGTCTCCTGGTTGGATATTCTGGATATACAGATTAACCGTATTCCTTACATTCTGTTCAAACTCGAAGAGATAAAAAAGGATGAGGTCGTTTCTTTCAACCAGCATGCCTTAGAGCTGCTTAGGTATATATCTCACTCTCATCCTTTTTCACTTTTAACAATCAAATCTATTGATACTTAATACATCTCGCAAAAACCACTTTAACATTTTGCAAACATAGGAGGTATATACACTTTTAACGATGTCTTATCACCATGTCGTAAATTTAAACATTGCCCGCATAAATCTGCGTCTTTAAATTTTGCGAAGAAGAGCAACTGTCCGACGAATTAAGTTCTTTGAAAATAACTGGAAAGCGTTTATCCAAGTTTCGTCCTGGTGTAAGCAAGGATATAGCTCCCCTCATTCGACCTCATCCTCTCCAAAGCCGGGCAGAGCGTAGCCGAAGTAGGGAGGGCCGGGAGTGGTCTCATATTACGAAAATCACGCGTGATAAAACTGTGATATTTTCGAGATATATTAATGTGGTAAAGTGCTGAAAAACAATAAGTTAACTCGTTTTTAAAATTTTTCCGGGGATGTGTGATATTTTATCCTTACCGATTATTTCGGGAAGACTTTTTCAATCGCTCTTATTTTAAATTACGTATTAAACTTAAATGCAAATTCATCCTGAAAAATCCTAAAATCTTGAAAATCCTGATCAAAATCAACTGAAAACATTTTATCAGTTGATTTTAAATCAACTGATAAATTTCACAAAACCTCCAAAACCCGCCACCAGCTTACATCACTATTCTAAAACACGAAAAAAATCAACATAGATCAACTGTAGATTTCAAATAAAGAAAAAAGAAAATGTATAAAAGAACCAGAACGTTTATTCGCCCCTTAAATAAACCGTACCTGCAAACTGCAACTGCAAACTGCAAAGTCCTCAAGATGGGCGATGTATTTATAAACCTATATATCAGCGATTGTTCATTTGGGGATGATTATTTGCATAATTTTGCCCAAATTGGATAAAACTATCTTAAACTGTCTTACTTTTTTCGCACTTTTGCGAATATTATAAAATTTTTGCCATAATGAGTTTTTTAGGCTTTTTTAAATTTCTGACACAAGAAATCGCAATAGATCTTGGCACTGCCAATACCTTAATTATACATAACGACCAGGTTGTAGTGGATGAACCATCAATTGTAGCTATAGACCGTACTACAAATAAAATTGTAGCCGTAGGTAAAAAGGCTATGATGATGCATGAAAAAACCCACGAAAATCTGAAGACCATTCGCCCGCTTAAAGATGGTGTGATTGCCGACTTTAACGCCGCTGAAGGTATGCTTCGCGAAATGATCAAATTGGTATACCCTAAAAAACCAATGTTCCCACCCAGCTGGCGCATGGTTATCTGTATACCTTCCAGCATCACCGAGGTAGAAAAAAGAGCAGTACGCGATTCTGCTGAGCAAGCGGGTGCCAAGGAAGTATACATGATCCATGAGCCTATGGCGGCAGCCTTAGGTATAGGTATAGATGTGGAAGAGCCTACAGGCAACATGATCATTGATATAGGCGGTGGTACTACAGGCATCTCCGTTATAGCACTGGCAGGTATCGTTTGCGATCAGTCCATACGCATCGCGGGCGATGAGTTTACCGGCGATATCATGGAGGCCATGCGCCGCTACCACAGTCTTATGATCGGTGAGCGCACTGCAGAGCAAATAAAGATACATGTAGGCTCCGCTCTTAAAGAACTCGACAACCCACCCGATGATATCGCTGTAAACGGCCGTGACCTTGTCACAGGCATTCCTAAGCAGATCATGGTGTCATACCAGGAAGTAGCCGAAGCGCTGGATAAATCTATATTCAAAATAGAAGAAGCCATCCTCAAAGCGCTCGAAAGCACACCACCAGAGCTCGCCGCCGATATTTATCGTCGTGGCCTGTATCTCACCGGTGGTGGTGCACTCCTCCGTGGTCTGGACAAACGTATATCGCACAAAATAAAATTACCTGTTCATGTGGCCGATGATCCGTTGCGTGCAGTGGTACGTGGCACAGGTATGGCGCTCAAGAATATTGCGCGGATGCCCTTTTTGATGAAATAGTTTTTGTTGGGATTGGGAATTGGTGATCAGGAATTAGGTTTAATAAATGAAAAGATTTATTGCTTGCTGATTTTGGAACTATGTTGAAAATGATAAGAATTCAATCCCAATTACGAATTCCCAATTACAAATTCCTAGGATAGGTGCGCAATTTTATACTTTTTATACGCCGCTTTTTTAATCTCATATTGTTTCTCACTTTAGAGATAATATGCGTCGTACTTATAGAGCATACCAACACTTTGCAGGGTAACGATATCGTAAGCTCCGCCAATATGGTCTCTGGCATCATCTACAAAAAACAAAGTGATGTCGTTTATTATTTTGGCCTGCGCAAAATGAATGACAGCCTGCTTAATGAAAACGCCCGCTTACGCAAAGAAATGGATCAGATCCATAGTATTGATACACTCCGTGATACATTGGTGCATCGTAAAATGGCTCCTGACGATACCTCGGTCCATATCGTCAAGTATGCTGATTATGTATACCGTACCGCAAAAGTGATCAATAACTCCACCACCTCCAGCGATAACTACATCACTATCGATCGTGGCTCGAAAGATGGTATTACAAAAGGTATGGCTGTAATATCGGGCACCGGAATTGTAGGCCGCGTAGAGCATGTATCAGCCCATTTCGCCAGCGTTTTATCCATACTCAGTTCCAAGCAAACAGTGAGTGCAAAACTAAAAGACGGCACCACAGGCTATATAAAGTGGGAAGAAAAACAACCTGACGTATTGATCATGACCGATCTTCCACAACAGGCTAAAATTAAAAAGGGAGATTCTGTTTATACATCTGTATTCTCAATTTTTTCACCCGATATCTTGATCGGCACAGTGCTGACTATAGAAACCGTGAAGAAAAATGCAATGCAAATATTACACCTGCAGTCATCAACAAATTTTCATAACCTGCAGTACGTTTATGTGATTGAGAATAAAATGATAATGGAAAGAAAGCAATTGGAAGACTCAAGCGCAAAAAAATAACTAGCGAAATGAACGTCTACATAAAAAATATTTTACGCTTTTGCGTCATCATTATCCTCCAGGTATTGATCCTTAATAAGATCACATTACGCTGGTGGAGTGAGCCGGGCTTTCCTATCTTTATACCTTACGTTTATCCATTGTTCCTGCTACTGCTGCCTTTCGAAACTCCGGTATGGGCTTTACTCATCATGGGCTTTATTCTTGGCACTACTGTTGATTCGTTTATGAACACTGCCGGTATGCATGCATGTGCTACCGTGCTTATTGCCTATCTCCGCACTAATGTACTCAGTGCATTATTACCTCGCAATTTATCAGAGTATGCAGGCCAGAGCCCGTCTATCAGAAGTATGGGCTGGATGCCATTCCTGGTTTATAGTGCGTTTCTTATAGTACTCCATCACTTTGTATTCTTCACAATAGAATTATGGAGCGTTTCTAATTTCGGGTTCTTATTACTGAAGATACTTGCCTCATCTGTTACATCAATGCTGTTTATCATAGTGTATCTCCTGCTTTTCACCAGGCAAAGTACACAACGCATTTAAGCATTGATAAGAATGAAAGGGGCATTATAGCTTACCGCAAATTCAATTTCGCTATTAAGCAAATTCAATTTGGCTTTTGATATAAGTACGGATTTTCCGCACGTAATCAAAATAGCCCATTTGCATCCTCACAAAAAAGATGACAAATATGGTAGAGCCAATACCCAGCAATGAGTAGGTCATTTTGGGTTCGCCATCTACAGCCATTAGGATAACAGATGCAAGGATCAGGAAGATGCAGAAGAACATGATCAAAATAGGGCCGCCGGAATCTACTTTACGCATTTTGGAAGTCACTACAACGTTCATCTTGTCACCTTCCTCATTCATTTCCACACGCGTGATGGGCAATGTTATGATCGATTCGTTTTGCTCTGCGTGAGGGATGATCCGTAATGACTGGTCTTTTTCATACACTTCAAAATCCATATTATGGATCTTTACGTGATGGCCAATTAAGCGATTTTTAAGGTCTTGTTTCAGTATTGAGGACTGATACTTTTGAGTTTTTGTAAAAAACATAAGACAAGTTTTTAGAGGTGAACTGATAGAATTAAACTGCTTACTGCTTATATAGACGTACAAAATTGTAAAAACGTTTGTCTGTATAAAAAATAATATCCAAAAAACGTGCCATTATTAACATAAAATGACCTTTGGGGCTTTGTTTATAGTAAAATCTTAAAAAATCAGAATAGGGCTCATATACTAAGCTACTATAACACATAGTTTCATTAGCTGATTCTGACGTATCTTTATTGCTAAATATACTTGGTTTGAATTTTGATGAATTTGGGTTTGACGATGACTTGATGGATGGTATAGATGCTATGGGATATCATACCGCTACTCCGGTGCAGCAGGAAGTAATACCCCATATAATTGCCGGGAAAGACATAATTGCCGCAGCCCAGACAGGCACAGGTAAAACGGCGGCTTTTTTATTGCCGGTGATACAAAAACTGCTTTCACAACCCCATGAGGCGCATATGATCAATGCCATGATCATTGTCCCTACACGGGAATTAGCTGTCCAGATAACCCAGACGCTGGAAGGGATCGCTTATTACACCTCTATCAGTTTTATCTCAGTTTATGGTGGCACTGGCGGCGCTTTGTTTGCCAATGAAAAAAAAGCACTCACATCCGGCGTTGATATAGTGGTTTGCACACCGGGGCGTATGATTGCCCATCTGAATATGGGATATGTAAACCTTGATGGTCTGAGATACCTCATACTTGATGAGGCCGACCGCATGCTGGATATGGGCTTCTACGATGATATTGTAAAGATCATCGCGTATATGCCTAAGCAGAGGCAAAACCTGTTATTCTCTGCTACAATGCCTCCGGGGATCAGGAAGCTGGCAAACACGATCCTGAAAAACCCTGTTGAAATAAATATAGCCATATCAAAACCGCCTGAGAAAATAAAGCAGGAAGCTTTTGTGGTCTATGAGGCACAGAAAATACCGCTGGTGAAATACGTACTGCAACAATCAAATTTTGACAGTGTACTTATATTTTGCTCCAGCAAAATAAGTGTTAAGAAATTATGCGAAGAGCTAAAACGCTCGCACTTTTCTGTTGATCAGATACAATCCGATCTCGAACAGGACAAAAGGGAACAAGTTTTGCTGGATTTTAAAAGCAGGAGAACAAAAATACTTGTGGCAACAGATATCCTGAGCCGGGGTATTGATATCGAAGATATTGACCTCGTAATAAATTACGATGTGCCGCACGATGGCGAAGATTACGTGCACCGTATTGGCCGCACAGCTCGTGCAGCTGCAAAGGGCACTGCATGCACATTCATCAGCGAGCAGGAACAATATAAATTCGACAAGATCGAGAAATTACTCGGCCGTCCCGTGGAGAAAGTTCCCATACCAGAACAGTTTGGCCCCGGCCCGGCAATAGGCCAATCATATTCTAAACCTAAGAAAAAGAAATACAAAGGGTTACGAAAATAAGGTTGCAAAAGATTTTCAGATAATAATTGTGAACAGGAAGGCAATAAATTTACGTTTCTTATTTATCATTTTTGGCTTACAAATAAACTACAAATGAAACACAAGATCACATTACTGCTGTTCGTTTTTATCAGCGTCACTTCTTATGCACAAACTGATAAAGAAGAACGGAAGCAGGATATCAGGGAGAACGCACAAGAGCGCAAAACAATTACAAAAGAAAAAGTAGACTATAATCTGTTTCACAGGCAATTGATCGCTTTAAAAGAGTATGCAGACGAACGTAAGAAAATACCTGCCTTGCAAAAAGCCAGCAAAATGACGGTAAAGATCACGACCAGCATTGATTCCCTGGATGAACAAACCGATGATTCGAAATACAAAACTATTACCGGCTATATCACTGAAAATGTAGGCGATAACTCAGTAAATGTTTATGAGGTTACCTATGACCGTACGCAGAAAAAAATCGTTTCAGTTAAAGCTACCGGAGAAACTTCTGATGTTGACCAGGAAGACGCAGCTGACAAGAAAACAACTACCAAAAAGGCATCCGCCAAGAAAAAAGGAGATGATGACGATGATGATGCTGATGACGACGCAGCACCTAAGAAGAAAACGAAGGACAAAGACGAAGACTAATTGCTAGGATTTGGTATGCGATGCAGTTTCATTCAGCATCGTTTCAGTATTGTTACCGCCAGGGTCATTCTTTAGAATGACATACCACCCATTAGGTATTGCAGGCAGGCTAGATTCTGTGTAAATTGGTCTTTTGCGGGGTTTTACATTAAGTTTTCTATTGTCAAAATTTATTTTGGAACCATATTTCATAAACAGAAACAGGATCAATGCGGCAAGAGAATAGACAATTATGAATGTGTAATCCTTTGTTTTTTTTGCTTCTTTTGCGATAGCTTTCTTTGTAGGTTTATACTTGATGGTTAGAAAAAGCATTAAGCCAGCAGTGAGAAAGTAGTAAGGAAAGACAAACAGGCTAGCAATAAATTTTGTGGGCATCCAGCCTACCATTAACGCACCAAGGCCATATAACATGACCATATTAAGTATAGTAAGGTAGATAACCGCAATAATTACGGAAAAACCTTTTGCACCGGAGATCCGATAAACAAACCTATATACATCTATAATTAATGTCTTCATCGCTCTTTATAATATCATAGATGAGGGAGCAAAGGTATATTTTTCAGAATACTAAATTAATACAAAAATACCGTTATACAACTTGCTCGTTCATGTTTGTCATAACGCTTTTTTCATCAACACATCTCTCTGTGGATCATTGCCCAGCATGAAAACATGATCACCAAATAATTCAAATCCATACCTGCTGTAAAATCTGTTCGCACCGTGATTGTGCTCCCATACTCCAAGCCAGATGGTATCATAATTCTGTGCAATAGCGTATTCCATGCAATGATTCATAATCGCATCACCGTACTTTTTACTTTGGTATGCCTGCAAGACATATAGCCTCTCGAGCTCTATCGCTTTATTGCCGGAGAGTTCTCCAGGCACTTTCGTAGCACGGAGCTTTGCATAGCCAATGGGTATTGCATCGTACCGGGCAATGAAAAAAATATTCTCTCGATCACTTAATTCATCAGTCAACTTCACAATGTTCATTTCACCGGCAATGTACTTGTCCATGTCTTCCTGCCTGTTGCCGGCAGTAAAGGCATCCCTGAAGGTGGTGACGCTGAGGTTAGTGAGTATTTCTGCCTCATTAATACCAGCCCTCGTTATGGTGAGGTTATCCATAGGCTCATTGTTATCGTTAATAAATTATTAAAAACCGAAAATAAAAGAACCATAGTCTTCTTTGGCTCGTTTATTATGTACTTTCAATATCATTGGTTATGCGTAAATTGAATATAATTTCAACATTGTGCTGTGTGCTTTTTTTCTCACAGTGCAAAAACATCCAAAATAAAGATACCATGTCAGGCCAAAAAAATAATCCATACTATTCCAGAACAGATACAAACCGCTTGCAGGTAAGTAATTCCGAGTGGAAAACAATACTTCCTCCTGATGTTTATCACATTGCCCGTGAAAAGGGAACAGAGTATGCTTTCTCAGGAAAATACTGGAAGACCGATACCAGGGGTAATTATTACTGCGCGGTATGCGGTAACCCTCTTTTCAAATCGGATGCGAAATTTGCAAGCAGCTGCGGGTGGCCAAGTTTTTACGAAGCCCTGCATCCGGGAAGTGTGCGCTATGAAAATGATACCTCATACGGCATGCGCCGTACAGAAGTACTTTGCGGCCGCTGTGATTCTCATCTCGGGCACATCTTTGATGATGGTCCGCCACCTACACACCAACGTTTCTGTATGAACTCTGCAGTGCTGGAGTTTGAGCCTGATACTGCCAAATAACTAGATATCAATTTTGGCATACTTGGCGTGGCTCTCAATGAACTCACGGCGAGGTGGCACCTCATCACCCATCAGCATAGCAAATATCTCGTTGGCATAAGTATCGCTTTCAATGGTCACGCTTTTCAGTGTGCGGGTATCAGGGTTCATGGTAGTATCCCAAAGTTGCTCGGCATTCATTTCTCCAAGACCTTTGTAGCGCTGGATGCTCACTGAATCTTCCTTGCCGTTAGCCAACCTTGCTACAGCAGCCAGACGGTCTTCTTCTGTCCACGCGTAAAGTTGTTCTTTGCCTTTCTTGACCAGGTACAGTGGTGGCTGTGCGAGGTATACATAGCCTTGCAGTACCAACTCTTTCATATACCTGTAGAAGAATGTAAGGATAAGTGTAGCGATATGCGAACCATCCACATCGGCATCGGTCATGATGATGATCTTGTGGTAACGGAGCTTGGTAAGGTTCAATGCCTTGGGATCTTCCGGAGTGCCAACACTCACACCGAGGGCTGTGAACATGTTTTTTATTTCCTCGTTCTCGTATATCTTGTATTCCTGGGCTTTCTCCACGTTCAGGATCTTACCCCTTAGCGGTAAGATGGCCTGGTAACTACGGTCGCGGCCTTGCTTTGCAGTACCACCGGCCGAATCCCCTTCCACAAGATATAGTTCGCATTTTTCAGGGTCTCTTTCAGAGCAATCTGCCAGCTTGCCGGGCATTCCGCCGCCGGTAAGCACACTTTTGCGCTGCACCATTTCGCGGGCTTTGCGGGCGGCTGCACGTGCCTGTGCGGCAATGATCACTTTATCAATGATCATCTTGGCATCCTTTGGATGTTCTTCGAGGAATGCCTCGAGCACACGGCTCACACATACGTCCACCACGCCCATCACGTCATTGTTGCCGAGCTTGGTTTTTGTCTGGCCTTCAAATTGTGGCTCCGGTACTTTTACAGAAATGATAGCGCTGAGCCCCTCGCGGAAGTCATCGCCTGTGATCTCTACCTTAGCCCTTTCGAACAGTTTATTTTTATCGCCATAAGATTTGAACACGCGGGTAATAGCGCGGCGGAAACCGGCTACGTGTGTGCCCCCCTCTATGGTATTGATGTTATTAACGTAAGAAAAAATATTCTCGCTATATGAGCTGTTATAAGAAAGTGCAACATCCACTGCTACATTCGTTTCCTTATCGTGCGCCTCTACAAAGATAGGCGTGGACAATAATGGCTCACGCTTTGCTTTCGCATCAAGCATTTCAACAAACTCTACGATACCACCTTCGCTATAATAAGTTTCGGTGGGCATCTGGCCTTCCTCTGTCATCTCGCGGGCATCAACCATCACAATGCGGATGCCCTTATTGAGGTAACTGAGCTCGCGCAGACGGCCTGCAAGTATTTCGCGGTTGTAAATGGTATCCTTGAATATCGAGCCATCCGGGTGGAAGTGCACCAATGTGCCAGTATGTTCAGATGTCTCGCCTGTTTCCCTTACAGGATAGCTTGGTATACCCTTTTGATATTCCTGCTCAAAAGTTTTTCCTTCGCGCCACACAGTAACATGAAGCAGGCTGCTTAAAGCATTGACGCAACTTACGCCCACACCATGCAAACCACCAGATACCTTGTAGCTGTCTTTATCAAACTTACCACCGGCATGCAGTACTGTCATTACCACCTCCAGTGCAGAACGGCCTTCTTTGGCATTGATACCGGTAGGGATACCACGGCCATCGTCCTGGACGCTAATTGAGTTATCTGCGTGAATGGTTACCAAAATATTTTTGCAATAACCTGCAAGGGCCTCATCAATAGAGTTATCTACTACCTCATACACCAGGTGGTGAAGGCCTTTTACGCCTATATCACCAATGTACATCGCCGGACGTTTACGTACGGCTTCGAGTCCTTCTAATACTTGTATACTGTCTGCACCATAATCGGCGGGAATTGGTAATACTTCGCTTTCTGTATCCATGTTTGTTATTCAAAATTCAAGAGCTGAAAGTCTATAAGCAGGCTATGCAAACCATGATATGATCTGCCTGTTTTTGGAGTGCGGTACTTATACTTCAGCTGTGGTTAAAATGCAATAAAAAATCCTATAATTTGATGGATTTTCCTAACATTACAAAGATAGCCAAAAGATAACTTTGAACCAAGTAAAAAAGCATAAAGTTTTACAGTTATTCCTTTAAAAACGCCTCACTTTCAGGGGCATTTTTTCAACCATAACAAATCATTGATAATCAACGATTTGAAAGTAAAAAATATCGTAAAAATATCGCAATATTATCGCCCGGTACTTTTATAATCCGTGCAAAATCGAAAAGCTTGATTTCAGAGATCAAAAGATCTGATGATTTTCCAAAATAATGGCTGGTCCATTGGTATATTTGGTATTGTTTCCCGGTTATTTTCAAAGGCTTTTTATACTGCCCGGGAAATTGGTTGATTTTGGAGTTATACAGGATTGCAAAGTGGTTGACATTTTATGCTGTACATTGTATCTTGCAGAAGTGAAATGTGCAACAAGAAGCATCCCAAAAAACAACCGAAAGAAATAAAACATGGATACATCGCCGATCATAGTAGAACAAACATATGACGCGCCAGCGGCCTCTGTTTGGGAAGCAATAACCGATAAAGATAAAATGAAGCAGTGGTATTTTGACCTGGCGGAATTTAGGGCTGAAGTGGGTTTTGAGTTTTCATTTATGGGTGAAAATGAAGGCCGGAAATTCAAACATCTATGCCGGATAACTGAAGTTGTGCCGGGGGAAAAGCTGGCGCATACCTGGCGCTATGAAGGATATCCCGGAACATCGACTGTAACTTTTGGATTGTTTGATGAAGGTGGCAAAACCCGTGTAAAGCTTACACATGAAGGGATAGAGACATTCCCGGTCAACGAGCATAAAGATTTTGCTAAGGAGAATTTTTTAGGCGGATGGAATTATATTTTGGGGACGTCGCTCAAGAATTACCTGGAGAAATAAACTGGAGAAATAAAACAACCTGTCAATTAAAAGCCGATGCCGATGCCTGCTTCGCCGAGCTCGGCGACGGAGAGATCTGTTTTTACATAGACGCATAAAAAGAACTCTTTTATGGGGCCGTGTTCTTTCTGAACGAAGTAATAATTGCCGCCTATTTTTTCGTAGATCGGGTCTTGCTTTATGTATGCCTGCCTGAGGTAAACACCGGCCTGCAAGACTATGCCCAACCTGCCCAGCAAAAATTCATTACCTGCTATGACGGCACTTTTATATGAATTCTGAGCTTCATGACCGGGCTCAAGGCTGTTGTTACGGAGGTAGGCGTAAATGTTCTCATGATAGGAGTAATCTATGCCGCCGAAAAATTTGTTCTTACTGTGCCATCGCCGACTGACGTAGCCGGTTGCCAGATAAACGGGATACAACGGGCCACCTGGTGTATAACTGGATACATATGCCATGGTGCCGCGAAACTCCACCAGCCAGCGATTTTTGAGCGGTTTTAGATCGCGCACTATATGGGGTGGCCTTGAGGTAACGGGAGAATAACGTACACCAATGCCGGCGCCGATCATGTTGATGCCAAGGTTGGGTTTGTGAAAAGAGCCGTCTGAAATGTGCGTGATATTGCCATCCACCTGCACATCCCAATGGTTGTTGATATGATAGCGCAGATCGGTCATGAAACGGGCGAAATCGTTGATATGGCTGCCTATTGCCACATTTATGGTATCCACCGGTGCGGTACGGTGATAAGTTTTGGTCACATACCCGATACCATCGCCCATGCGCAGGTCCCAGGTCAGTTTTTTGCCACTTATTATGGGCACTATAATATTTGGGTACATACTGAAGCAACGGCCATAGATAGAATCGATGCCGTAATTTACATAGCCGAAGGCAAGGCCAATGAGCGGATAATGGCGGCGTTGCTCCCATTCCTTTTTGCCGTAGGTCTGTAACAATAAATTAATGTCGAGGCCCGTAGATAGTTCCGGGATTGGCAGCGTAAATTTAGCTTCGTGTTTAATTACCTTACCTGCTGTTGTGGTGGCCTCTATACCAAAGCCGGACCAGGGCTGCACTTCCTGGGCAAGTAACCCCAAGTCCATTGTGGCGGGGCTTACCGATATTATTATGGATAATAAAAGATATTTTAAAAGATCGCGAAGCATAAAAACGATAGCCAACAAATATAATCTGTTACGCCTGAAAAGGGGCGATGAATTTATCATTATAAAAAAGCTCATCCTACTAAAGGAGTGAGCACTTTCCGGGTGGTTCTCGTTTTTACGTACCTTTGCGTCTGTGCGCCGTTTAGCAGCAATATTATTAAGGTCATTTCTACAGGGGCTGCTGTTGCTCAGTCCTATTGCGATCACGGGTTATGTGCTTTACTCTGTTTTCAATGGGGTAGATAATATGGTGCCGTTCGTGCCCCGGGGGTTTGGATTCGGGTTTATAATTATCATAGTAGTTGTAACGGTAATAGGCTATTTAGGCACCCGCTTTTTTGTGGGTAAATGGCTGTTCGATTCTTTCGAGCATGTGCTGGAGCGCACTCCGGGGGTAAAGTATATATTCTCTTCGGTTCGGGATATTTTAAAATCATTTGTAGGTGATAAAAAACGATTTAACAAACCTGTATGGGTCTGTGTAAATGTAAATCCCGAAATTTGGCGTATCGGGTTTATGACCCAGAAAGATATGACCCATTTTGGTATGGATAATAAGGTGGCAGTTTATCTGCCACATGCCTACGCCATATCAGGATGGGTAATAGTAACAGAAGCGAAAAATGTAAAGCCGGTAAAGGATATGACATCCGGTGAAGCGATGAAATTTGCCGTTAGCGGGGGCGTAACAACAATAGAAGATACTGATGACAATGTTAACAAAAATCAACTTTAATGCCGGCCCGGCTGCATTGCCGCCGGAAGTGCTGCACGAAGCTGCAAAAGCTGTAAATAAGTACAAAAAGACAGGGCTTTCCATTCTTGAATTACCGCACCGGGGCAAGGAATTTGCAGATATAATAGCAGAGAGTAAACAACTGGTAAAAGATCTGTGCGGGCTCGATGACCGCTATGAAGTGTTATGGCTGCATGGCGGCGGTAGGCAGCAGTTTTTCATGATACCCATGAATTTCCTGGCTGCTGACGGATCGGCCGGATATGTAGACAGCGGCTATTGGGCGGAAGAGGCCTTAAAATATGCTACACATTATGGTGATGTGCAGATACTGGCCACATCTAAAAAAGATAACTACAACCACCTGCCCGCATGGCCCGCAAAAATACCGAAGCAGCTTTCTTACCTGCACTTCACAACCAATAATACCATTTACGGCACCCAGTGGGGCAATATACCCGAGAGCAAGAATGTGCCGCTCATAGCAGATATGAGCAGCGACATCTTCAGCCGGGAACATGACTATAAAAAGTATGGGATGTTTTACGCTGCTGTACAAAAAAACCTTGGCACACCCGGCACTGCCTTAGCAGTGATACGCAAGGATATGCTTGGTAATATTGTGCGTTCATTGCCACCAATGCTTGATTACGCTGCACAGGTAAAAGAAGACTCGATACTGAATACCGCCAATGTCTTTGGCATATATGTATCGCTACTCATGCTGCGGTGGACGAAAGCCAAAGGGATCGCCACAATAGAAAAGGAAAACAAGCAGAAAGCAAAACTGTTATATGACGCGATAGACAAAAGCAGTGTTTTTGTGCCTCATGTAAAAGAAAAAGCACACAGGAGCCTGATGAATGTATGCTTCACAGCCAAAACACCTGAAATAGAAAAAGCCTTCCTGAAGCTGTGTAACGATAATGATATTACCGGTGTGCAGGGGCACAGATCGGTGGGTGGCTTCCGGGTTTCCCTATATAATGCAGTGCCTGTAGAGGCAGTGCAGCGGCTTGTGGAATTAATGGATACGGTCAGGAATGCCTAAAAGGGCTTTCACAGCCCAGGTACATTGGATGAAAATAAAGTAATAACTTGTGGCGAAATTTTTAACCTTATAAAATTCCGTTTGGGCGGATTTTGGTTTTATGGCAAAGATCACACCTTTCAAGGGCCTCCGGCCAACAAAACAATTGGCTGCGGACGTAGCAACACTACCTTATGATGTAGTAAGTGTAGCTGAAGCACGTGAATTCAAGAAAGAGCCATATAATTTCTATCACGTTACCCGCTCAGAAATAGACCTGCCGGAAAGTATAGATGTGCATAGCCAGGAAGTGTATGATAAAGCCAAGGAAAACCTCAACGCCATGATCCGTGACAAAGTGCTGATGCAAGACGCAACACCTTGTTACTATATATATGAACTGGTGATGGATGGCCGCTCACAAACAGGACTGGTATGCGGCTCATCGGTAGACGATTATAATAACGGTATCATTAAGAAACATGAATTTACCCGTCCCGAAAAAGAGCTGGACCGTATTAACCATATTAAAACAACCGGTGCCGAAACCGGCATTGTCTTCCTCGCATATAATGACAGCGACAGCGTGCAGGATATTATCAGCCAATGGAAACAGGCAAATGCCCCTGAGTATGACTTTACTGCTACAGATGGCGTAAGGCATATATTCTGGGTGGTGAATGATGCAGCAAAAGTGGCTTCAATAACAAAACATTTTGCACAGGACGTACCATGCACCTATATAGCAGACGGGCACCATCGCGCTGCATCTGCTGCTAAAGTGTGTATGGAGCAGGGAAAAGGTGCGGACAAGAACGACCCGATCAACTATTTTGTGACCTGCATTTTCCCTGCCAGCCAGCTGGAGATCATGGACTATAACCGCGTGGCAAAGGACCTGAAAGGTATGAGCGCAGAAGATTTCTTGCAAAAGCTTGGTAAGGATTTCGATGTCTCTTTGCCGGGCAATGAAGCGTGCAAGCCAATGGCCGCGCACCACATTGGCATGTACCTGGATGGCAAATGGTATGAGTTGCTGGCAAAACCCGGAACTTATTCAAAAGACCCGATTGGCATACTCGATGTGACCATACTACAGCAAAATGTGCTGGATAAACTACTCGACATAAAAGACCCGCGCGTAGATAAGCGTGTAGATTTTGTGGGTGGCATACGCGGCATGGGTGCTTTACAGAAAAGAGTGGATAGCGGCGAAGCCGCTGTAGCTTTCTCCTTATACCCGGTCACGATACAACAGCTCTTTGATATAGCAGACAGCGGCAATGTAATGCCCCCCAAAAGCACCTGGTTCGAACCTAAGCTCAGGGATGGCCTGGTGGTATATATGATCTAAGTCAAAAGTTAAAAGTCAAAACCTAAAAGTTTGGTCAAATCCGGAACGCGGCTTTTGTTATCAAATTTGGTTATCGGGGCATTAAACTTACAATGAAGTTAAATACCTAACTTTATTAGTTCCTAATTTATATAAATGAGGTATTGTTTTGTTTTGCTGTTGTCATGTCTGCTTATTACCAGTGCCAGTGATGCCTTTGGTAAGCGACACAAGTACAGGGGCGAACCACAAACAGAGGTTGACCTGATGAACAGCGTTGTGAGCTGCCTGAGTCATAAAGATACACTGAGTTATTTTTATCTTTTCCCTCCTTTTGATACACTCTGGCATATGGTGATGCATAATTCAGACCATTCGCCCGAGGCAGAAAAACAACTGGCTAATTTAAGGGAGCACCCACAAAGCCTTATCGATTTTGATCCGTATTATAACCGGAGTATCATCGGTCGTTTCAGCAATGTCCTGGCTAAGGGCGAAGACTCGGGTATACATTGGAACAGTATTGTAATCCAGCGCTATGAGCTGCAGCAGCAAGGGCTTACACAAAACCTTGCGGGCTATGAAAAAATAGCACCTGAACGCTTTAAAGGTTATTTGTTTGTACGCGACTTACTGGCACGGCAAACCTTCTGTATCACTATTACGGAAATACAAAAAATAGGTGGGTATTTTATGGGCGGCCAGGTGATCAATATCCTGGAGGCATCTACCATTGATCAGTTTCTGGCAAAAGAAGACAAAGAACGACGGTATTACGACTGGCTGGCCACACACCCTATTGTTGACACGCCCGGCGTGGATTCAGCCAAAAAAGCTATGGCTGATGCCAACGGCGCTGACGATGACAATTCCAGGATTCGCAAAGAGGTAATAGACAGGAAATTTTATACAGGTAAGTTTGACGATGAAATACCTGTGCAACTTTATGTGCGGTATATGAAGGATGCGAAGACCGGAAAATCACTGTCTTATGACGGGTTGTACAAATTTGGCGACCAAAAAAGTTTTGTGAAACTGGAGATTACCCTGGATGCACAGGGCAAATGGACCATGGAAGACGACCCGCCGGTGGGCACACTGGAATTAACCCTGAAAGGGAAAATATATACCGGCTCCTGGAGCAACGTAGAGAACGGGTCGGGATATGACGTATTACTGAAGCAGTCCGACATTCCGGAAAAAAAAGTGGAACAACTGGATAATATACTTGACAAGGGATTGTCTGGTAGTGTAAAGGAAGATTCAGATCCTGACAAAGTGAAAGCAGAACAGCAAGCGAAGCTGGAAAAAGAAAAGAAAGCAAGCGAAGACAGGGGCAATGATACTAACTAAAGAAAAACTGAAAACATTATTATGGTGCATAGGGAAATAAAAAAACTGGGCGATCTCAAGAAAGCCGGATACGTTTCAAAGAATGTGAAGGAAGAGATACGGGGCAATCTTCAAAAATTCATTGCACAAAAACAAAGCCCTTTCAATACCATATTGGGTTATGAGCACACCGTAATCCCTGATGTGGAAAGAGCGCTGCTGTCGCGCCACAACATCCTGTTCCTTGGGCTGCGCGGGCAGGCAAAAACCCGGATGGCACGTGAAATGATCAACCTGCTGGACGAGTGGATACCTGTGATAACGGGCAGTGAAATAAACGACGATCCATTTGCACCTGTATCCCTCTATGCACGCAAACTGATAGAAGAAAAAGGAGATGATACGCCAATATCATGGCTGCACCGCAGCCAGCGTTATGGAGAAAAACTGGCCACTCCCGATGTATCTGTAGCAGACCTGATCGGGGATATAGACCCAATCAAAGCAGCGAATATGCGGCTGAGTTTTGCTGATGAGCAGGCGCTGCATTACGGTATCATACCCCGCTCGCACCGTGGCATTTTTGTAATCAATGAGCTGCCAGACCTGCAGGCTCGTATACAGGTTTCTTTGTTCAATATCCTCCAGGAAGGCGATATACAGATACGCGGATTTAAATTACGCCTGCCACTCGATATTCTTTTTATTTTCACCGCTAATCCGGAAGATTATACCAACCGTGGCAGCATCGTGACCCCGCTTAAAGACCGCATCGAG
>Ga0302185_10001108_pt1 | contig 19309 bp, 7 predicted proteins | sample II_Bog_E1_1_FD_200231 | JGI IMG/M metagenome (GOLD analysis project Ga0302185, IMG submission 200231) | Peat permafrost microbial communities from Stordalen Mire near Abisko, Sweden - II_Bog_E1_2 | ecosystem: Environmental > Terrestrial > Soil > Wetlands > Peat | place: Sweden: Abisko, Stordalen... | reverse complement strand
TCTTATCAAATTATTAGAGTGACTTTCTTTACAAATTTAATTTACTTCACTGAATTCATTTATACTCAGTGAAAACAAAAATGTACTTATATCTTTTGGCGTGATCAACTGGCATATGAGACTTAATGCATTCTTATTTAATTAAGTAACTCCAATCATTAATCATTGATCTATATTTTTATAAAATATTTGATTAAAATATATTTTCTTTGATTTTCTATCAAAAATGATCAAACCCAATTAATTGATCTGACCTATCAGATTTTTATTAGGAATTTTTTCTATTTTCTATTTCTCTTATCTTTTACTAGCATTTAGTATTAGCTTTGTAAGTATAATATGTCAATTGCACAGAACGGTTTTTTAATAATTATTATGAATATGAGTTGGGAGGTTGGTTAAAAATGTACATTATAGATAATGTCTTTTGATATGAGTGATTTATAGATCAATTTGTAATATTGCAAAGTGATACACATCAAATTTGTAAAATAACTCAAAATAGTTAATGCCTCAGCTGATTTAAGAATACAATGGCGTTTAGAACAAGGATTTTGTCTTTTTATTTGGTTATACCAGTAAAATTTACTTAAAAGTCGTCCCGCAAACTAAAAACAGAGTTTGTACAGCTTTTAAATTTATTAACAATTACTCCAACTTATTTGCCATTTGTGTCTACAATCTCATAGATCATCTAAGCTGCACATTTTATCATTCTTGGCAAAATATTGGCGCACTGGCAGCATTTCATCCTAATCGCGAGGATATCGACTCCAGATTAATTTTATATGATTAGAACACTACTGGAACAGTAGGCACTGCATGTCTTTTTGATAGTTCCTATTAGCACATTATTATGAGTGGATACGATGAGAGCCCCGTTGCACATATTTAGACAGCAAGTACTATATTAAATATAGAATACCTTTAACTTGTAGCACTACTTAGCATTTGGCCATACATTTTCAACTACAGCTGTCTTATTGGTTTGCATGAACAGCAACATATTTAAGAAATATGTGATTCTTAGAACTCGCCAATGTCTTGGAGGGGGGAATAGTTAAGTTCTGAAAACTCTGATTTCTGTTCTCCCTATTTATGCTCGAGCAATTGCTCTTCATGAGATTAATGAATTTTAAAATGACCCGTGACTCCGCAGCATATATACTGTGAAAGTACATATTTGTTTCTAATCATTTTTTAATTACTTTAACGAAAATATCATGAATAGATTTCATTATTTAAAAATGAAACTCCTATACTAAATTAACAAATCATCCAACTCCATGATATTTATTTAGATGGGCTTAATGAAAGCGAATGGGAAATTAAATGACCAGTCTACAAATTCAATAATTTATTTAAGAATCATTGCTCATCTCAGCACTATTATATTCGACTCATCATTCTTCCATTGCTCCTCATAGTGAGTTATCCAGTCCAAGGGAGACGATAACCCTTAAAATCTTTGTTTGAGAAATTGATACAGAGAATTACTTTAAATGTCTTCAATAAATAGGTTCCTATTATGCTTTTAAATATTTTCCTTCATCTTAGATTAAATGGGCAAAACAAAATCGTTTTGAGGCAGATTGGTAATGATGTAAAAATGATGGTTTTAGACTAATTAGGCTGGTCCATATTTTGTTGATAAAAACTTCTTTCCCAATTATTTAACAGGCATTTATTATTTTTATTACTTTTTTTATGGAATATTAATCTATTTCTTTTACTCTTTAATCTCTTATTTTTCATGCTGTTCTAAACTTTCTTTCTTCTTTGAATGGATATGCCTTAGTTTGATCTTTTTCATTTGCTTCAATTAGGTTAAGGTGGGTCCTTGATTAATCAATGGTTGATCCTCGAGGCTTACTTGCCGATATGCTTCTCGAAGATCAAAAAATCTAGATTTACATTAAATTAAAGTGACAATATAGTATGTGCCTTCAGTTTAATCCTTATATCCTAAAGCAATATCAATTTACCCTAAATTTTTAGGTATCCAATTAACGTTAGTAAAAATTTACAATTACTTTTTAGAATACAACCACTTTTAGTTGGATTTTTCACGATGGATTATATATGGCAGTATTTTTTTAAACACTTTTTCTTAGAATAATTGACCTGTTTTCAAGTTCTATTTACCAATCATTGAGTCAGCTTCTGTCCATTATTTAAAATAGGGTTCTAATACCTATTTAGCTTTCATCAAATCATGATAAGACTGAACTTTTTCTACAATCTCAGTCAATCCGTGAATTATCTTATCGTTTTATTCAATTTTTTTTACATAGTTCTATTCCAATCTTTTGATTTAACTAGCCACATCAAAGTCTGGACCATGCTTTTTGACCAGTCCTTCAGTGATGGAAAGCAGCATTAGACTATTCTTATCTCTAAATTTTTATAGATTAATCTGAAATTTTTAGCGAGCCTCTTTGATTTTTAGCAGTTCAACATACTCTTGGCAAGGTACAAAATTTTTACATGTCATATAAATTTCTCTAATATGGGTGCGAGCCGTTTGCTTAAAAGGGGCTAAGGTATTATTAATATATCCTTCTTGAGAGACCAGTTTTTGACGTATTTGTCTTGCACATTATCCCCTGGGTCCAATTTAACTCTTAAGAAAATTGATAAAAAATGCAAAGAATATTTGCCAATCATTTTATGACTACCCAGCATAGACTCCAACTTTAGGACTTTCTTTGAGAATTTTAATCATTTTATTTTTGTTTTGTTTCAACTCTTCAATTAATTCAAGATAGTCCTACTATGATATGAATTGCCTTCTCTCTTATTCTACTTTCATCTTTAAATATAAAAGAATATTAATAATTGATGTAATTGAATCTTGGAAATAAGTTTATTTTTTTATTAATGATTTGGAGATATTTTGAGGAATATTACGAGGCGTATTTTTGTAAATTAATGAAGTCAATTTAATTTTCTGGATCTCTATTTTTAAATCAAACAATAATGTTTAAAATCAAAATTGTATTAAAGACTAGTTGAAGTCCTCTGCTAATACCTTATTTAATACATGTCAAAGATTAAGGAATTTATTTATCAATTAATCAACAATTTGCAAACCGATGAAATCTCCTTAGATAAAATCTCAGCTTGACCTAAATAGTTTTAGGGGCGCAATGCTTACAGTTTTTTAAATGACTACTCTGGTATATTTCCATGAAGCTGTTTCAACAAATTGTTCATAGTATTGCTGTCAAAAGATTTTCCTCTACTCAATTTTTTGAGCAATTAGTAGGGCTCTGGATATCCTATTTTTCTGAGTTATGTCTGGATGGCTTCAGTGATAACTTCAAGATGCTATTTTAGTTCGCGTTTCATTAGCTATTCATTCGAATCTACCTTTCCTAATCCTTTCAGAAGGCTGTCATAGGCAATTAGAGAATATCCCAAGGCAGCTCCTTGATTTCTCAACACTGTGGAATCTGAAAGATCTCTCTGTTGTCTACTAATTGGAAGTTTAGATCTGAAGTGATCAATTAAGCTGTTAGCCATTCCTAAGTTGCCTTCACAATTTTAAAAATCGATGGGATTGACTTTGTGAGGCATTGTGCTGGATCCAACTTATCCTTATTTGGTTTTTTGTTGGATATATCCTTTGGATATATATTCCCATGAATCTTTACTGAGTCCAATCAAAATGGTATTAAATCCTCCAATTTCAGTGAATACTCTACAGAGACTGTCATGAGATTATATTTGAGTCGTATAGGGATTGAAAGTAAGGCCAAGTCGTGTTTCCACAAATGATTGAGATATTTATCTCCAATTTAGGTCTGGGTAAGCAAAATAGTGAGCATTGTAGTTACCAACAGCTCCATTAAATTTGCCAAATATTTTTACTTTTTTCAAATGGCTTAAAGAATTTGCTAAACGATATGAAAAGTTAGCGAACTCCTTGCCTAAAGTGGTGGGAGATGCGGACTGTCCATGAGTATGGGCCAGCATTGCGTGTGATGCCCACTTTTCGCTTTTGCCTATGAGAGATTGTAGTACATCAGTCATTCTTGGAATAATAACAGATTTCAATGAATCTCTGAGCATAAGAGAATAGGACAAATTATTAATGTCTTCGCTGGTGCAGCAGAAATGAACATATTCATTATAATGGCTAATATTTTCTTTGATGAAGTATTCAACTGATTTGAGGTCGTGATTTGTTGTGCCCTCAATTTGCTTGATTCTCTCTGCAGATTGCAAATTGAAATTTTGTATTAAGTATTCAAATTTTGCCGTTGTTTAATCCAAAGAAATTCGAGGATCAGGAGTAATAATTCCACTTTTCAGAATATGTAATAGCCATTGAGATTACACGACTAATCTATACTTCATCAATGCCGCCTCCGAGAAGTAAGGGATTAGCGACGTGGTCTTATTTAAATATCTACCATCCAATGGGGAGAGTGCACTCAATGATGAAAAAGTCCTTCGTAATAGTTGTGAGGCACAAATCATTTTGTAAAGATTTATAAATATATCTTGAACTATATATGATTCATCGATAACCAGAAAAAAATAGCAGGCTTGTTTATGCCATCGATTACCAAGGCTCGAGAATTTTACTAGGCAGCAACTGGCTTTAAATTTGCAAAACAATAGACATAACAATTGTACCACCCAAGATAGCAGCCTCACTAAAGCTTAGTCTCTACGAACGTTTGAAATAAAATTTAAAATTGACGCCGATCGACCTCGAAAAACTTCTTCAGCAATATTCTGACTCTCTTTGACTTGAAGTCAAATGATGTAAGAATAAGTGTTTATATTTTAAAATTAATATGAAGCAAGCGCCATCCTACAGTCGCAATGAACTTTTGCTTTGGATTAACAGCACCCTTGCAAAAGAGATATAATCAGTTCGAAAGATTGAAGAACTGGGGAATGGGGCCGCGTTTTTGCTGCTACTTAATCATCTGAAGGCGGGGTCAGTTCGAACCTAAAAAATCATTAAAAACCCCGTTGCCGGCCACTAAATAATGAGTAATTTAAAGATGTTAGCGTCAGCCTTTGAGAAATTATAACTTGGCTACAAAATTGAAGTATCTATTGAGATAAGTAGATGGATAAACTAGCGCAGATGAAATATCAGGATAATTTCTATCTAGCCTCTTTTCTTTACCGCATGTTCAAACAGGCCAACGAGAACAAATAGGAAAATCAACAGAAGAATCAACCCTAGAAAAACAACAATTTCAAGAAAATTAAAATTATACCGCCTGAACAACCTCCCACTATCAATTATCAAAAGGAACCACCGCCAGCCATCACCAAACAAGATTTTTGTGAACTGGAGATGACTTCATCCAGTAAAAAACTTAGGGAAATATAGAATGTTATTTAATAAAATGCGCCAAGCAAAGAAAAATTGACTAAAATAGCAAGCATTCTACAAATTGGACAGCAGAAGGAAAAGACAGAAGAACATCCAAAGTATTTTCCAGTAAATAATGCCGGTTTGATTGAACCAATGACAGTTGAGGAGTCTTATAAAAGATTATTGAGGGATAGTGTATGTAGAAAATCAAAATATTTGTCGATGTTCTCAAACAACTCTTTTATCACTGCCAATACAGGGTTAAACACAGAGCAACAAGTAAAAATCAGTGAATAAGAGGAGATGAAGCTACTTATATAAAAGTAGAAATAGGATTATGGCGGAGAAGGAGAGATGCTGCTTTCCAGCCATAAATAAACTGAAGATCAACGGCAATAAAACAGAATATAAGCAGATGTGGAAACACCCAGCGAGATCACCGGCTTAAGTGATAAAAAATAGTAGGTAAAAGAGGTGGAGAGTAGCGAGTGCCAATTCCAGGATATTTGATTTATTATGCCGATCGTAATTTATCATATTTGCTTATTTGCTTTATAGTGAAGAGTTGTGACTAATTGATTATTTATTACGTATCCATGTAGCATTCCACAAACATAGGGTAGACTTTGCCTGATCAGTCTCTTTCTTTTACTGATACCATAAACCAGCGCACTTATCGCCTGCTCAAAGGAAAGCTTTACTCTCAAAATTTCCGTTCTCTCGAAACAGAATAAATATAGCTGAACTTATCCACTGAAGCAGCATAGAATTCGCCACCTCAAGGTCTTACTCTTGTAGCAGGAGGAGTGGTGGCCAACACTGATCGAACCATTATCTCAGCCGATGGAGAAGTATCAATCCTCAGAAGCCCATTCTAAATTTGTGATGGCAGCCGGTGGGAATGGTACGCTCCTCTCTCCTTGCAGGGAGTGCACCTCGGCATTTGCAAAGTTTAATAATCTTAAGAGTATGCTTACTAACTTTTTGAGTTCAATTCATCCACCTCCAGGACTGTGAGTTTTGTAGTCGATGGTGATCAGTTACGAGTGTGGGTCAATGGTAACAAGCCCAGCAAAGTTCATTCAAAGACTATTACGTATGACTCTCTGAAGAATAAATGGTATCCTTGCGTTAAACTTGAGCAAAAGGGAAATACTATCATATATCTGCCATTCTCAACCTTGGCGCCCTCCAGCGGAAGCAGTATCTATAATCCTTTTGGGAAATTATATCTAAATGAACCTGCACAAATTCATAAATAATCTCCCTAGCTCCCCTCAAGTGAATTAAAAAGAATTTTCCAACTATCCGATGATCGAATCTTACTCGTTTGGTCTAATAATTTTGTAAAGATCATAAGTCGTAACTCTGAGACTTTATAATTTGATTTCTCTTCTTTTGCCGTACATAATAATTAGGCATTCAATCTGTTCACTCTTTCTGAATATAATATCCTTAAAGACTGGAGAGCAGATAAATCATTGTTCGGATTTAGTAAGTCAATTTTGTTATTTTAAATTTATGAGTGGATTAGATATCTTATTTCTGTTCTAGATCAAGAGTCATCTCCTCCGCTAAATGTCTACAAATTACTACTCACCAAATTGACTCTAATTCGACCCTATCTTCGCAATCGTTAAATTAGAATTCCTAACCTAATAGGTTCTTCTAATTTTGATATCCAAAACTATCGCAGAGTATTTAAATACTTTAATGTTCCCAGCTACTAATTTTCATTGAACTCATCAATCCTTCACTCGAATACCCAGTGGAAAATAGAAGGAGATATCTTGGATGTGACTTAAAATTATTTGGTCACCAGAAATTAAAAAACGGTAATGGTTTATAATCTTCAAGATTGTGTTAAATAAGTGTTCAGATAATCCTTATAAAAGAGAATATCCTTTTCCAAAAAAGCATTAATCTAAAATTTTGAAGAAGGAGATATCCGCAGTCTTAAAAGTGAAGAATTCTTTTTGTATAAAATTTTAACTGGCTGCTTGCAAAAAGAGAAGAAAAAGGAGTAAATACACACAGTCAACTAGAACGATTTAAAGTAGCTCATTAGAGACTATGGCATTTCTGAAAATGATGCCAGAGCAGCTCTGCAGAAGACGGGTCATTTAGAGGATGCTCTTGTTTGGATATACAGCGACAGAAAATAGTCGGAAAAAGCTGAATCTTTAAAAGAGATTGAAGAAGAGAAAGTAGAACTCATTAGCATTGTGGAACTTACCAATATGTTCGCAAAATTGATATTGCAAGTGGGAAATAGATTGTTCATCTTAGGAATTGTACCCAGTCAGATAAAAAATTGGCTTTATAAAAGTGAAAAGGAGTATGTGGATTTGGTGACACTCAAGCATGAGTAAAAGTTGGACAATATAAACTGGCAAAATTGGTACTCAGAGGGCAGACATCCAACCTTAAGCATTCTTGATGACTTTGAAACTAGTCTGTTTCCTGAATACTTGTTTAAACAGAAAGATGACGTTTATTATTTAACCTTGACCGAAAATAGTCTGAGACAGAAAAAGATAGTATTCAATAAATAATTACTTTTTGATCATCAACCGTGCATTATAGAGGAGGATGAGATTAATGATTGTCCTCTTCAATCTAAAGAGGAAACCTATAAAAATGCAAAAGGAGAGATTGTACTCAGGTCAACTTTGACCAATATCAATTAAACGTCTTAAAACTAATCGCATCCTAACAAGATAATAAAGTTCACTCTCGAATCTAAATTTCCAATCTTAAATATTGCTGGTAATCGTGAGGGATAATAGTGGATTCCTATGATAGTTGAAAGCGGTCCTCCAGGATGCAACAATAATTATTCAATTTCTGCAATTCTGCAACCAAATAGTTCGTTCTTAGCCAACTACCCCCATCAAATAGTGTTACGTCAGCTGCATAACAAATTGATAAATGTGAGTTCACTAAAGTTGCATCGATCAATTCATCGTCGAAACATGAATGAAATTAGTGAAGGAGTTGTTTATTTTAGAAACGAACAAAATAAAATCAGCCACCATTATACTTTCAGCTTCAAAGATAAGGAGGAATAAATAGAGATACCCATCAGAGAAAATCAATACTGGAAGTATATCATAATTGTACCTAAATTTAGTGAGGTTAAAAAATTACCCTTTGAGATTGGCTTTATTGCAGTCAAAGGACGCAGCCTGCCAAAGGACGCCTATCAGGAGATGTATTTCAAGGCCATTTATCAATTGCTGAACTTAAAAAAAATATCAATCAGCAGCATTAAGACAATTTCAGATATTTTTGCCCAAGTTTAGGCTCACTATGGTTCATCTTAAAATATGGAAGAGTTATTATCAAATTAAAATGCAACAGTGAGTGATAAGACAATAATTGTGAAACAGTAAGATAAGGACAACACTTCCATCTAACTTATAGATGCAAGTACTTTGATCAGCTATCTGATTCCTACGTCAGGAAAACTATAAAATATTTTGAGGCAGATATCAAGATCTCATATTTTTGATTTTACTGGCTTTTCATAAACTGAAGTCTATAAATTTGTTGATCTGGTACTATTTTATACGGGCAGCATCTAATCAGAATAGTATTTCTTAAACATGTTCACTAAAATTTGGCAAAATCAGTGGGCAAAGAAGTATATTATGACTTTTATTTAAAATATCGCTGAAACACCTACCATCCCTTTACCTTATCTCAAGTTGATCATTAAATAGCTAAGTAATGAGAATCATATCAATACGCTTTTAGCAATTGCAAAAGTGCTTCCCCTGCATCGGACTAAGCAGTATGAGTCTCTCAAGGAAACAAAATATACCCATTTATTGTTCGAAACTCAATTTTATAGTGACTATTATTTCAATTTGGTTGAACCCAAAACTGAAGAAAAGCAACTTCCTTTCTTTAATGAGCCCCTCATCTAAGCAGAAATAGCTGTATTTAGAAGCTAACTCACCAGGAGATTACTAATTAAATTACCATCAGCCCATTATATTGGTGACGTAACATTGAGAATTTAAAGATGTGAGACACCTTGCAAAATTAACTATAGTGTCTTCGCAATAAGTAAGTCAGGAAAGGTAGCAATTGGGGAAGGTAGAATTTTAGAGCACCAGTGGGCTCAAATTACCAAATATTCGCATAAGCCAGAGATTGAGGCATTCTTCGGAATAAACAGTCAGTATTTGAATGTGTATGGGCTTTAAGTTCAATCTGTCACCGCTCAGTATTTGTAAATAGAATTATCCTTCACTGAAACTGGTATTGTCAATCATCTCATTGAATCTGGCAGAGTTCCTCAAATTGACATAATTCCTGAGTTGTATGGTTATCCAACTGGAGCAAATGAATCTCTTGCCTCTATATAAAATTTGTTCACCTTCAACCCAGAAGAAATGTTCTTTTTATCAGTAAGTACAATGGGTTCATCGTCCCTTTAAAAATATTCAGTCAGCAAAGATCGTCAAGTTGAGTATTTGTATTATAAATCACAACACGAATAGCCCAATGCTTTGCAACGCTGTATCGAGTAAAAAATAAAGAAGAATGATTATTAATCATTAATTGGTCTCCAAAGGCGTCTCTTTAGAAACATTAAAAAATACTCTTTTAAAGTATGTTTGGATTATTTGTACACTCTATTGATCTTAACTCTTAATGAATTGGAAAGTCGATCAGTTAAACTCGACGAAAACATTTGTGATCTTTTGTTCAAGTCAGTCGTGCAAGTGGCGAGTGGGCCTGCCAAACTTGTGGCTTTTAGGGCTCTTTCTCATCGAGTAAGTCTGCTTATCAAAAGTCTGCAGTATATCGAAGCTGATTTGTCCAGCCTTGGTAAAGTTTAATTTGGATATGACCAGCTATTAGCAGAAGTAGATCTCTCGAATACTGAACTATGTAAGTCATTAACAAGACTTATTCTAAGAGGAGTGGCCTATGAACAGAAATGGGCTTAACTTCTCATCAAAATGTCGCATTGCACGTAAGTTCATCAATAGATATTTGCTTATTTTACTGCTCATTAAGATTGGCTGAAAAATTAAATAATCCTTTAATACATTGCTTCATTGTCAGATTAGCTATTTTTAAATAACTTTGTTCCACTTCTAAGTTATCCTCAACTTTGCAAACTTGTGCTGACCCCCAGCGCTAAGCCAAGGTTATAAATTTTGCTTTAGATCATTGTGGATAAAGGTTCCGAGCAGAATCCTATCGATTTGGATGTGGTTAGTCTTATTTTTCAACATGAATAGATTAGGTGGTAGCAATTGGAGAAAGTCATTGGCTTCTGCCCTGAAGCGATGGACACTATAATTCATCAATTTTTGCAGTCCGATAATCCCGAAGCACTTGCAAGTCAGCATAATGCTCTATTAGTCACAGCTGCTTCTCCCAAATATGCATAAGAATTTGCCATTTTTCTCGAGAAAATATACTAAAAAAATACAAAAGCTCTTCGTGATGTATTCTTGAGCATCGTAGGCAAATGCAATACTCTTCATTACGATTTCCTCGAAACAATTGCAAGTTTTATACACACAACGTGCAATTTGGGAGGAGTAGAAGGGGTTCGTTTGATGGGCGAAGAAGGTCTTGCCTATCTGCAAGCAGCAGTGGAAATGGTCAAGGCTGCACAAAAAATACCTGAAGGCGCAGAGTTGCCCAATGAATAGCTATTTATCTAATGGTATTTAAGTAACAATGATTATGAATTAATTGGAGGAAATCCCGCTAATAAAACGCCTGGGTATCATATGATGAGACAATTAGTTTAGCTTATCCTTCAACTCCTAAAAGGTACAACCCCAACCAAAGTGTTATCTCAATATGCAACTGCTTTACAAAAAATTAAAGGATCTCGTCGAGTGAGCCTCGCTAGCAGACATATTGCCTACAATCAGCTTCACCATGGAACTACTCAATTACTATAAAGCACACTAACTTCAGGCTCTCTCTCAGATGTCCTCATTGGCCCTCTTAATCCCCTTCTTGGAACAGTGATTAATGAATTAAAATCAAGCATTTTAAGAAATGAAAGGAAGAAGAGCCAATGGAACGCGAAATAAATTGACATTACTTAAAGATTTACTTTTGAAAATGTTGGACAATAAGTCAAAGATATTCAAACTGGAAAGAGTGGTACAAAGGTGCCCATTCTTAAACTTCCCATTACTCAAAAAAGTGTTTTATTATCGAGTGAATAGTTTCAATGGCCAAGCAAATTTATCATTGGATTTGTTATGAACGACCACCTCTAAAATAAAAATGCAATTTTGCCCAAAAAAGTATAACTATTTGGAGGAAATGCTAAGTCCTCCATTAAAATTGGCGATTTGCAACTTATCTAAGATCAATTCTATTTATCTCTTGGAATTCGACTGTTTGGATTAAATTTGAACTCATTTTCTTGGATGGGAAACACCCCAGTCAAATCATTAGAAATTAGATTGCACGAGTCATTGCTAACAGCAGCGAGTGAAGTACTGGAGAACGGACAAAAGAGTAAGAAAGGGGCCACTTATAATATTTCTTTTATCAATGTCAGTGGATTTGATGTTCAGCCAACAGAATAGCCAGACTATACCCAACTGTATATAACTTTACTAGGCTTTTTGGGGCAATCCAAGTATCGCGAAGATTTGAAAAAAGTTGCGGCTTCCCAACAATTCGATCAAAAATTATAACTCATCATTCAAGTTCTCAACGATTTATTGCCCAACCCTCAAATAGAACAACTGTTGCTGGCCTTTAATAAGGAGGGAGAAAATGTGCTTGAGCATATTTTAAGATCCAAAGGAGCCAATCCTCATTTAGTGAATTTACTCATTCTGGGAAGACTCACTAAAGATAATATCAATAAACTTATCAGCTACACTCTTGACAATCTTGCTGTCGAATATGTCAATATAGTGACTCTCACTCTTAGACTGGCCAATTACAGTGAAGCCAACAACACAGCCTCAAAAACTATTGCTAGTTTATCTAACATCACACAACTCTTGTAAAAATATGAATAAGCTGAAGATGAAAAGAAACATCTCTATTCGATTATCATTACTTCCCTATTGACGGTACCTAATATCTACCAATACGAAATTAGCAAACTAGTCAATTTGATATGGAACAAGCCCACAAGGAAACAACTTTATCCGATATTAGCAGCAATACTTCCATATTATCCTCAGTAACTATAAAATATTGCTTCGAATGGAAACTGCCTCCATATATTAGATGAATTAACTGCAGCTTTGGAATCAAATAAAACAGCTGACTCAGTAGTGAGAGAACCTTACAATTAATTACTATTTATTTGCACTTTGACATCCAATAATAGTTGCAGAGAAATCCTGCTTTCTAGAAACGCTCCAATTACGATAGTTGAGATGCTGAAGAGTTCAAAAAGTCTGTTATTAAAGTACAGTAGTTAGATTATGAAACTATTTATCAGTCTGTTCCAGGCCACATGCATTGGTTCAATTTGTCAGGATGATTTTAGCGAAATAATAATAAATATGATGACATCACTGAATGACTTCGAAGCAATCCATCATCAATATTTCATTTAACATTTCTTTTTCCCCCTCATCAACGCTTTCAAAGGTGTTCCTCTCTTCTTTGTTTGGAAAGATTAATCTACCTATATCTGGCAGCCCACCTAAATTCTTAAAAATAAGCCAATAAAAAGTAGTTCTAAAATTATAACATATTAGGGTAAATACTACAGCCCAATCGTTCAACTGGATGAGTACTACACAAATAGCAACCTAATAATCGTATAAAAATAAAGCAATCAAATCTTATATCAAATTACTAAATAGCGATCAACTGAAGTGCTATCAAATAAACTCATTTCGCACTCTTTCAAATAAAATAAGCTCATTCTATAGGGTGGCTCAAACGCAATTACTTTGCCCAATTAAAAATATTAAATTTGTGAAGAAAGTCGATGGTAATAAAATCTGCTGACTAATATTACTCTTACTAATCTCCAAAACCCTTGGATTTTATAATAGAAATATAGAAGCATTCTTCCCATAAGATAATCAACTTCTGAGCGTTGCTATTGCTTACCACAAGAGATGAGTATTAGTGAACTCTTAAAACATATAAACATTTCAGGACTGCGAATCCACTCTCAAGATTTGTAATCTATAAAAATTAAAAATTGGACCACCAGTCAATTCCTATCCCATGAGATAAAACTCAAAGATATTTTAACTCAACAAAAATTACAGTTCATCAAATTCGAGATTTAAGCTTCACAGATCTTTAAGAGTACTACTATTGAGAGCTTGGCCAACAATTAAACTCATCTCCCGGCATTTGTAGCTCAATAAACAATTTTTAGAGCATTCTAATAGAAAAAAGGTTTGTAGAAGTTGATTAAGGTCCTTACTGGCTGTGTGAAAAATTGGACTAATACAGAACAAAGTAGCATATGGGGTCAATTTTTAAAATAACTCGAAAGCTATTCATGTTTCCCAGTTTTTAGTTCACTCTACATGACAAAGCAAAGCAATGTCAGTTTGTTGTTTGATCTACTGCTGGGATTGCCCGACAAGCAAGACAGCAAGAAATGGCAGCAAAAATAGAAGGAGTCTGTTCGTTAACTGTATGCCATTATAAAGGACGTGTTTGCAGTATAGGGAGAACAAGCTGTAATAGTTAGAAACTATGCTCTCAAGAGTGGATTTTATGCCACTATGCTCAATAGACTTCACCTCATTACTAAAGAGACAAAACGACACAGAGTGGATTAGCCAGAATAAGAATAGGAGATAATCCCGACACTTTAGAAAAAAACATTGTAAGAATAGTACAAAGCTAAAATCCAAAAGAAGAAAGGAGTTGGGTATGGTACTGATAGTTCGACTAATCAAAAGTGGGACGTCACAGGACAATAATAAGCTAGAAAATAACAATTTTAACAGATTTTGGGTCTTCTTAAAATATTAGAAAGATTTTTAGATTATAAAGATTTCGAATTTTCAGACGAAATACTTGAACAAACATTATAAAGCTCATTGCTACCAATCATAGAATCTTCACTAAGAGGAGGATCCCTACTCTAAATATCAAAATACGCCGAACTATTTCAAGGTGAACTCAGTTTTATCCAAGTACTGGCTCGCTGCAAAAAGCTCATTCCCACTTTAATGCCCGTCTCTAAAAATTATGAACCCAAACAACCTGAATCATTACATTCTTTGCTGAAGACACTGCATAACACCTCAACAATCTTTACTTCTTGCTTAACCGGTTCAGCCTCAGAAAAAGTTTCATAATAAATAGCAAGAAAAATTATATCTACTTTCTAGATTGTGGAAGAGGCTGTATCTGGTTATGCTACAAGTCACAATGATGAGTAAGAATAAAAGAAGATTCTATAACTTCCTTTGGCTAAAAAATATCCCATCCTCATGAAAGATTTGAGATTTGATTATATGGACATGAAGGACAGTAGCGGCAAAATTAGCAAGCATCACTATTCAAGCTACTATCTGCCTGGACATAAGCCTCCTGTCGAAAAGACCATTAGATTAGCTCAAGAATTAGCTGATGTCTCGCATGCCCTTCCTATTGATCATACTAATGCTATCTTTGTTAGATGCGATAAATAAAGAGTCGACTACATGCAAGCACTTATTATGGGATCCAATGGCACTCCATATGGTCATGGAGCTTATCTCTTTGATATTTACTTCGAGGATACCTACCCCAATGGTCCTCCCAAAGTCAATCTTACAACTACTGGCAGCGGTCAAATTAGATTTAATCCTAATCTTTATGCCTGTGGAAAGGTATGCCTGAGTTTGCTAGGGACATGGAGAGGTAATGCTATGTAAAATTGGGATGCTAAAGTTTCAACTCTACTTCAAGTACTAGTTTCTATTCAATCAATCATTATGAGTGAGGATATCTACTTTAACTAGCCTGGATTTGAGCACGAGCAAGGAACTGTGGAAGGTGAAAAAAAGAATGAAGCATATGCCAATATAGTGCGCTACGGTAATATCAAATTTGCCATGCTCTAAAATATTAAAAACCCTCCCAAAGGTTTCTAAACAATAATCCGTCGGCATTTCTATTTGAAGAAGGATGAAATTCTATAAGAGTGTCAAAGATGGCTTAAGTTGGCTGACAAAAGGTAGGCTTCGTACAACGGACTCGTAAGTGATCACAACTATAACTGGTGCAACACTTTCAAAAAATCAAAGGGATAGTATAAAACCTTGATGGAGAAAGCCATTAAAGAACTTGAAATATAAATCAATAAACTTCCTCCACCCACACATGAAGATTTGAAAAAGCAAAACTCACCAACTAAACTTAAGAAAAAGCATACGCAACTTTAAAAAAATAAATAGGAGACCACGCTCGAGGAAATAGATGTTAGTTACGGAGATTCTCATCAGCAACTTGCCGAACTTGATATCAATGATGAAAAAGTAAAAGATAGATGGAGTCGATATATCGGAGCGATGGGTATTTAGGCTGTTTCTAAACAAAGCAAAGCAAGCATTTTATTACTTGGTTTGGGTGCACTAGGCGTTGAAATTGCAAAAAATTTGGTTCTGAGCGGATGCAGATAATTATCTCTTTGGGATTCCAAGTAAGTTGAATGGTCGGATTTAAGTGGGCAATTTTTCCTTGGGTAGTCAGATATTGGCAAAAATAGGTTATAGAGTTCAATTTATAAACTGCAGGAACTAAATCATTATGTAAAGGTAACTAAATTTGACTATAAAATTGAAGATCTCACAAGTATGTCTAAGTTCCAAGTTATTGTTGCTACTGAAAGAAATCATTAAGAATTAATCAAAATCGACCAGTTTTGCAGATAAAATAAGATAAACTTCTTGGCAGTTGACTGCTACGGCCCTTATGGACAAATCTTTAACGATTTTGGAAATAAATTTTAGATATTAGATCCCAATGGAGAATAAACAACATAGGTACTTATCGATTAAATCACCATTGCTGAAAAAGGAGTCGTAAAGGTCTCACAAGGACAGCGTCATCCCTTTGAAGATGGTGAAACTATTCAACTGTCTAGAGTAAAAGGCATGACCAGTTTATCTAATGAATCTCAATCAATAAACGGAACCCTTCACAAAATTTAAGTAATCAACAAAAGCAGCTTTTATATTGGTAATACTTTAGATTACTCTCCTTATAAGGGAGATGGGGTTGCTAGAAATATAAAAACCCCCAAGTATCTCGACTTTAAATCGCTTATTGAATCAGCTGTGTTGCAAAATCTTGATAAAAACTTAGAGGACTATGACTTTATCAAAATGGGGAACTTGAAACTTCTTCATTTTGCATTTTTAGGTTTAAGTGAATTCTACAACTCTCATAAAAGAGTGCCTCTGAGCTGGAATAAAGAAGATGCCGCTGAATTTGTATCCTTGGTAAAATAAAAAAAGACTGGATTATCCTAAACTTAAATTTAATATCTCAATATCTTCAGTTACACATGCTCAGGTACTTTTGGATCGGTTTGTGCTTTCTTCGGCGGATTAGCTTCACAATAAATTTTCAAAGCTATTACTGGAAAATATACTCCAATTCACCAATATTTCCTCGCTGATTTTTCTGAAGTTGTTGAAACCCCACCTAAAGATGCAGATCTTTGGGATGAATTTGTTGCAGCAAGAAAACCAATGAACGATCGTAAAGAAGGAATTCGCAGAATAATAGGAAACAATTTGATCTAAAAGCTTTAATGCATGAAAGTATTTATGATAGGCTCTGGAGCTATCGGATGTGAACTTCTAAAAAATTTTGCCATGCTTGAAGTTGGAGCCAGTGAAACTGGAAAAGGAAGCATTGTTATTACGGATCCCGACCATATTTAAACATCAAATTTGAATAGACAATTTTTATTCCGCTAGAAGCATCTGAGAAAGCCAAAAAGTGCAACAGCAGCAGCTGCAGTGACTCAAATGAACCCTAGATTAAAAGGTCATATTAAAGCACGGCTTGATAAAGTATGTTAAGCAACGAAAGATATTTATAGTAATGAATTCTTTTAGGGCCTCACAATCGTAACCAATGCCTTAGATAATGTCGAAGCGAGAAGATATGTGGACAGTCGCTGTGTAGACTGCAAGACAGCATTGTTATAAAGTGGTACTCTCAGCTCTAAAGGGCATGTTCAGGTCATCATTCCCTATAAAACCTAAACTTATGGTAATAAACAGGATCCAAATGATGCAAATGGAGACATTCCTCATTGTACCCTTAAAATGTTTCCCGAAGAAACTTTACATTGCGTGGAGTGGGCTCGAGACTTTTTTGGAAAATAGTTCACCCTTGCACCCAAGGCATTGGCAAAGTTGCTATAACTAAAATAAAATTATGTACCTGTTTCTTCAGATATTGAAATGCTGAAGGATTGCTTAAAAACTTTGTAGCACAGGCCTGCCAATTTTGAATAAGCCATAGATTTTGCGGCCAAATTATTTTATCAAACCTTTAGAAACGACATCATGCAGCTACTCTACACATATCCATTAGATGCAATTACTAAAGACGGCAAGCCATTCTGGAAACTTCCAAAACGTCCACCAACCCCAATCGAAATCATAATTCCTGAAAATTCTCTTCATTCTACATTTATCACTTCTTATGCTGTCTTGCTAAGCAAAATTTATAAAATCCCTTATCCAAAAGATTTCCGTGAATCCAAAAAAAGATAAGAAATCACTCGCACTGCAATGAGTTACAAGGCTGACCCTTTCGTTCCTTCTGATAAAACAGCGAAATAAATGACTGAATAAGTCAATAGTGAAATTCAAAAAGAAAGTCAATAAAAATAGCAAGGATAAATATCATCTGAATAAGGATAAGTAGCTCTGTATGAGAAATTTAAGGCAGCTATCACTTTACTGAAAGAGGGGGGAGAATCAGTGTAATGTAGACCTGAATAGTTTGAAAAGGATGAAGATCAAAATGGTCACATCGATCTCATTTACTCGATGGCGAACCTTCGTTCCTGCAACTACAAATTAGACTAAATGGATTGGATTAACGTAAAACTGAAGGCTGGCCGAATCATGCCTGCTCTTTCAACTACCACTAGTTGTATTGCTGCACTTCAAACTATTTAACTTGTTAAATATATCAAAGGTTGCACAGTAGAGGAAATGAGAAACGCTTTTCTAAATTTAGCAGTGCCTATCTTTAGGCTTGGAGAACCTGGGCCAGTTTAAAAGATAAAAGTCCATGACAATCTTATTACTAACACTTGGGAAAGATGGACAATTGGTCCTTTGCCCAAAAATACTTCACTTGGGGCCCTCATGGCAGCTGTTCAAGAAAAATATGGTATAATAGTCAAGGGATTGACTTTACTGGAAGGCGGACAAATTTATTCTGACATTGTGCTTGGTTTGTAGAGCAAGAAAGCTGAAAAATAAAAACTGCTTAGCAAATCAGTGAAAGACATCCTCGCCGAATAACTTGAACAAGAATAGCTGAATGGATTTGTGGACTTCACTTTAGTGATGGCTGTTGGAGAAGATCTTATAAAGCATGCTCCAACTTTGAGGTTGCTATTTGAGGCTTGATTATTGAGACCATACAAAATTATTGCTGAACATTTTTATTCATTTAAGTAATAATTCATTATAACAAACAGCTAATTCTATTTTGAACTCTCTCCCAAGCAATTTTAATGAATTTTTTGTTTACCCATGAAACGAATTATAAGCTTTATACTTTTGTAAGACAATTGTTCGAGTATTTTACATCTTCCTTATCATTGATTGGATATATTTAAGTTTGTTTGTATTTATTCTTTTTTTAATCAATTAATGAATTGACTCAGCTAAAGACTTCTTTAAGGTCTAAACTAAAAACAGAATCACCAAAAATTGAAACTGTATTAAAAATATTAACTCTGATTTTGATATTTTTTTTTAATTTAATTCTATGTTTTTAGTTTTCATC
>Ga0302185_10001105_pt1 | contig 19346 bp, 19 predicted proteins | sample II_Bog_E1_1_FD_200231 | JGI IMG/M metagenome (GOLD analysis project Ga0302185, IMG submission 200231) | Peat permafrost microbial communities from Stordalen Mire near Abisko, Sweden - II_Bog_E1_2 | ecosystem: Environmental > Terrestrial > Soil > Wetlands > Peat | place: Sweden: Abisko... | reverse complement strand
AAAAGCCACCAGGTACCATTTTGAATTGCGGTTAGCGATAAAAAAGGTATCGTTGCTGGATGACTTCCGGGAGGTGAGCCAGGAAATGACCATAAGTACCAGGAAATAACCTACAATAAAGGAAAGCAGTATAGCTGGTGACATCACGTAAGCCCACAGGTGATTACAGTTGTTCGAAGTTTTCCGGCGTTCTGCCATGAACCATGAACTATGAACCATGAACTAAGGGCGATTTAGCTATTATTTCTTAATTTCGCAATATGAACTTTTCCTCCAAATTATTGGAAGACGCCGTTGCTGAATTTTCAAAACTACCGGGGGTAGGCCAAAAGACGGCCTTGCGGCTGGTGCTTCACCTTTTGAACCAGGATGTGCAGGACGTCGAAAAATTCAGCTCATCTATCAACCGGCTGCGCAACGAAATCCAGTTTTGTAAGGTTTGCCTCAATATTTCCGATAGCGCGGTGTGTGAAATATGTGCTTCGCATAAGCGCGACCACAGTATGATTTGCGTGGTAGAAGATACCCGCGACGTGATGGCCATTGAGAATACCAGTCAATATAACGGGGTGTACCACGTTTTAGGGGGATTGATTTCCCCGATGGATGGAGTTGGCCCATCCGACCTGGAAGTGGATTCGCTGGTTGAACGGCTAAGGGCCAGCGAAGTTAAAGAAATCATCTTTGCGCTAAGTGCGACCATGGAAGGCGACACCACGCTGTTTTATTTAGACAAACGCTTAAAATCTTTTAACATAACTATATCAACCATAGCCCGTGGCATAGCATTTGGTGGTGAATTGGAGTATGTAGATGAGATCACCCTTGGGAGATCTATCGCTACGCGTATTCCGTACGTAAATTCACTATCCAGGTAAATATGAAGCTGTCAGTTGCTATTGTTAATCACAACCAACGTGCACTGTTAAAACAAGCCGTTGATTCCATAATTAGTGCTTGCAATCGCATTGATTATGAAATAGTTGTAGTTGACAATGGTTCATCAGACAGTTCGATGGAAATGATTTGCAGCGAGTTTCCGGCGGTCCGGCTGATCGCAAACACCGGGAATCCAGGCATTGCCAAAGCAAACAACCAGGCGCTCCGGTTGTGTACCGGTGAGTATATTTTATTAGTCACCCCGGATACAAAATGCGGCAAAGATTCAATTGAAAAGATGATTGGCTTTATGGATGATCATCAATATGCCGGCGGGCTAAGTGCCAGGTTGATTTCTCCGCAGGGCCATTTTATCGCCGAATCTATCCATGGACTTAACAAAACATGGGCTGCATTTTTTAAACTGATTGGCTTTGCCAAACACCTGGAAAAGACACGGCTTTATGATAAAACCCGTAAGGATTGGGTGGAAGAATTTCAAATTACCGAGATCGATATAATACGTGGTGAATGCATGTTTTTACGGCGATCAGCACTGAACGAAGTTGGTTTATTTGACGAACGCTTTGTATTCCATGGGCACGATATTGACCTCTCCTACCGGCTGCGGCTTGCCGGCTATAAGAATTTCTACTTTCCTAAAACCTATTTCCTCAAATACGAAGATCAACAAATCAACGACTTCAGTTGGAACAAGTTGAAGTATTTTTATGGAGCGATGCTTATATTCGCCCTCAAATACTTGCTGCGCTTGCCCGAGATAAAAGTTCAGGCAACGGCACAGTTGTATCCGGCATCGTATGAAGTAAAGGGTTGAACCAAAACTTTGGGTTTAACAAAAATTTGTTAAATTTGGTCTATGGAAGCGCTGGTGGATATCAAATTTGATGAACTATTGAAGATTGTAAAAAATCTCCCCAAAAACAAATTGTCCGAACTGAAAGAAAAGATTGAAAAAGAAGTGGGACAGGATAAGGATCGAGAAGACTTCAAAAATTTGCTTTTAAGCGGGCCAACTTTTTCAAAAAAACCGTTAGATAATATTGCTAAAACCAGAAAAGCTATCAATAAATGGCGAACCAAGGAGTTTTAGCCGACACATCTATACTTATTGACTATTTCAGAAAGACCGATAAGTCAAATTCAATTTTAATAACCTTAAATAACGATGGGTATGACTTCTGCATTTCTGCTGTAACCGAATATGAAATTTACAGCGGTGCTACCCCAAACCGACTAAGCTTTTGGGAAGAAGTTTTAAAAAGCACACGGGTTTTGGCTTTTGACCAATCAGTTGTTAAGGTCGCCGTGACAATAAATAGGGCTCTTAAACGAAATCGAAAACAAATTGACCTTGCGGATCTTTTCATCACATTCACTGCTATTGCGAATAGCCTACCAATTGCCATATTAAATAAAAAACATTTTGAACGGATAGATGAACCCCAAATCGTAGCGTAAATTGTCCGGCTTATAACCATGAAACTTACCGATAAAATCATCATCATTACAGGTGCCTCGTCAGGCATCGGCAAATCGCTCGCATTTGAATTTGCCAGGCGCGGTGCAAACCTGGTTTTGGGCGCACGGCAATACGTTACTTTGTGCGAGCTGACCGATCAGCTGATCAACCAGTATAATATTAAAGCCCTTGCGGTACAGTGCGATGTAACCAAAGAAGATGACTGCGAACATTTGATTAAACAGGCGCTGGTTACTTTCGGTAAAATTGATGTACTGGTGAATAACGCCGGGATATCCATGCGGGCCTTATTTGTTGACGCCGACCTGGATGTTTTAAAGGCGGTAATGGACGTTAATTTTTGGGGTACTGTATATTGCACAAAATATGCCCTGCCGGAAATCCTGAAAACAAAGGGAACAATCGTCGGAGTGTCGTCCATAGCTGGCTACAAAGGACTACCGGGGCGGACAGGCTACTCGGCATCTAAATTTGCCATGAATGGCTTCCTCGACGTACTGCGGGTTGAAAACCTGAAGACGGGTATTAATGTACTCACGGCCTGTCCTGGCTTTACCGCATCTAATATCCGGACTAACTCTTTGGATAAAAGCGGCAAACAACAAGGGGAAAGCACCATGCACGAAGAAAAAATGATGACCTCGGACGCTGTCGCCAAAATAATAGCTGATGGCATTGAGGACCGCGCCCGTACGCTGGTCATGACAGGGCAAGGAAAGCTGATGGTTTTCCTAAACAAGTTCTTCCCAAAATGGGTGGATAAATTGGTTTATAATACGATTGCGAAGGAGAAGAATTCGTTGCTTCGTTAGTTCATGGTTCATAGTTCATAGCCGGAGAAGTCTTACTATGAACCATGAACTAGCCGCTAGACATTCACCACTACTTCATGTTCATTTATCCGGCTTAAATCCAATACGATCCGGCCATTTTCGTCCCTGTCGAAAATCGGTTTAAATTTTCCGCCCCAAACAATTTCCCGGGCCTGGTAGGCTGTGCGGGAATGAACAGTCTGCGAGAAAGTATCGTCAAATGCCCTTAACAATATCGCAAAAGCCGCCTCACTTTCTATTAATTCCTTGTGCGTCATTTCGGCAAGCGGACTATCCGGGCCAATCGGATGCACTACCGTCCAGTTCATCGTGAGGATGCTAACGGCTTTTCGTTCCAGCTCCAAAGGGAAAAATCTGCGCTGTGGTTTACCGTCCACCATTTCGTTATAGGAAAAGATGATTTCGATTTCCAGGTCGACCAGGATATTGCGGCGAAGGTTGGCAAGCCGGAACATCAGCCCGCGGCTGTTTTCCTGGTAAGGCGCCACCAAAATATTTTTACTGTAGACGATCTGCGCCGACGGCCGTGAAAAACGCCCGTATAGCAAACCGGTTGCCAACGCGAAGGTCAAAAGCCCCATCATTGATTCAAGGGCAGCTATGCTATTTGAACCCATTCCATTGGGGCTGATGCGGCCATAGCCAACCGTTGAAATGGTTTGTGCCGAAAAGAAAAAAGCGTCCCAAAAATGGCTTAAATAGGACGTACTTCCCGCAGTACCGTCAAGGCCGCCCGGTCCAAACGACATGTAAATAAGTGCGAAAATGATGTTGATCACCAGGTAGCCGCTTATCACCATCAGCCAGAATTTTGTCCAGCTCATGGTAATCAAATTATGATAGTTATTGGCTGTGTTAAAAAAAGGCAGCCCTATGCGCTTTACGTTCGGCGAACCGTCTTTATTCAGCAAGAACTGGTTTTTTAACACCGGCTGCGCGCCAAAACCAAGGTCGTCTTCGGGGTTTATTTTTCTTTTCTGCATGTTTTCAATTAAGAAGTATGTAAAAATATCATTCTGCTTGTTTTTAGGAAAAATATTTCCATATTTGCCACATAAAATGAAAGTATTCAGCAATAACTGGTGGTGGTTTAACGAGAGATCGTAAGGCAAGCCATTGTTGTTTTTTTAAAATATACAGGAGGGTTGCCATATGGTAACCCTTTCTTTTTACCCTCTGGCCCCCCTAAAGGGGGAACGATAACGGATTAACGCTCGGTTAGGGGGCTATAAAAAAAACTTAGCTCCCCCTTTAGGGGGCTGGGGGTTTATGAAACAGATATTAAACCATCTTTTTGAACACAAAACGTTCAGCCGCGAGCAATCAAAGGAGATTTTAACGGCTATTGCGCAGGGCAAGTACAATAATTCGCAAATGGCTGCCTTCATGACGGCTTACTGCATGCGCAGCATTACGGTGAATGAGCTCGAGGGCTTTCGTGATGCGATGCTGGAGCTTTGCCTGCCTGTCGACCTGGAAACCGATGAGACCATCGATCTTTGCGGTACCGGCGGAGATGGAAAAGACACGTTTAATATTTCAACCCTGGCTTCATTTGTGGTTGCCGGGGCAGGTTATAAAGTTGCCAAACATGGCAATTACGGCGTTTCATCAGGATGTGGCTCTTCGAATGTAATGGAGTTTTTGGGTTATGCGTTTACGAACGATGTCGACAAGCTCAAAACAAGTATGGATAAAGCAAACATCTGCTTTTTACATGCCCCTTTATTCCATCCGGCAATGAAAACCGTTGCACCTATCCGCAAGGAATTGGGTGTCAAAACATTTTTCAATATGCTGGGGCCGCTGGTGAACCCGGCACAACCGAATAACCAAATGGTTGGCGTTTTTAACCTTGAACTGGCAAGGGTTTATGCTTATTTATACCAAAAATCGGATAAGCGGTACACCATCCTGAACGCGCTGGATGGCTACGACGAGATCTCGCTAACTTGCGATTTTAAAACCTTTTCGGCAGCCGGCGAGCAGATCAACACCGTTGAAGGCCTTGGTTTTGAGAAATTAAACCCATATGAAATTTTGGGTGGAGGCACAATCGCCGAATCTGCCGGCATTTTTTCAAGGGTGCTGAATGACGAAGCGACACCGGCACAGCAAAATGTAGTTTTATGCAACGCTGCACTCGCAATAAAAACCATGAGCCCCGAAAAAAACTTTGGGGATTGCTTTTACGAAGCCGAAGAATCGCTGGTAAGTAAAAAGGCGCTGAAAAGCTTTAAAGCATTGATCGCGAATTGAGATGAAAATAAAGGTCTGCGGATTAAAATATGCGGAAAACATTGAAGCAGTTTCGGCTTTAGGGCCGGACTATGTGGGCTTTGTGTGTTATGGCCCGTCTCCCAGGTATGCCGGTGAGCTGGACACAGATACTATCACCAGTATCTCCAATTCCATTATCAAAACCGCGGTATTTGTAAACGAAGACCGGGAAACTGTAAGCGCTTTGATCGACAAATATCGCTTTGATGCCATACAGCTCCATGGAAATGAGGACCCAGGTTTCTGTTCCTATTTTAAGGATAAGGTACTAGTGATCAAAGCCTTTGGCGTAAATGAAGACTTTGACTTTAATGTTTTAAAGAATTTTTCTGATAGCGTGGATTATTTCCTGTTCGATACCAAAACAAGCATCCATGGAGGCTCCGGGAGATCGTTCGACTGGAATTTACTCGAAAATTATCAACTCGATGTCCCATTCTTTTTGAGCGGTGGCTTGTCATTGGAGAACCTTGACGAAGTGAAAAATATCCGGCACCGGCAATTTTACGGCGTGGACCTGAACAGTAAATTTGAAACCGCTCCCGGGATGAAAGATATTAGCAAACTGGAGAAAGCTTTTGAAATCATAAAACAGAAACCAATGAATTACTGGGTTAATGACCAGGGTTATTACGGCGATTTTGGTGGGGCGTACATTCCCGAGATGCTTTATCCGAACGTAGAGGAACTGCGCCGAGAATACCTGTCAATTTTGAATGATGAAGGTTTTAAAACAGAGTTTAACCAGCTTTTGAAGGATTACGTTGGCCGGCCGTCGCCGCTTTATCATGCTAAAAGATATTCTGAAAAGTATGGCGCAAACATATTTTTTAAACGTGAGGATTTAAACCATACCGGCTCGCACAAGATCAACAATGCCATCGGGCAGATACTTTTGGCAAAACGGCTGGGCAAAAAACGCATCATTGCCGAAACCGGCGCCGGGCAGCATGGCGTAGCCACCGCAACCGTTTGCGCTTTAATGGGTATTGAGTGTGTGGTTTATATGGGCGAAATTGACATGGCCCGCCAGGCGCCCAACGTTTCGCGCATGAAAATGCTGGGGGCTAAAGTTGTACCTGCGAAATCAGGCAGTAAAACGCTTAAAGATGCCACGAATGAGGCCTTGCGCGACTGGATAGCCAACCCGGTGGATACGCACTACATCATCGGCTCAGTGGTCGGCCCCTACCCATACCCGGATATGGTGGCCAGGTTTCAGTCCATCATTTCGCTCGAAACAAAAAAACAGCTAAAAGAACATACCGGCAGCGAACTACCCGATTATGTAATGGCTTGCGTTGGCGGCGGCAGTAATGCCATGGGTATGTTTTATCATTTTTTGGATGATGAAGCGGTGAAATTGGTAGCGGTTGAAGCTGCCGGAAAAGGTGTAGACAGCGGCCATTCAGCAGCAACAACTTTTTTAGGCCGCGAAGGCGTACTGCACGGCAGCCGTACCATACTGATGCAGACAGACGACGGACAAGTGGTTGAGCCTTACTCCATTTCGGCGGGGTTAGACTACCCCGGCATCGGCCCGCAGCATGCTTACCTGTATAAAATTCATCGCGCCGAATATGTGAGCGCAACCGATGATGAAGCATTACAGGCGGGCTTGCTTTGCTGCCAGTTGGAGGGGATTATTCCAGCTATTGAGACTGCGCATGCGCTGGCTTACCTGGAGAAAATGAAGTTTAAACCGGATGATAATGTGGTTATCTGTATTTCAGGAAGAGGCGACAAAGACTTAGATACGTATATCAAGTATTTTGGCTTCTGAGGAGATTTTAAAATGTCTGACAATATTCTTAGATATAAAAAATGGATATTACAACCCAATCGGTTGGAAACGGAAAACCTTTACAAAGAAGTCAGCTTAAGCGGAACAGAAATTTGTGTTTGTGGACAATGCAAAGAGTTTCTGACAATTAAAAATCATTTATATCCGACAGAAATAAAAGATCTCTTCACAAAACTAGGAATAGATATTAATAAAGAATATGAATTGTGCGACTATGGGGATAAAGAAACTGGCCATGTGTACAGTTGGTGGTTTCATTTCGTTGGAAAAATAATTGATGGTGATGATTGCAGTGTGGCTCTACAGGCCGGCGGTTACACAATGGATTTGCTTCTAATAAACGAATTCTTCCAAATTGGCTTTACCCAAAAGATTTCAAAGTCATTTTTTGAGGGCCGTAACGATTTGATTCAAGTTGAACTGTGGGCTGAAATCCCATGGGATACATCAGGTCTCTCTAAACTAAATACCAGCTATGAAAAATAGACTAAACGATCTTTTCCATACCAAAAAGAATAACCTTTTATCCATCTATTTTACGGCCGGCTATCCGGAGTTGAACACAACGCTTGATATTGCCGAAGCGTTGGAAAAAGCCGGTGTTGATTTTTTGGAAATCGGTTTCCCATACTCCGACCCAGTTGCCGATGGGCCGGTTATTCAGCATAGTTCCGAAATCGCGCTGCAAAACGGGATGAGCCTTAACGTGCTGTTTGAGCAATTGGCCGATTTGCGTAAGCGGGTGAGCATTCCCATTATGCTGATGGGCTATTTTAACCCCGTTGTACAATACGGGGTTGAACGCTTTTGCAAAAAAGCGGCCGAGGTTGGTGTTGATGGCATTATCGTGCCTGATCTGCCTGTTTACGAATATGAAACGTTGTATGCCGACGTTTTTAAAAGCCATAACCTGAGCAATATCTTTATGGTTACCCCGCAAACTTCCGCGGAACGCATCCGCAAGATCGATGAACTCAGTAACAGCTTTATTTACCTGCTTTCATCATCTTCAATAACCGGTACCGCGCTACAGTTATCGGTGAATATCGAGGACTATTACAAACGTATTAAGGCCATGTACCTAAAAAACCCGGCAATTATCGGATTTGGCATCACCGACCAAAAATCGTTTGACAAAGCCTGTGAATACGCAAGCGGCGCTATCGTAGGGACAAGGTTTGTGAAGCTTTTGGGCGAAGATGAGTATCTGAAAAAAATACCGGATTTTATTGCCGGATTTAAGGCGTAATTGCCGTTTTTCGTACTCCGTTTTTGAATAAATATCAACCGGCTGACCTAATCGTTCCAAACCTATAAGGACTGTCAGACAGTTACTTTGATTTGTGCAATCATTTTAATTAAAAATATATACTTTGTCGATTAATTTAACGCGAAAATTAACCCTGTGGAGAATATTTCTTTGTAAACGATATTCCGAATTAATGGCTTCTAAAAAACATTTTTCACAATACAGGTTGCAATTTTTTACAACTTATAGCTCTTCGTATTCGTATAAAGAATAAGGCTTTAGCCCTATCTGATACGATGGTCATCTCATTTTTACAGCGAAAGTTTTCAAATATCACCATTTCAATGAAGCTGTACTTCACCGTGGGTATAATGGCTTTGTTGGTTACTATCGAGTTGTGCACACTATGGTTCGCCGTTGGTACGCTGTCTTCCGTCAGGTCATTTGTAAATGGCGAGGGCTTATGGTCAAAAGCACAAAAAGATGCCATTTATAGTTTGAACATCTATTCGCACTCGCACAACGAGGCGGATTATCAATCCTTTCGTGCCTTTTTGAAGGTGCCGCTCGGCGATAACAAAACCCGTTTAGAACTTCAAAAGCCAAATCCGAACCTGCAGACAGCAAGGGAGGGGTTTATCGAAGGGCGTAACCACCCGGAAGATGTTGATGGGATGATCAGCCTGATCCGGCGTTTCCATAACGTCTCTTATCTTAGCAAGGCGATCAAGGCCTGGGGAGAAGCAGAAAAAAACATGGAGCAGCTAATCGCTATCAGCGAACGGCTCCATTCGACGATCCGGTCAAATACGGTTTCACAAGCGGAAATCGATCAGATAATGGGACAGGTTGAGGTTTTGAACAGCAGGTTTACCAGGCTGGAGGACAATTTTTCCTTTACCCTTGGAGATGGTTCACGCTGGCTGGAAAATATCGTATTGCGGATTTTGCTTACTTTATCATTAACCATAGCAACTACCAGTATCCTGATCACTATTTCGGTAAGCCGCGGCATTGAAAAAGGCGTCAAATCAATAATTGTTGGGGCATCCCAGGTTAGCCAGGGACATTTGGATACCAGGGTAAAAGTTTATTCGACGGACGAGATCGGCGTGCTGGCTACCTCCTTTAACAAAATGACCGATACGCTCGAACGTAACATGCGTCACATCCGGGAGCTTAAGGATGCCGAAGAAAAGCTGACGAAAGAGAAGGAAAGGGCAGAAGTATCGGAACAAACCAAGCAACTCTTCCTGGCCAAGATGAGCCACGAGATACGCACGCCAATGAACGGTATCCTTGGCTTTGCGAAATTACTTGATGAGTCCATACAAGGGACAGAGGAAAAAGAATATATACAGATTATTATTAAATCGGGTGAAGATCTGCTGGTGATCTTAAATGACATCCTCGATTTTTCAAGGATGGAAGCTGGCAAAATTAGTTTTGAAAACCTTCCCTTTAAGCCACGCGACATCGTAAGGACCACCGTACTGATGACGGAAGCAAAAGCGACGCAAAAAGGCCTGGTTATCCGTTATTATGTGGATGCGAAAATACCTGAGACCATAGTGGGCGATTCGGTAAGACTAAACCAGGTATTGCTCAACCTGGTATCGAACGCTGTTAAATTTACTTCGCGCGGCGAAATAAGCATCGCCGTTAATTGTGTTGATCAAAACGACGAAACGATCACACTTGACTTTGGCGTTAAGGACACTGGCATCGGGATCCCATTGGAAAAACAGGAAAAGATATTTGAAAGCTTTGAGCAGGCCACAAATGATACTGCGCGAAAATTTGGCGGCGCCGGCCTGGGGCTTAGTATTGTGAAACAAATTATCAGGCTGCAAAATGGTGAAATCAATATCACCAGTGAACCAGGCAAGGGGTCTGATTTTCATTTCCGGCTTTCATTCGCAAAACATCGGGACGCAATAATGGATACAGCCGCAGGCCCGGCCAAAAAAATAATACCAGGTGGACAGGGTGTACATGTGCTGGTGGTTGAAGATAATGCGATCAACCAGATGCTGGTAATAAAAGTACTTAAAAACCAGGGCTTTGAAACTGATGTGGCCGAAAACGGGCTGATCGCGTTGGAAAAATATGAAAAGAAAGACTATGACATCATCCTGATGGACCTGCAAATGCCCGAAATGGATGGCTATGAAGCAACCCGGAAAATACGCGGGTTAAAAAACGGCAAAAATGAAATTCCGATCATTGCCATGTCGGCACATACCTTTAAAGGCGAATATGAACATTGCATCGCTATAGGCATGAATGATTTTATATCAAAGCCGTTTGACACGACGGAGCTGTATGAGAAGATGTTTGCACTTTTGAAGGGTGATTTGCATGAGATTTGACAAGTTAATCTTTCACTCCAATCCGGCTTTTACAAATACATCTCCAACTCCCCTTTTCCCTCGCGTACCACCTCAAAATCTCCTTCGGTGCAATCCACTACCGTTGAAGGCACGTTTTCTCCGTAACCCCCATCAATTACCAGGTCTACAAGGTTTTCGTATTTTTCGTAAATCAACTCAGGGTCGGTGGAGTATTCGATAATCTCATCGTCGTCTTTGATGGATGTTGAAAGTATGGGATTGCCGAGCACTTTTACAATTTCGCGGGCAATGTTATTGTCCGGCACACGGATGCCGACGGTCTTTTTGTTTGAGCTGAGCAGCTTGGGAACCTTGTGGTTGGCATTAAAAATAAATGTGAACGGTCCCGGCAATGCTTTTTTTAATACCCTGAACGTGGTGTTGTCGATGGGCTTGATATAATCCGAAATATGGCTCAGGTCATAACAGATAAAAGAGAAATTGGCCTTTTCGGGTTTAATATTTCTTATTTTGCAAATCGCCTCAATTGCTTTGTGGTTGGTGATATCACAGCCTAAACCGTACACCGTATCCGTCGGATAAATGATCAGCCCGCCTTTACGCAGCACCTGCACCACCTGCTCGATGGCTTTCGGGTTAGGGTTATCGGGATAGATTTTGATCAGCATGTGTTATCATTTCGGATTTCGGTCCCGATAGCAATCGGGATTCTATTTCGGATTTATGTTTTATGGTACCTTCTTAGTACAGTGTTTGGCCGCAAAAATAGCCTTATTAAAATCAAAAGTTAAAAAATAACCAGGATCAATATTCTGAAATCAAAATATCAATCCTGGTCAAATCAATAAATTCTATTTTTAAAATCCGAAATCGAACATTCGAAACTACCTCTTGAGCGAAGCGAAAAATTCGAAATCCAAAATTATTTCTGTTTCGCAAACTGTACGTTGATGATCAGCTTTATATCTTCGCCAACCACAATTGAGCCGGCTTCAGTAACGCCGTCCCAGGCTAAACCGAAATCTTTACGGTTTATTTTACCTGTTACTTCAAAACCAGCTTTAGTATTACCGTAAAAGTCGTCGGCTGTGCCGCCAAATTCGGCATCCAGCGTAACCGGTTTGGTAACACCTTTAATGGTCAGGTCGCCGGTCAATTTGTATTCGTCATCTTTGCCGGTTGCTTTAAAAGAGGTAGAACTAAATGTGATCTGCGGATATTTTTCGGCATCAAAAAATTCCGGAGATTTAAGGTGCCCGTCCCTTTGCGATTGGTTCGTATCGATGCTATCGATGTCAATTGCAAAGGAAATTTTTGCATCTTCAAAATCATCGCCATCAGTTTCCATCGAGCCTTCGAAGCTTTTGAAAAAACCGGTTACAGTTGAAATTACCAGGTGTTTTACCTTGAACTGAACTTCTGAGTGCATCGGGTCAATTACCCATTTTGTTATTGTTGCCATTGTTTTAGTTTTTTGATTGTTTTAAATTTATATCAAAGTTAAATAAATAGATGTTTAAACATGTAATTCAATTGTCAAGATTGAATTATGTTTGAGTGTAACCAATCGGGGAAGGTTTTGTGTTTAAATAGATGATAAACATTGAAGATTAGTAGAGACGCGATGCATCGCGTGTCCAATTGGATATTTGATTGACGCGGATGTATTGCGTCTTAAATTTGCAAAGACGCGATCCATCGGGTCTCTACGATGGTTTACCCATAAATTCCGCCAGGACCCTGTGAAAATGGTGCGTTCCCTTTTCACGCGAAACGGAATATCGTCCATGCTGGTAAAACCTTGAACGTACGCCCCGCTGCACGTTTTCAACAATCTCTTCATCCTCCATTTCCACCTTGTCCAGTCCCGAGCCTGCGCCTCTATTTAACTTTGACGCATCCCACACATACGAATAAAACTTTACTTTACATTCCCCAACGGTAACCGGTTCCACCGCGTTTACCGACAATCCCCAGGGGTAAAAATTGAACATCATATTAGGAAACACCCAGAAATAGTAGGCAGCCACGTTTTTGCCATAATCCGGTGAGTCTTTTGGCAGATCAAAACAATCCTCATTGCTTTTTGCAAGGCCGAGCTGCAGGCTGCTGTATGGGAAAAATAGCTCCGTGGCATATTCGCCAAAATCGATAACAGCATTGAGGCCCGCATGGACGAACGGGATATGAAAACCCTCCAGGTAGTTTTCGCAATAGAGCGCCCAATTGGCTTTTACATTAAACTCACGGCTTAATTCAGGTTCAAATTTAAAGTCGTTTAGCGGCAGCCAGCTCATACGTGCTATCATATCGCGGAAAAACAGTTTGTGCGGATATTTTGAATCGAGGGATGTAAATAGAAATTGGCCCCAATTAAACAGTTGCAGCTGGTGCAGGTCGTCATTTTTAGATGGGAAATCTTCCACCTCTTTAAACTCCGGCATAGATAAAAAGCGACCGTCCAGGTCAAACTTGCGGCCATGATACCGGCATTTCAAGCTGTTGAGGCGGCAGGGTTTATCGGCGACGAGGTTACCCCTGTGGGTACAAACATTCGACAGTAAGTTTACCTGCCCTGCAGTGTTCTTCGTCAACAGCAAGGGTTCATCCAGGTATCGCGGCAGCAGCGTAAAGGGGTAAACGTCGCCGTTTTCCTTCACCAGGCCTTGGTGGCCGATAAACTGCCAGGAGGGCGCGAATATTTTCTCGCGGCATTGTTCAAAAACCGCTGCGCTGGTATAAAACGAAGTATCAAGTGTTTTGGCTCGGGCAATATTGGGATCGACAAAAAAATCGGGCATGGTAAAAGGGTTTCAGGCAGGCAAATTAAGTAAACGGGACGAGATTTTGAGGAGGTAATTCATTCCACGCCAACGCGGCCGCAATATATACAAGTCAAAATAAAAGTACATCTGTAGCGTTCATATCAACAAAGCCGTAAACTAAATTATGCCCTCAAAAACAACCGTATGAAAGCAAAACCCTTACTATTACAAGCATTTTTATTATTAGGCGTATTTGCATCGTGCAAAAAAATTGAGGGCCAAAACGGCATTCAATCCCCGCCTTCGGGTAAGTGGCTGCAAACCAGGCTGGAAACTTACGAGGACAGCGCCGGGATTAAGCTATACGACACTATCTATATGCACCCGTTCACCAGCTATGATTTCGCACAGTTTAACAATAACGGCACTTTTGAAACCGGTACTGATCACTACTATTACCTGAATGTACCGCACCAGGATGATTCCACACAGCTTATTACGCCAGTAACCGCGTCGTGGGCATATACCGCCATTTCTACACCTTCCGGCACTAAGTACGTTTTAAGTAGCGAAAGTATGCTAACTAATCCGGGGGGATTTGTTTCTGCTGATACCGTGTCGATGCTCAACTCAAACACCTTATGGCTTCATTCGGTATTTTATGGACATGGTATAGGTACCGGGCCGATGATCATCACAGAGTTATATTACAATAAATGATAAAACCGACAAAGTTCAACTTTTGACTTGCGGCAAAGGGTATCCCTTCAATGAATCTATTTTCCCGTCTTTATTGATCTTATAATAATGCTTGGCAACAATGGAGTCTAAATCCGGCTTATCATCAAACTTCCTGGTGTAAACATCTTTTGTGTAAAATAGGCTATCATTGATCATGGCAAAATCTAGTTCCATGTAGCCTTTGTCCCCATCTGAATCACAGGATTCTTCCACTTTTTTATAGGCAGTGTTTTTTAATGTCGTCCGGTCAAAAACCAGCAAGTATGAATATTGGCAAACGCCCCGGTAATCGCAAGTTCATACTGCAGCCAGGTACTTTGGGCCTGCGTTGTAAACCGTATCGCTTTCATAATGCGAAGTGTTGTAATAATAATCTGCCGGCAGGATGGTATGCATTTTTAACTGCCTGATGGTTAATGTTGAATCGGCCGCCAGGCTATCCATAAACGATAAATGTTTTTTTGGCGTTGGATGCCCGCAGGAAAACCAAAGTATTACCAGGGACAAAAGGCAATTTTTGATGTAAGGTTCATCGCTCAAAAGTTTCTTAAATATAACACTTATCCAGGCCGCGTTTGAACAGATTTTACAAATTTGAAAAGTTGTCCAATCTAACTACGGCAAACCGCTATATTTGCACATCAATTCCGTTCATCCATTCATGTCTTCCCAACCTGATTCCAAACGGTCCAGGCCGGTTTTTAAAACTGCCGCCCTTGACGACCAGGAAAAATTTCAGCCGCTTCCAAACCCAACCGGCAGCCACCCTTTTCATCTCGACATCAAAAGCGTACTGCCCGATCTGCCAAACAATAAAATGGTTTTCCATATGGCCGGCGATACCGGCGGTTTGGTGCAGCCGGTTTACAAGCACCGGGTGGCCGAAGAAATGATCAAACAATGTGCAGAGGCTGCTTCGGTCGAACACCGGCCGCAATTTTTCTTCCATTTGGGCGATGTGGTGTATAATTTCGGGCATGCCGAAGAATACTACCCTCAATTTTTTGGGCCTTACCGCCATTACCCCTGCCCTATTTTTGCCATTCCGGGCAACCACGATGCCGATATCGATCCCTTCGACACGCGCAAACGCGAAAGCCTGGAAGCATTCGTGCAGGTATTTTGCGATACCGAAAGTAAAACCATCCCTTTTGCGGGTGACAGCGTCCGCCTGAGCAACATCCAGCCCAACGTTTACTTTACGCTAAAAACCCCGCTGGCCAATATCATCTCGTTATACAGCAATGTGCCCCGGTTCGGCACCATTTTGCCGGAGCAGCGCCAATGGTTTGTTGAGGAGCTAAAAGCCGTGCAGGTGGAGCATAAGGCGCTCATCGTGTGCCTGCACCATGCTGCCTATTCGGCCGATACCAATCACGGCTCCAGCTTAAACATGCAGCTGTTCCTGCAGTCGGCATTTGACGAGGCCGGCGTTTTACCGGATGTGGTGATCAGCGGGCATGTGCATAACTACCAGCGGTTCACCAAAACATACCCTGATGGCAGGTCTGTACCCTTTATTGTTGCAGGCGCCGGCGGCTATGCCGACCTGCACCGCATTGCCGCACCGGGCGACCCGGCTTTTCCCGACCAGCACCCGCTGCTGGACAATGTACAGCTTGAAAATTATTGCGACCATACCCATGGCTTTTTAAGGATGACGCTGGAAAAAGTAAAGGGCAAGATCAGGCTGATGGGAGAATATTTTATACTTAGCGCAAAAGTTAATAATAGCGGAGGCGCAACGCTTTTTGATTGCTTTATGGTTAATGTTGGGGAGTAAATATCCCAGCGGTGTGCAAAGTGCGCCCTATTGAATGAGGCTTCGCTATAAAATGTCCGGATAAATCTTTAAAAGATCTGTTTCAAACCAGGAGTATCCAAAACACCAAAATGGCCGCCAAAACTCCCTCCCACAGGGACGGGTGCGGCTGGAGGCGAAATGACGGGGAGGGGTTTCGCCATTATTCCATTGTAAATTCAGGTTGAACCAAGCTGCCAAAATAGTTCGCGAAACCCCTGCCTCCCCTTCCCAACGAAGGAATTGCACAGGCCATTGCTCTAAAAGCCATTCCAAAACACTGGTTTTCGACCTTGGGGCGCCTCAACTCTTCCTCATAACTATTCCCTGCCTTTTTCCGTATCACCAAATCAGCACGCAATTATGGGCCTATTTTTGCACTTTTCCACAGTTTGGGGTTTTTCGGCCTTAAATTTTAGTATTTTAAGTAAATTGGTGCAATCAATCGGTACCGGGCACAGCATATAGCCCTCATCTTTAAAATTATTTAAAACTTGGCTTATTTATTGCCGATAGATAGTATTAATTAAGTTATGAAACGACTTTTAATTATTATTTCGTTTTTACCCTGCCTTGCATTAGCCCAAACATCCGAAGTATTTGTGGACAAGGCGAATGAGCAGGTAAAACACCACCAGTTTAAGGAAGCCCTGGCTAATTTTAACTATGCCATCCAGCTAAACGCCAATAACATCAGGGCTTATCAATACCGGGCTGACGATTACGTAAAAATGGGGAGCTACGGGCCGGCTATTGCCGATTTTACGAAAGTTTTGACGGCGGACCCTGGGAACGCTACCATCTATTCGTACCGGGCAAATGCATACAGCAATATAAAGGACTATCCCAATGCGATAAAGGACTTTAACAAAGCGATAGACCTTGGCCTTAAACGCGCCGATCTTTATCATTACCGCGCAAACGCCAAACTTAATTCAGGCGATTACAGCGGCGCCGCTGATGATTTTACAAACGCAATAGCGCTTTCGCCAAAGGACGCCGAACTTTATGAATTTCGCGGCGTGGCAAAAGCCAATTTGAAAGATGACAAAGGCGCTATTGAAGATTATACCAGTTCGATAAACCTTAACCCCGCCGTTGCCAATGTGTATTATTACCGGGCAAATTCAAAAGGGACAATCGGCGAATACCAGTCGGCATTGGAGGATTACAACATTGCCGTTGAAAAAGACCCCAAAAATGCCGAGGCTATATTTTACCGCGGCAACATGAAGACCAATATGAAAGATTTCAAAGGCGCCATTGACGACTATCGCCGGGCGCTTGATTTGAAGCCTGATATCCCCGACGGTTATTATTACCTTGCAAAAGCCGCCAGTAATACCGACGAAAACCAGCTGGCGATAGAATATTTTAACAAAGCCATTGCACTGAATGGCAACAACGCGGAACTTTACCTGTACCGGGGCATATCGGAAAACAGGCTTGACGACACCACTTCGGCAATGAACGATTATACCAAAGCGATCAGCCTTAACCACAAACTTTCAAGGGCCTACCAAAACAGGGGCGACCTGGAAATATCGATAAAAAAATATCATGAAGCGCTTGCGGACGGCGATAGCGCGGTGTTTTACGATGTTGACCATGACGGCTACGCCTATGTTACCCGCGGCAAAGCAAAAACAGCTTTGCAGGACACCGCCGGCGCACTTACAGATTATACCACGGCCATAACGCTAAATCCAAAAAACACCGAAGCTTATACCGGCCGCGGCGAAGTGAAGGCTGAAATGGCAGACTATACCGGCGCGCTTATTGACCTTGACAAAGCCATTGAACTGTTCATCGGCAACTCCTATGCCTATGAGGCACGCGGAAAAGTGGAAAGCAAACTTGGCGACCGCAAGGGCGCCATAGCGGACTTTAAAAAGCAGCTGGAGTTTGATCCTAAAAATAAAGAAGCCCAGCTGAGGTTGGCGCGGGAGCTGACAGCCGACCGGCAATACTCCGAGACAGTCCTGTTTTTAAATAAGGTGATCACTCCCGCAACCAAAAATGGCAAATTTTATATAGAACGCGGCATAGCGATGGGCTATTTAGGGGACTTTAAAGGCTCGAACGACGAGTTTGTAAAAGCGATGACCATTGACTCCACTGTAAAGTCTATCGCCTATTCGGAAACCGCACATAACGACATACGCCAGGGCAAACTCGACGAAGCGGCCAAATTAATTGACAAGGCCATCCTGAAAGATCAGAATAATGACGGCGCCTACTTTTATCGCGCCGATTTGAAAATGAGGCAAAAAAACTACCTCGGCGCCGAGTACGATTATATCAGCGTATTGCTGATCAACCCGGATAATATCCAAACCTATGCATACCGCGGCCTTTCAGAGGCTTATGTCGGTGATACCGCCGCTATGCGGGCCGACTTTGACAAGGCGATAAAGTTGAGCCCGAAATCGTCAAACAACTTTGTACTGCGCGCAAAATCCAAAATAGTTTTAAACGACTATGACGGCGCAATGAAAGATTTTGGCAGAGCCATAGAACTTGACCCCGAAAGCGGCGAAGCCTGGCTAAGCCGCGGCGTAGCTAAACTGGATAAAGGCGACCAAAGCGGCTGCGATGACCTGAAAAAAGCTGTTGGATTTGGTTCGACGGAAGCTGCGGATGTGGTGAAGGTAAGGTGCAGGTAGGCGGAGGAAGTTGATAGTTCATGAGCATTGCCCGACTGTTCACAGAGTGAACAAATATGAACGCCTTTTCGCCCCGGACGAATTTTTTCGATCCTGTTTGAACCCTTTTCGTAACCGTTTCAAAGGCGCTTTATGGGCGTTTCGTAAACGTTTTGATGGCTGTTTGAGATACAAAAAAGTCGCGATGTCCGCCCATTTGGCGGACCAGCATCCCATTTAACAAGGTAGCCCGGCGACCGGTGACAAGTATGCCCGTGACTGAACGCCCCGGTAACCTATCCATTTTTTACTTAGCGTGTGAGGTGCTGAAACAAGTTCCATGACTTCTTGAATATGTCTTAATCATGTCTCACAGTGTAAACTTACCCCAGGGTTAGCACCGAAAGCGTAAATTTTTTTTAGGAATAGACACCGGAAATCGCGTTCACAGCGTTCATTGTGATGTTCACGCGTGAACGGTAAAAAGGCAA
>Ga0302185_10001104_pt1 | contig 19347 bp, 16 predicted proteins | sample II_Bog_E1_1_FD_200231 | JGI IMG/M metagenome (GOLD analysis project Ga0302185, IMG submission 200231) | Peat permafrost microbial communities from Stordalen Mire near Abisko, Sweden - II_Bog_E1_2 | ecosystem: Environmental > Terrestrial > Soil > Wetlands > Peat | place: Sweden: Abisko... | reverse complement strand
TAGAAGAATATAATACCAATAGACCTCATGAAGCACTGAAAAACCTGACACCTATTGAATGGAAAAAACACTTGGAAAATGAAAAATCTGTCTAATTTAGAGTTGTCCGATTAATGGGGTACTTACAACCAGTCTCAATATACCAAGAGTAACAGCCACTCACTTCATTCTTTAAATTTATTGGATGCTCTATTCCTAGCTTTGCGTACCCTTTTTGTTGTGCCAATTCTTTATCAAGTTGATATTTATCCTTTATTTCTGTACAGTTTTCTGAATGCACAATAAAATACATTGCACCTTTTTTCATCAGGTAGTTTGTAGTCAAAATCTGATTTAGATATTTTATTTGGAAAATTTCATTTTCATTATTTTTATAACCCTGCCTTTTTTTCATTTTTATAGTATTTTCAAGAAACTCTGTTAATACTTCTTCTGAACTTGTTTCGCCACTAATTCTAACTGAAGTTGGCTTCCCTTCTTTATTATAGACGATTGAAACCTTTCCTTCAATGCTACCCAGGGGTGTATTTAATGTTATTGTAGTTAAGTCTTTGTATCTCTCATAGAGTTTATCAATTTCAGATTTTGCTGATGGATATTTAATATTTTTCTTTACTTGACATTCCGCATTTATTGAGATCAACAGGATCATTATTACTATAAGTTGTTTTTTCATTTTGCTAGTATTTAAGATTAAAAATAGTATAATTATTTTTATTTAGGCAAATCTGCCTAATTGATATTCTTGCAAGAATTCAACCTTGTACTGTGCCAAGACAGAAACAATACAGGGATAATGAATTAGTAGCTAAACTAGGTGCTAAAATCAGGCAAATAAGGCTACATAAAGGACTTTCGCAGGAAGAACTGGCAAACCTTTGTGATCTTGAATTGAGCCAAATTAACAGGATTGAATTGGGTAAAATAAATACGAGTGTTTCTCACCTGTTTTTGATAGCTTCTAAACTAGGGATTGATGTATCAGAACTTGTGAAGCTGAAATAATAGCTGTTATCCTTGATTTAATTCATAAGGAATTACAAACTGGTTTGTATTTTTCTGTAGATGGAAATTAATAACAGGAACATCATCAACAGCTCCTCTATTTGCCAATGGAATTGTCCTTTGAAAAATTTCAAATGCATTTTCCATAGTTAATTTAATGTTATCAGGCTCTTTATCCTGGATGTATACCTTTTTTAATTTTTTCATTTTGCTAAATAATTTATTATCAATTTCTCTATTAAAAATTGGGAATGAATAACCAATTACAACTAGTATTTCAGTTTTGGAAGCTATTTTTTCTGCTTTTTCCAAATTTTCATTTGAATTTTCATGTTCCCATGCAAAATTGAAGAATTCTACAGGATCTTTTTTCACTTGACTTGTAAGAAAAGCATCTGGATAATTGTCTACATAAATGCCCAATCTTTTGAGGAAATTTATTTCATCAGATGTCCCAACATTTATCATTCTATTTGGAATAGGAAAGTCAAATATTGTTTTTGGAACAAATGGGCCATTGGGAGTCTCCTCAACAATAGCTGTTCCATTTATTTTAATAAGGCCAAAATAATTTTCACCTTTGACCTTTGGCTTATCATGAGAATTTGGATGAATATTGAAGTATTCTTTCAGATAGTTAAGATTATTACTATCTACATAATTCTTTAAGGTTAATTCAAATTGAGAATCATAATTCCATGACAATACATTTATATTTCCATTCAATATAAGTTCCCCATTTTCCCGTTTTGCTATTGATGCTATGAAACTATCATATCGTTTGTCTAGTTCATTTTTTTCAAAACTGTATCCTTTTTTTTGATCTGTAATACTAGCAATAAACAAGAACTGCTCTAATGTAAAATAGGTGATTAAACTTCTTTTAAGTTCTTGCAATTCATTATGATTACCCTTTAAGAAGTATTTCTTTGCCAGAGTGTCAATTGTATAATGCTTCCCAGCCTGTTCTTTCAAAATTTCCAAATAAGCAATAATCTTACCAAGGTTTGTTTCGTAATGATTAACAAGCATCTGCCCTTGTAATTGTTTGGTGTTTGGAAGCAATAGAATTTGTCTTTGGTCAGTAATATTAGTAGTGATATTCCTATACTGCTTTAATTTTTCTATAATTTCACTAATTCTTTGTGTCATATTTGCGACAACAGGAATAGTATTTGCACTTGCACCTGCACCTAATAAGTAAGTGATTTTCTTTGTCATTATTTTTTTGCTTTATTAAAACAAATGTAATTATTAAAATAGTGATAGGGCTATAGTTATCCTAAATAAAGACAGCATCTATAACTGCTTTATTAGCTGCATCAAGCATCTCACTTGCATAATTGTCCACTCTTAGATAATGAATAAAATATATTTTTTTCGTACTTTGCAAGAATTACCATATAACTTAACATACTAGATATGGCAAAAGGGGATTTTGGGGAACACTTAGCTGCTATGCTTTTAAGCCAATGGACTGTACAAGGGCAATTATTTGACATTGTAATGATTGGGGGAAAATGGCCCACAATTGATGTTTACGCAGAAATCTCTTCAGCAGGCAATCAGAAAATGGTTTGTTTTTTTCAAGTAAAATCAACAGAACTTGGCTATACAAAGCATACTCACAGACGACTAAAAATACAAGTACCTAAAGACAAAGTAAATAAACTTTCGGCCTATAGCGCTCCAACTTATTTAATTGGTGTTGATTATAAAAGACTTAATTGGCCTACATCTGTGGCTTATATAAAAACTATACGAGGGAGCTATTTGCATGGAATAAGCAGCATGGAAACCACGAATGTTGTAAACCCAGCAAATTTAATACTGCTAAAAAATGAAGTTGAGGCTTTTTGGCAAGCGATTAATCCATCTGCTCAAAAAAACATTTATTTAACTAATTTTTAAAAATGAGAAACATACAAAGCTATAGACATTGGATGTCAGAAGAGATAGTTAAGGCATATTTGTTGCAAACAGATTTGGTAGAGGTTACTGAAGATTTAAGCAACAGTAAGTTTGACTTCGTTGTTATGTCTAAAAAGGACATTAGTAAAGTCATTGCAGTTGAGGTAAAAGCGTCAAGTTATTCAGGGCAAAGACTATTAAAGCATTACATTATTACTAGAAAATCTTTGCTTAAATGTAAATTTCCTGCGATGATTTTTTACGTTAATTCTCTAGCCCAAAAAGGGTCATTTGAAGTAATTAACAAACAGCTTAATGACACTTTAGTTGAACTATCGCCTGACAAATTGAAGAAAGAAATCAAAAACCTTTTCATGCACTATTAACTTTGGAAAGTAATTTCATTCACGTAATTATCGTTAACATTCAATGGTAAACTGAACTGCTTCCAACCTTCAGGAGCGCTAAAAATAATAATCTCTTCTTTAAAGAAAGGCAGATTGGATAAGAAAATACTAAAAAGAATTTGGGAAGACCAGCAATATGTCTGGGGGTCAATTATTGTGTACTATATGGCAACTTTTTTGATCAACCAAGAACATCCACTGAAGAATGGCAAGGACCATTTTTGGAATTATATGGTGGTAGGGTTTTGTATTTACAAGATTTCGTTCTTTTTATTGTACATATATGAGGTTATGTGGTGGGGGGTAAAAAACAATAAAAGCTTTCGAAATATCCTACTTTATATTTGGTATATAGTCATGCTGATTCAGGTTTCATTCGCATTGGATTATTTCTATTTGTTTTCAATCCAAAACAACTCATTCAAAGGGCTTAGTGTTAGCACTTCCTATTTATATAATTTTTGCGAGCTTTTATACTTCAGTGTAATTACAATGGGGACGATTGGATATGGTGATATAGTCCCACAAGGGTTAACTGCAAGATCACTTGTATCTTTAGAAGTAATTTCCTATCTGACTTTTATTATCTTGATTATCGCAAATTATTCTAACCTAAAAGACGCTTTTAACACTAAAGATCCAAACATTGGCGATTTATAGAAATCAGAGTTAAGATGGGGGTTAATCACATGATCAATAGGAGAAAAAGTCTATTTGGTCTACAATGGTCTTTTATTTTAAAATAGTTATTTAGTTAAATAGTGATAGGGTTTACAGGTCTTAATTAAATACTGCTTCAATTACTGCTTTATTCGCTGCATCAATTGTCTCATTCCCATAATTATCCAAATAAATTCCAGTAACTGCATTACCATAACTGTGTCCAAGTGCTTCTGCTATCAGGTCTTTGGAGTAGCCTAACCCTTTACAGATATTAGCCCAGCTATACCTTGCAAAATATGTAGTAATATCCTCTCTAATTTTGCCCTCCGTAGCAACATCACCAAGATATTTATTTGTGGTTTTTATTGCCTGCAAAGCTTTCCTTTTTACCACTATTGGGTTATCTCCTTTACACAGGACTGGGAGCAGATAATCAGGGCAGGAACCAGCCTTAAAATAGATATTTAATAGCTCCTGTGCTTTAGGGTGCAGGTAGATACTGTATATCTTCTTTGTTTTACTTCTGCTAAATACAATCCTGCCATTCTGTAGGCTATCAGGTTTCAGCAAAAACATGTCTGTAAAGTTGATACCTATAAGGCAAAAGGAAAGTAAAAAGTAGTTTCTGCTGTGCCAAATTGGTGTATTTGGTTTTAGCTCCAACTGAATTATCTTTTTCATTTCATCTACAGTTAATGCCCTTGAAATTGTCTTAGCGTTTTTAATCTTATACTTATTAAATGGATAATACTTATAGTCAATAATGCTCTCCTTTATAGCCCTGTTATAAATAGCTCTAAGCTCCCTCATATACAGGGCTATTGTATTTACTTTAGTTCCTTCTGATAGCATTTTACTAGTGAAATTCTCAAGCAACTTGTAATCAATGCTCTCAAATCTCAAGTCTTTTTTATTGGTGTAATCAAGTAGCTTGGCAACAGCATTTTTATAGGCTATGGCATTACCTATTCTACCAGATTGCACCATTATTTTCACTTGCTGTTCTGCATAACTAAAAAAGGTAGTGCTAATAGCAGTGTGTTTCTTAGTAATTTCTTGGGTAATATCATCAAGGGTATAAGGTGTATTGGATGTTTCAAACTTCAATACTGCTTCTTGCAGATCACCAAGGTTTTGGTTTATTTTTAAGGTAATCAACTGGCAATTGGGGTGGGTTAATATCACCCTGTTGTTTCTTTTGTCCCATTCATCTTTCTTTAAATAAATGTTTAATGGGATTTCTTTCTGTTTTCTACTCCCTGTTATCCTAATTTTTAATGGATAAGTGGAATCTGCCTTTTGGTGTCTATCATCTAAAAAGGCTTTAAATGTTACTATCATGCTGTTTAAGTGTTGCATGAATGCCCTCTAAAATTTTCAGACTATTCTCAGACAAGAGGGTAGGGAATTACTTTTTTACCCAATTTTTATCCCCAAGCACCTTAAAAACTCACTAAAACCCCTATATTTGCAGCCCAATAACCGGTCTTTTAGCTCAGTTGGTTAGAGCAGCTGACTCTTAATCAGCGGGTCCAGGGTTCGAGTCCCTGAGGGACCACCATAAAAATCCTTTGAAATGCTTTATCTGTAAGTGTTTTAGAGGATTTTTTTATTTTATGTATTCCGGCAATATGATAATCTTTCGTCTGGGCTCCAGGCGTAAGATAGATCTGGGCACTGACCTCTATTCAGCAGTCTATAATCAATGGTTATTTTATTATTGGCAATCCACGCCAGGAAGTGATGGTATAAGAGTTGATCTTCTTGATAACGTCATCAAGTTTGGTTGTTGCGGTTATCAGGTTCGTTAGTATTTCGGCATTTTCTTCATGGTCATTGGCGTCTACATTGAAAAGCTGGGCCATGCCAAGAATCGTGGTAATAGGCCCACGGACCTCATGTGAATGCACCCATGCAATTTCTTTGAGCTGCTTATTCTGGGTCTTGATCATTTTAAGGTGTGCAAACTGTTTGGTGATATCCCTTGAAAAACAACTGACACCAATAATGTTATTATCCTTATTGTGTATGAGGTTAAACCTTATTTCTTCATAGGTTTTTTCGCCATGATGCAGTTCCTGCCATATCATTTTAGTAAGTTCGCCATTCATGGCTTTTTGATAAAACCCCTTCCACTTCTTAACTAACTCGTCATCAAGATCAGAACTGCGGATTTCTTTTTTCTCTTTGCCACTTATCTTCTTAAGCCTTTTCCAGAAAGAATCATTGCCCAGGATGATTTTATGGTTTGTGTTCACCAGCCAGATAATATCTTCTGTATTATTTATTATAGCGTGCAGCTTCTGCCTCTCAATATATACATGGTCATATACCTTGTTTCGTTCAATGGCGAACAAGATCGATTTTTTGAGGATCGCCTCGTTAAATTCACCTTTCACCAGGTAGTCCTGCGCGCCCTGTTGTAATGATTTGATAGCTATTTCTATTTCAGCACTGCCGGTTATTACTATTACCGGTTTATAAGGGAATTTTTTCTTTACCCTTTTAAAGGTATCACTGCATGCTGAATCCGGTAAGGTGAGGTCGGTTAATACTATCTCAACTTCATCAGGGTTGACATTTTTCAGGGCACTTAATTTGCTATATCTTTTAATGCCGGTGTGCGGGTATCCTATGTTTTTGAGTTGTAATTCAATGATCCCGAATGCATAATCATCATCTTCGATAACAAGTAGGAATTTATTCATAGTTCTTTTGAGATCACATAGCCATCACACGAATAGTATCTGAATTTGCTATTGTAAAATTATGTTCATATGGTGGAGGCCAGTAGTACAAAAGTTGATTTGAGTGGTACTTTTTATTGCTTAACAAAATGGCCGTTTGAATTGAAAATGGCCTCTTCGTTTTTTATCTGCAAGCATCATTTCCTGAATTTCTCAGGAGTAAGGCCTGTATACTTTTTAAAGAATTTAGTGAAGTAGGAATTGTCTGAAAAGTTGAGCATGTATGCGATTTCAGAGATGTTGATGTCTGTATTTATTAATAGTCTTTTTGCCTCCAGCAGTATGCGGTCCCTTATTATATTGCCGGCCGGCTTGCCTATCAGTTCTTTGCAGATCGCGTTGAGTTGGTTGGGCGTAATGTAGAGCATGGCTGCATAATCCTTTGGCAACCTTTTTTTTGTATAGTATTGATTTACAAGCATTCTGAAGTTGTGCAATGTCAACTGGTTTTGTCCGGGCACTTGTTTATTGACCAATGACGAACTGTTGCGGATAATGCTTACATATAATGATATCAGGTTGAAGCAAATGATATCCATACTGAACGTATCTTTTTTCTTCACTTCATTTATGATGCGCTTTACGAAATACTTTATTTCTTTTACCGTCTCTTTCGTAAGGTTAATGATGCTATTCATCGGGATGCCGCCAGGGAACGGAAATTGCTCCAGGTAGAACTGCTCCGAGATGTAAGAACTGAATATTTTTTCTGAAAAGCTGATTACAAATCCGTCTGCTTTGTCGTCTAATTTCCAGTTATGCACCTGGCCGGGAGACATGAAGAATATCTGCCCCGGCTGAATATCAAACTGTTCGAAGTCTATTGCTATAGTTCCATTGCCGTGAGTCACTAGTACGATCTGATAAAAACTATTCCGGTGAGGAATAATAAGTTTCTCACAAAAATTATTGTAGTCAGCAAATGGCCCGGCGCTGACTTCGTTATGTATCCGGCCTGGATTGATCATGTTAAGATCGTATACCGGAATGGAACTTTTATTTTTTTTCACCAATTAACAAATCTACAAATCCCATTCCCATGGTACTTGTAGATTTAGTAGTTTATGTGGTATTTTTTATAGATTATAATGAGTGGCTTTTTCTGAATTCTTCAGGAGTTACAGCCGCATATTTTTTAAAGAATTTAGAGAAATAGGAGTTGTCTGAAAAATTAAGTTCGTATGCAATTTCGGTAATACTCATATCTACATTGACCAATAATCTTTTAGCTTCAAGTATAATCCGGTTGCGTATGAGTGCCCCTGCTGACATGCCCAAAAGGTCGTTGCATAATGCATTGAGCCGGTGTGGCGTTATGTATAGCATTGCTGCATAATCCTTTGGCAGAGTTGTTTCTTTATAATGGTCGTCAATCAGTTTTCTATAAGCAGACAGTATTTTTTGGCCTAGTAATGGCTTGTTTTTTTGCGCGGGTATTTTTTCATGACGGCTCACGCTGATGAACAAAGACATTAGGTGGAAGCAGATCTGCTCCATGCTGAATGAATCTTCTTTACCGGCTTCATGAAGTAATTGTTTAAAAAAATGCGTGACTTCTTTTAATGCATTTCCTTCAAGGTCTATTACGCTATCGGAGGGGATGCCCCTCAGGAACGGGAACTGGTAGAGGTAATCTGGTGTGGTAATAAATGTCCGGAATATATTTTCTGAAAAGTTGAATACATAGCCGTTTGTTTCGGGTGTGATAACATCCCAGGTGTGTACCTGGCCCGGTATCATAAAGTAGATGCGGCCAGGGTGCAATTGATAATGTTCAAAATCAATGGTTACAGCTCCACCGCCACATGTGAATAGAAAAATATGGTAGTAGGTATGCCGGTGGGGTATGATGAGTTTATTACGGAAAGGGTAATAATTGGCAATGAGCCCTGTGCTGATGTCATGATGCAGCAGGTTGGGGTTGATCGTGCAGAGATCATAAACCGGTATTGGATCTGGTTTTTTTTTCACATTAAATCAAATATACAAAAAACGCTGTGTATGTATAGTATATAAATAATTTGGAGTTACAATAAATATGGCAGACGGAGAAATAATCAGGGTAGCTGCCGGTCATACATAGCTATACCTTCAAATACATTAAAGTAAAAATAATGTATATCTGCCCAGTACACAGGCAAGTAAATTATCTCGTTGGTGTATTTTAAATATTAGCACCCAGATCATTTAAAAAGTACCATTTAAACCATCAATTGTACAAATTATTTTGTATGATTTTATTGTAATTTTATTCCGGTATTATGCGTTAATGTTGAAATAAATTATGCTTTTTTTATAACCCACCTGTTAGCTATTTATTAATATGGAAAAAGTATTGAAAATTCTTTTCGTAGAAGATTCGGCTACAGACATTGACTTAATTCACCGTGAGCTCAAGAGGTCTAATCTGATTTTCACTTCCGAGATCGTAGAAACCCATGAAGGATTTGAAAATGCACTAGATAATTTTATGCCTGACATAATCCTGTCAGATTATTCCCTCCCATCCTTTGACGGATTGAGTGCTTTTCATATCAAGCAAAGAAAATACCCGGACACCCCATTTATTATTGTTTCCGGAAGCATAGGCGAGGAGAACGCAACCGAGCTGATTAAGAACGGGGTGATCGACTATACGCTGAAAGATAAATTATTTACCTTGTTTCATAAAATTGTGCGTGCGCTCGAAGACACGGAGAAAAAGAAACAAAAAAGGATAGCTGACGAGATACTGAAACGCCAGTATGAAAAACTATATGAAATTGCGTTTCTCCAATCGCACCAGGTAAGGGGCCCCGTTGCCACTATACTGGGGTTGATCAACATGTTCAACTTTGACAACCCTAACGATCCTTTAAATGCCGACCTGATCAGGTATCTTCATGAAGCCACAACAGATCTGGACAGGATCATACATGTGATCGTACAAAAAACAAATGAGATCAAGGCTGCGTAACATACCGTGGTATACTTTTAATATCCTTTTTCAAAGTACTTTTTCAAAAACAGATTTGCTGATTTTTAAAAAAGGACTGCCAGGAGGAATAAAAAATTATTTACATTTTATTGGTATTGCTATGTGGTTTATAGTGATATGAATAACAGGCATTTTAATATATTGCATTAAATAAATTTATATAGCTTTATTAGCAACAATCTGAACATCCATGAAATTGACACTGAGCCAAAAAATCCTGACGGGATTTATTATTTCGGCACTGGTACTTGTAGCTACTGCGATCTTTGCCATAAAAAATAATGAAAAATTCATTGATACCACACATTGGGTAAATCATACCCATGAAGTATTGGAAGAGTTTGACCAGATACAGTCAGGGGCTATAGATGAAGAAACAGGTGCAAGGGGATATGTAATAACCGGTAATGATGCATTCCTGGAGCCCTATAATGTATCAAAGAGCAAACTCAGTGAGCATCTTGAGAAAGTGAAAAGCTTAACTGAGGATAATGCCGAACAGCAGAAAAATATTGAAGCACTGCAGAAACAGCTGGAGCTGAATGAAAAATACCTGGAGGAACTGATAGCGCTGCGGAAAAGTGATTTTGAAAAAGCGAAAGAGCTTGTTTCTTCGGGTGCGGGAAAACAGCTGATGGATGAGATCAGAAGGATGATAGGCAGTTGTAAGGCCATGGAAGACAAGCTGCTGGTAATAAGAAAGCAAGCCAGTGATGAAGATGCCAGCAGCTTTAATACGGTCTTTATTACACTGCTTATTGTGATCTCGATTGTGCTCATCAGCGTATTTATAATCATTAATACCAACCTGAAGGCGCTGAAGAAAGCAGAACGGGAAAGTGCTGACCGGAACTGGATTTTAACAGGCAATTTTGAACTCAATGAAAAGATAAGGGGTGAAAGAACGGAGACCGAGCTGGCACAATCTATCATAAACCAGTTATGTACCTATTTAAACACACAGGTGGGTGTGGTATACCTGTATGATAACGGCCAGCTGAACCTGGCAGGCAGCTATGCACATAATTTCAGAAAGCAGAACAGTAATATCATAAAGCCGGGCGAAGGGCTGGTAGGGCAAGCTGCTATAGAAAAGAAGGTCATTGTATTTACAGAAGTGCCTGACGACTATATAAAGATCAACTCCGGATTGGGAAACACCACACCTAAAAACCTGATCATGCTCCCGCTGCTGCAGGATGATGTGCTGAAGGGGGTAATAGAGATCGGATCGGCAAAAGCATTCTCTGAATTGCAAATGGAGTTCTTGACCAAGATAGGAGAAAACATAGCCATTGTAATCAATGCTGCACAATCGCGCACCAAGCTGAAAGAACTGCTGGAAGAAACACAAAGGCAGGCGGAAGAACTGGAAACGCAGCAAGAGGAATTAAAGCAGTCGAACGAAGAACTACAGGAAAAAACTGAATTGCTTGAAAAGTCTGAATCAGCTTTAAAGACCCAGCAGGAAGAGCTGCAGCAAACCAATGAAGAGCTGGAAGAAAAGGCCAACCTGCTGGAAGAACAGAAAGAGAAACTGGAGAACGCCAAAATGGATATAGAAACCAAGGCGCGTGAGCTGGAAGTGACCAGCAAGTATAAGTCTGAGTTCCTGGCCAATATGTCGCATGAGCTGCGCACACCACTTAACAGTGTACTTATCCTGGCACAATTACTGGCTGAAAATAAGAATTCATCGCTGGCTGCGAAAGAAGTGGAATTTGCCAGGAACATTTATAATTCAGGCACAGACCTGCTGGACCTGATCAATGAGATCCTCGACCTTTCGAAAGTAGAGTCGGGCAAGATGGAATTGGACATATCGGCGGTGCCATTTACAGAGGTGCAATCTGATATCACAGCTATGTTCTCAGAAGTGGCGAAAAATAAAGCAATTGATTTCTCATTCAACGTCAATGGAAAAGGACTAAAAGCAACCATAGAGACTGATAAACAACGGCTGGAGCAAATATTGAAAAATCTTTTGTCGAACGCGTTCAAGTTTACCGGGAAAGGTGGGAGGGTGCAATTATTTATAGACAATGCAAATAAAGGAGAAATCAATTTCAAAAATAAAAAGCTATACCACGCGGCAAGTATCATTTCAATATCGGTAACAGATACCGGCATTGGCATACCGGCTGATAAATTGGGTATCATTTTTGAAGCATTCCAGCAGGCCGATGGTTCTACAAAACGCAAGTATGGGGGCACGGGCCTGGGTCTTTCCATAAGCAGGGAACTGGCGAATGCACTGGGTGGGGAAATACACCTGCAAAGTGAGGAAGGGAAGGGCAGCACATTTACGCTGTATTTGCCATCGGCCTTCGACCCAAGCATTCCTGACCCGGCCGAGCGGAGCATTGAAGTAAAGGGTAAAATGGAAATACCTGTCCAGAAAGGTAAAAAAATACAGCCGCTTGCTATTGCTGAAGGTGAAGCAGACGATGACCGTTATAACATACAGGATAATGATAAGGTGGTGCTTATTATGGAGGATGACAAGGAGTATGCACAAGTGCTGCTTTCGTTTGCGAGGGAACGCAAATGCAAAGGAGTGATAGCCCATGAAGGGAATACCGGGTTGAGCTATGCGCGGCATTACAAACCCGATGCCATCATACTTGATATGAAGCTGCCGGTCATGGATGGTGCGGAAGTGCTTAAACAATTGAAAATGGACCCTGACCTGCGCCATGTGCCGGTACAGATCATATCGGGTTATGACAGGAAAAAAGAAGGACTGGAATTAGGGGCATTTGATTTTATGCAAAAACCTATTTCAAAGAATGACCTTCAGAACGTCTTTAATAAAATAGAAGATTTCATCAGTAAAAAACTGAAAAAACTTTTAATAGTTGAAGACAATGAAGACCAGAACAATGCTATCAGGGAACTGATCGGCAACGGGGATGTGAAATGTTTTTCGGCTTATTCCGGAAGTACGGCTTATGAAATGATGGTGAAGGATAGTTTTGATTGTGTGATAGTAGACCTTGGTTTGCCTGATATGACAGGGTTTGACCTGCTGCAAAAAATCAAAGACAATAACGACCTGCGAAAAACCCCGATCATTGTTTACACCGGGAAAGACCTGACAAAGGATGAAAGCAATAAGCTGAATAAACTTGCAAATACGGTGGTGCTTAAAACGGTTGATTCCACTGAGCGGCTGCTGGATGAAACTACCCTGTTCCTGCACAGGGTGGAGTCGCGGTTGCCAAAAGAAAAACAAAACATCATCCGCAAGCTGCACAAAACTGATGAAGTATTAAAGGGCAGGAAAGTGCTGATCGTTGATGATGATATCCGTAATATCTACTCGCTTACCAATGCGCTGGAGGAAGAGGGGCTGGATTGCCTTACTGCCGAAAATGGGAAAGCAGCCCTGCAAATGCTGGCTGAAAACCCGGGCATAGATATTGTACTAATGGACGTAATGATGCCCGAGATGGATGGATATGATGCTACAAAAGAAATAAGGAGTATAAATAAATATGCCAAGCTGCCTATCATAGCCCTGACGGCTAAAGCGATGAAGGGCGACCGCGAAAAGTGCCTCAGCGTAGGTATGTCTGATTATATTTCAAAGCCGGTAAATATTGAGCAGCTTTTATCATTAATGCGGGTATGGTTATACCGCTAAAATACGGATATGGATAAATTGAAAGATAAAGTTATTCTGCTTGTCGATGATGAAGAAAGAAATGTTTTTGCCCTGGGGAGTTACCTCGAAACGCTGGGGATGCAAGTGAGAACAGCACAAAACGGAGAAGAGGCAATAGCATTTTTAAAAAGCAACCCAAAGCCTGATATTATCTTGCTGGATATGATGATGCCCGTAATGGATGGTGTTGAAACAATGGGCATTATAATGCGCGACAAAGAACTGAAAAGTATCCCGGTGATCGCCGTGACTGCAAAAGCAATGAAAGGGGACAGGGAAATGTGCCTTGAGGCAGGGGCGTGGGACTACATTTCCAAACCTGTAGATATGAAGTTGCTTATTGGGAAAATGAACCATTGGATAGTATAATATGGGACCGGAACAAAAAGAATTCGCCGAACTGCTGGAGTCTATCCGTTTCATATACGGGTATGATTTTACAGACTATGCTGAAGCTTCTGTAAAAAGAAGGGTGAATAATTTTATGTCCAACCGCAAGATACCTGCCATTGATGTGCTGGGTAAGATGATACTAAAAGATGAAAAGCTATTTGAAGAATTTGTACAGGAGCTATCTGTAACTGTTACGGAAATGTTTCGTGACCCGTTATTTTATAAAAGCCTGCGCAGCAATGTACTCAAGAGGCTGGCCACCTATCCCTTTATCAAGGTCTGGATAGCCGGCTGTGCTACAGGCGAAGAAGTGTATTCTATTGCTATTCTCCTCAAGGAAGAAGGGCTGCTGAGCAGGGCCTTGATATATGCTACTGATATTAACCAGAAATCGTTACAAATTGCAAAGGAAGGTGTATACCCGCTTGAGCACATGAAGCAATACACTTCTAATTACCAGAAGTCAGGTGGCAAAAATGCATTTTCAGAATATTATAAGGCCAAATACGATTCCGTATTGTTTGATAAATCATTGAGGCAAAATATTGTATTCGCGCCGCATAATCTTGCGGTAGATAAATCATTTAATGAATTCCAGTTGGTCATTTGCCGCAATGTGCTCATCTATTTTAACCAGAAACTACAGAATAATGTTATCAACCTTTTTCATGAAAGTTTGTGCCCGTTTGGGTTCCTGGGCATAGGGAATAAGGAATCGCTTTTGTTTTCGGATAAGAAGGACCATTTTGAGGACGTGGACCGCAAAGAGAAAATATTCATTAAAAACAAGTGAATGAAAGCCGATGAGATGCATAAGGCAATTGTTATAGGCACATCTGCCGGTGGCCTGTATGCCCTTTCTTTCTTGCTGGAAGTACTGCCACCGGATTATCCCCTGCCGGTAATAGTTGTTCAGCACCGGTATAAGGACCAGAAAGAGCTGCTGGAGCAAGTACTGCAAAACAAATGCGCCATAAAGATCAAACAGGCTGATGAAAAAGAAAAAATAGAAAACGGTATAGTTTATATTGCCCCGCCAGACTATCACCTGCTTATTGAATATGATCTCACTTTCTCATTATCCAATGATGCAGTAGTATCCTACAGCAGGCCATCAATAGATGTGTTATTTGAGTCGGCGGCATTGGTATTTGGCAGGCAACTGACAGGGATTTTACTCACCGGGGCAAACAGGGATGGTACAGATGGGTTGCTGGCAATAAAGAAATATGGAGGGGTAACAATTGTGCAATCGCCTGCTGAGGCACAATTTTCATACATGCCGCAATGGGCAATTGATAAAGGCGCAGCAAAGTTTGTGTTGACATTAGCAGAGATACAAAAAATATTTCTCGACATTATCCCTTTTAAAAAATGAAACAAAACTATAAAGCAGTTATCCTTATCGTTGATGATAAACAAGCCAATCTTTTTGCATTAGAAAATTTGCTGGCTAATAAAGAGAGGGTCATTGTGCATGCCACTAATGGGAAGGATGCGTTAAAGATCGCATTAAACAAGCCCCTGGACCTTATTATACTCGATGTGCAAATGCCGGATATGGATGGTTTTGAAGTGGCGCAGATATTAAAATCAAATAAAAAAACAAAAGACATCCCTATCATTTTTGCATCAGCAGAACGTACCGAGCATAAGTTTATGATGAAGGGGTTAGAAGAGGGCGCAATAGATTATTTTTTCAAGCCATTAGACCCTGAAGTAGTAAAGGCAAAAGTAAGTGTTCACCTGAAGATACAATTACAAAGAAAAGAATTGATTGAGAAAAACAATTCGCTGCAAAAAAGCGCGTTGCTCATAAATAATTCTGCAGACATTATTGGCATTATCGATGCTGTGACGTTTAAGATCGAAGAGATCAATATTGCTTTTACCACTATACTGGGCTATTCGCTTGAAGAAACAAGGGGAGTGGCCATTACATTTTTTCTGGGTAATGAAGACAGGGTGTTATTTAACAACCTGTCAAAAGAAAACAATGAGCAGTTTTCTTTTGATACCCGTATTTATTGCAAAGACAGGAGCATTAAATGGCTGGAGTGGAAAGTGGTGGTAAAAGATAAAAAATGGTATGTCAATGCGCGGGATATTACAGAGATCAAGCATGTAGAGCGGATCAGGAATTATCTGGCCACTGTAGTAAAACAATCGAACGATGCTATTTATATTCACAATGATGAAGGAAAGATCATTTCATGGAATGAGGGTGCGGAAAGGATCTATGGCTACACAGAAAAGGAAGCATTGGATATGAAGATATGGAACATCATTCCCGGATACCTGCAAATGGAAATAGAAGGGATAGTAAATAAGATATTGCACGGTGGGAAAATAGAGCTATTTGAAACAAAACGTATTACCAAGCATGGGAAATTGGTAGATGTTCTTTTTTCAGCAGCAATAATAACCGATTCTGCCAATGACCAGCAGTCCATTGCTATTACAGAACGGGATATCACCCGGCAAAAGATCGCAGAAGACCAGATTACGCAACTAAATAAAAACCTGCAAAATAAAGTTGCAGAGTTAAGTATTACCAACAAGGAGCTGGAGTCGTTTTCTTATTCTGTTTCTCATGACCTCAGGGCGCCTTTAAGGGCAATCAACTCATATTCTTATATTTTTCAGGAAGATTATTGGGGGAGTTTAGATGAAGATGCCAGGATATTATTACAAAAAATACAACGCAACTCTCAAAAAATGGGGGTGCTTATCGATGACCTGCTTACCTTTTCAAAACTTGGAAGAAAGGAAATTCAGAAATCGCAAATAAACACCCGGGAAATCATAGAGCGGATCATGGGCGATATATACCAGTCAAACCCATATAAAGCAATGATCAAAGTAAATGAACTCCCGGTATCTTGTGCCGACCAATCTTTGATTTACCAGGTATGGGTAAATCTCTTATCAAATGCCATTAAATACTCAGAAAAAAAAGAAAACCCGGAAATTGAGGTCGGCGCGGTTGACAGTGAAGATGTGACCACCTTTTATGTAAAAGATAATGGCGCCGGATTTGACATGAAGTATATAGATAAACTATTTGGCGTTTTTCAACGTTTGCACAGCGCTAATGAGTTTGAAGGCACCGGTATTGGGTTAGCCATCGTGCAGCGCATTATTCTCAAACATGGTGGAAAGATATGGGCGGAAGGGAAAGTAAATGAGGGGGCCACATTTTATTTTACATTACCTAAAATGGAAGGCCAGGTAAACTAAGTAAGTATAATAGTATAGATTAACTGCAATGCCGGGCTTGGCGCATGCTTATCGGTTGATAATGAGCTGGTTACAGTATGTTTTTGCATAGCTTCAATCCGCAACCGCTCCATTTATTTATGGATTTCATTTGAATTGTCTCCTCCTCATAGGTCAGTGATGACTGCCCAATAGAGAAGCGCAATTTTTCGCGGCTCGGCCCTTGTATTTGTGCAAATATGTTTCCTGTCGGAACGCAATAATCTCATCGTATATGCATTGTGTCAATTTAGAATCTTGTATATATGGCGCATCGTATAGGGTGTTGATGTATAAGATGTTATTAGATGCATAACTTTAATTTACCTAACTCAGGTTATTCATTAACAAATCAAGCTATTTATGGGCAATAGTGTGAGTATGGTGGCGGTTAACGGCCTATTATTATATATCAATATACTAGTATTCGCGTTTGTCTAAAATGAATGGATATATGTCTGATTTTTAAGCAATACTTAATAAATTATCAAAAAATACTAATTGATAAATAGCCTCATTAACATTTGGTTAAATCTTTTTTTTGAAGGTTAAGTTTCTATTAACTGTAGCTTTAAGCCCCTAACTTTAAATAATTGTGAAACTTATCCTAAAGTAAGGGCATTTTTTTAGGTTTTCGGGTAAAAAAAATGTTGGAAGGTCATAAAAAAGCTATGAAATTTTTTTTGAAATGATAAAGACGAGTAAACGGTATGGGAGTACTGAAACGTAAGGTTTGAGTTTATTGGAAGGTGGAATGGGAAATTTTAAAAGATCAATAAAAAGTTAAGAAAGTTCTTCAGTTAAATACAATTAAGCGACCAATTTAAAAAGCAAGTAATATGCGCATCTTTACTACGACCAGCAAAGCCAATGTACAACCAACTGTATCAAATCGCAGCAGTGTTGTAAACGCAATTGATTCTGTGATCAAAAACAGAAAACAGTTCGGGACAGTGATGACCAGTTTATTTCTCATACTGATCAGCAGTATAGGAAATAATGTACTGGCTGCTTCGCGAAACGTACCAACGGCGGCGGCGGCACCCAGTGGGTCAAATACTTTTTGTATCGGGGCAACATCCAGTGGGTCTTATACTGATTTTATGACCGAATGTAGTGGTACTGCATCTGGCGGGATCACTACTTATCAATGGAAAATTGATGGGGTGGCGATTTCCGGAGCTACCGGCACCTATACCCCTACGTTGGGGGCATCGTCTGAAACTGTTACCTTAAATCCTGTACCGGCAGCCACCTTGAGCGGGCTTTCTGTAGGTACACATACATTCGTGGTCACTTATGTATCAAATTTTGCGGGGTGTAGTGGTTCGGGTACAACGCCGTTTTCTTCTACTAGCCTGGTGGTGACGGTAAACGCTTTGCCTACTGTGGCAAGCGTGAGTGCATCACCAACAACGGTGTGCGTAAACGGGACTTTTACACTTACTGCCGGTGCGGTTTCAGGGCCCAATGATGGTGCATTCACTTCTTATAATTGGTCGGGTCCGGGAGGTTATTCAAGTACGTCAGGCACGGGCGTCAACACGGCCGTTGTAACACCAACGGTAACGGCTATGGGCGGTGTGTATAGTTTAACAGTTACTTATGCCGATCCGGGATGTGTGAGCATTAATCATGTTACTTCATCTGTAACCGTAAATTCATCACCGGCAGCTATCACCGGTGCTAATGTTTTTTGCCAGGGTGGTGGCACAACGTCATTAAGTGATATTACTACCGGGGGTACATGGGGCAGCAGTGCATCAGGTGTGGCGCCGGCATCCGGTACGGCCAACCCGCTGACTATTACCGGTGGCACCGCAGGCACAGCAACAATCAGCTACACACTTGCAGGTTGCAGTGCAACACTTATTGTAACAGTAACCCCCGGGCCTACAGCAATAGGGGGCGCAACCTTTTCAGTATGTTCAGGGTCATCTATTACATTAACTGATGCCGTTCCAGGGGGCACCTGGAGCAGCACCAGTTCAAATGTCACTGTGGGCTCAACTAGCGGATCAATAAGCGGCATAGCGTTAGGTACGGCAATTATCACTTATTCCGGTTGCGGTTCTGTAACTAAGACCGTTACTGTAAACGCTGTGCCTACTATATCAGGGATAGGCACAGTGTGTGTGGGTAGTAATACGGCATTGTCAGGTGCGCCATCAGGTGGCACATGGGTAAGTGGCAGCCTGGGTGTTGCTACTATCGGGTCATCCTCAGGTACTTTGGCCGGAGTGGGCACAGGAACATCACTAATTACATATACTTCTACGGTTGGTTGTGCTGTCACAGGTATAGAGACCGTGAATGCCA
>Ga0302185_10001101_pt1 | contig 19383 bp, 15 predicted proteins | sample II_Bog_E1_1_FD_200231 | JGI IMG/M metagenome (GOLD analysis project Ga0302185, IMG submission 200231) | Peat permafrost microbial communities from Stordalen Mire near Abisko, Sweden - II_Bog_E1_2 | ecosystem: Environmental > Terrestrial > Soil > Wetlands > Peat | place: Sweden: Abisko... | reverse complement strand
TGAAAGGCGGGAATGTTCATTCCACTGAAACTGATCTTTATGAGCAACACTGGCTCCGGGATCACTATCTGCACCTGTATTTCCTCCATCCTTACCATGAGCGCTGCTCCCAATAAAGCAAGCAGAGATACCAAACATTATGGCACAGACATATTTCATTTTGGCCCAAGCCAGTATGTTGTTATTTAGCTGCATTATTATGACCGATTAATTTAAAATTACGTAAAAGGATACATATTTAATCTTTGTCATTGAAATTTTACATAAAACTTTAACTAAATAAGTAGGGAAGTCTAATCCGTTCTTCTTTTGCTGAATAAACGCCCGGTTTTGCTCATCGAAATCCCTATAGGTAAGGTGATTCGTTAATAACATCGCTAAAAAATTTGTTGTATTTGGAAAGTACCGGAAGTAACCGGCATCTGTTGATTTTAAAGACTATAGATCGCCCTGTCGCATCAGTTTAATGTGCGGACAGCTTTTTAAGAACATTAAACAGCCGCAATTATAAAATGTGGCATAATGTTTTTAAACATAGCAGGAAGAATGTTTGTAAAACAGCATGACTGAACTATGAAAGGCTTAATATTTATTTTCTCATCATTATTAATTGCTGGAGGCTCTTATGCCCAGTCGGGATCCGGTACTAACCCCCTTTTTAATTTTGACAATGCAGGTTCGCCTAAAGAAATAGCCACTTTAGGCAATGCTCCTGAGTTTCCATTTTTGAGGCATATGTCATCACCAATACAACTGTATGCCGCCATTATGAGAAATGAAGAGAAGAATACACAGGGAGTAAATCAGCTGAATGATCTGCTAATCTCTATTGGTTTTAGCAGAGATGCTAAAGATCTTTCTCCGTCAGATATCAGTATGGCCTACATTGCCCCGGGTACGGAGGGCAATATGGGCAGCGCCGGATATAAATATGGCTATTATAAGCTGTCAGGTGATGCACAGGAATTTAAAGCCTGGAAGATAACAGGTACTAACGGATATGTTTACCTGCTTGCTAAATGCGGCGATGCATTTTATCCTAAAGCAGGAAATGCTAACATAACAGCCTGTATTACTGCCCCGGTGAGCCTAACGGGCGACAATAAGACAATCACACTTACCAGCAGCAGCCAGCAAATAACCACAACCAACGATCTGTTTGTATACTACCACCGCCGCAGACACCACAGGCATGATATAGTGAATGTAAACCCTGATATCAATGACCCATATCCCTCAAAGCCACTCTTGCTGCGCAGAACTAATGAGGTGGAAGTAATACCCGTAACATACAATATTTCAGTTACGACACCAGATAGCATGGTCAGCATCTGTCCCGGGTCTGTCCTTAATCTGAACACTGATATCAATGTGGAAAAATCTTCTGAGTATGCCGGATATTATCCTGATAAAGATAAAAGACAATATAAAGAGATATCAAAAATGAAATATAAAAGGATAGCAAGAAACCTGCGTAAAGAAGAGCGCAGGGAAAAAAGGATAGCAAGGCTTTCAGGTGTTAAAGCGAATGTGTAAGCATCATAAACAGTATGCTACTAAGAGAGAGGGGTAAAAGCTGATGCTTTTACCCCTCTGTTTTTTATCTGTAAACCGTTAGATTATAAGTGGATTGCTTCGCCTAATGCAGCTTCTACAGCATCTTTAATGCCTTCACTCATAGTAGGGTGTGGATGTATGCTATCCAGCACTTCCTGCCATGTAGTTTCCAGCTTGCGGGCTACCACTGTTTCTGCAATAGTTTCTGTTACATTGTATCCTATGCTGTGTGTGCCCAGCCATTCGCCATATTTTGCATCGAATATCACTTTTGTGAAACCTTCTGTTTGTCCGGCACCTACAGCTTTACCAGAAGCGGTGAATGGGAATTTGCCTACTTTGATTTCATAACCTGCATCCCTTGCCTGTTTTTCTGTAAGGCCTACACTTGCTATTTCCGGTGAGCAATAAGTACAGCCAGGTACATTGCCATAGTCCAGCGGCTCAGGCATGTGCTTGTATTTGCCTTCTTTATTTGCAATTGCTTCAACACATATCACGGCTCCTTTAGATGCAACGTGAGCCAATGCCTGGCCGGGGGTAATATCGCCTATCGCATAAATACCATCTACATTAGTTTTGAAGTATTTATCTACAAGTACCTTGCCTTTTTCTGTTTTTATATTCAACGCCTCAAGGCCAATGTTCTCAATGTTTGCAGCAATACCTACCGCGCTTAGCAATATGTCTGCTTCCAGGATTATTTCACCTGTTTGAGTTTTCACTGTAGCTTTAACACCGGTACCGGTAGTGTCTACTTTCTCTACATTGGCATTGGTCATTACATCTATGCCTTTTTTCTTAAAGCTTTTTTCCAGCTCTTTAGAAATATCTTCATCTTCTACAGGTACTATGCGTGGCAGGAATTCTACTATGGTTACTTTAGCGCCCATGCTATTATAGAAATAAGCGAACTCTACGCCTATGGCGCCTGAGCCTACTACAATAATGCTTTTAGGCATCTGTGGCAGGTACATAGCTTCACGATATCCAATCACTTTTTTACCATCCTGAGGCAGGTTAGGCAGCTGGCGGCTGCGAGCGCCTGTAGCCAGGATCACGTGGCGTGCCTGCTGTATAGTTACCTTGCCATCAGCACCGGTTACTTCTACTTCCTTTTTAGTATTCAATTTCCCCATTCCCATGATCACATCGATCTTGTTCTTTTTCATGAGAAACTGTACTCCCTTGCTCATTTTGTCAGCGGCGCCACGGCTGCGCTTGATAACTGCTCCAAAATCAACTTTAAAATCAGATGCGATAATACCATAATCGGCAGCATGAGTAAAGTTCTCAAATACACTGGCAGACTTAAGTAATGCTTTTGTAGGGATACAGCCCCAGTTAAGGCAAATACCTCCAAGGTTTTCTTTTTCTATTATTGCAGTTTTAAAACCCAATTGGGCTGCGCGGATAGCAGCTACATATCCGCCGGGGCCGCTGCCTATTACGATAATATCGTATGCCATATAATGAAATTATTTTTTAGAAAAATGATTGATAAACGAGGTAGCAAATGTAGTAAAAACCCTTAATAGTTTAAAGTAAATCGGCTTTGGATATTATTGATGGTATCATTTTTATTCTTGATAATTGGTATCATATTGCTGCTTATTTATATCATTTAATCGTCTGTAATGCTATTTATAGCCGGTTAACTATCTTGCAGTATAAAGCTCCCCCAATATTGTCATGAAGTTTAAGCGGAAAATTATAATACTGGCATTATTGATCATATTATTAGCAGCTTGTCTTTACATTTTACCTGGTAATAGTAATGCTGTAAATTTTTATGATGATGTAATTTATTACCCGATACAGTCTTTGCGTAATATTTTATTTGGTTTTATTCCATTTAGTATTGGGGATATAGTATATGTGCTGGGCGGTGTATGGGCACTATTTACGTTGGTGCGCTGGGGCTATTTCATTGTTAAATTCAGGAGTTATAAAGAGCGGTTTGCAGCCTCGGTGTTAAGGTGTATTAATTGTATCCTTTTTGTGTATCTCTTTTTTATTTTAGGATGGGGTGGTAATTATTATAAACGCCCTTTGGGCCAGTACTGGCATCTGAATGGGAAATACAGGATGGATACGGCATCCCTGATCTCGTTTGACCGGCTTTTATCAGACAGACTAAATATTTATGCAGGCCACTACCATGACCTATCCCAAAAAGAAATAAATGAGCGAGCCAGATCATATTATGGGTTATATACAGATAGTAAGGTGAAAAATGGATTAAATGTGAAGCCATCTCTCTTTGGTTATTTTATGGAGCGTATGGCGATAGAGGGCTACTACAACCCTTTTACAGGTGAAGGCCAGGTAAATAACCACTTACCTTCTTTTATACAGCCATTTGTAATATGCCACGAAATGGCTCACCAGGCAGGTATAGCTGCGGAGGGGGATGCTAATCTTATGTCGTATGCATTATGCACAATATCCGGTGACAGCTCATTTTGTTATTCTGCCTACCTAAATATCTGGCTGTATACTAATAGCAGGCTATACTTCAGGGATTCGGCATTAGCTAAAAAGCTGGAATCTTCCCTTAATTTGCTTACCAGGGCACATATTGATACCCTGGATAAATTAAGCCGTGAATATCAAAATGAAGCAACAAAATATAGCGGCCAGGTATATGATAGTTATCTACGTATGCAGCACCAGAAAGAAGGCATACATAGCTATGGCAATGTAGTTACCTATGCATGGCAGCTGGAGCAAAGAAGAACAAATGCTGATACTGCGATTATTAATATTCCTTAACTTCTGCCTGATATAAAGGGCTCCGTTTTTAATCAATCAGCCATTGGGACGGGCTGCTGCCATCACTGGCATTGTAACCAAAATCATCTACCGAGCCAGTAGACAAATCTGTAACCTGGTATCTCAGCGTTATTGCAGTATTCAGACCATTAATGCCGGCATGGATGTATCCTACACCGATAATAGATTTGCCGTTTATTTGCTGTGAAGGGATATATAAGCTATCACCTATTGCATTAGCCGGTACGGAAGAGAAATAATCATCATATAGATTTTCTATAAAAACGCTTGTAATATCTCCGCTTGTTGGGTTCTCCTGAATAAAAACAGTATAATTGTTGGTAGCCCCTGTAAGGGTTCCTTTCTCGGTAACAGTCCAGTTATTTATAAACTTTTGGCGGGAGAAGGTTTGGCATCCTGTGCCTTCATATCCTGCAGGGCAATGGCAAGTATCATTATAGCAAGACCCTCCGTTAAGGCAAGTTACACATTTAGTGACTGTGGTCGCTGTATTACTTCCTTTATTGCAGGATATGTACGTTATGCCTAAAACTGATATAAGTGCAATTAAAATGGAGGCAGTTATTTTTTTTACTGAAGGGGTCATTGAGAAGAGTTTTTTTAAAGGTATAAAATTATAATTACAGTTTTATACGTTGTATAGAGTGAAAAGAGAAATTTTTAAGGATTGTTACAGAATCCGGTTTCATATTTTATTTATTCCATAAACCATAGGCCAAGGTGGAAATGGTATAACAATACCGATATTTCAAAGAACTTATATTCGCACTTATATATTGCTGTATTTTTTGTCGTGTTATTTTTTACTGAAAAATGCCGCCTATTTTGGAGCGAGGTCGAAATTTTTTGTAGAACTTTCTGTTTATTTAAAAATGTATAATTTATAGTTGTCAGCTTTCAGCTATTAGTTTTCAGTTTTTCAAACTGGAGTTGCTTTTTTAGTTTTCCGACTATCACCTGTCTCCTTTTTGAGTTACTCTGCTTCATTATATATATATTTTATTTTTAGTGCGTTATTTTTTCGTGAAAAATGTCGTATTTTATCCAACCTGCGTCGGATTTTCAGGGTTGGCTATTTGTTTATTAAATTTAATGTTATGTATAATTGATGTACTTGTTAAAAATGTATAAGGAAAGGAAGCTTGTGAGCAAGGGTATTGAATTGATTGAGGCATGGTCTGTTCTTTAGTGTATCTGACAAAGGTAGGAAGGTGTTTTGAGAATGGGGTTTTGTTGGTACCAACTATTTTTAGATGTGCTGTGGGAGAGGGTTTTAGGTATGTTATTATTATTTTAATGTTATAACGTTAAACATCAAAATAATGATGTGGAAATTGGGTGCAAACCTACGGCTCGCATACAAATAGCGTATGTGGTTAACTACAAACCTTTTGCCACCTATGTGGCAATAAAGTGTATTTGTGCCGTATTTTAATGTTTAAACAGTATTATTCACTTTAATAGTAAGAAGCAGATGGCTATATAACATAAAAAAATGCCTTCCCGGTTAGAAGAAGGCATTTTTAAGAATATTTTTTGACCTATTTATTCCATGCAGAAGGAAGGCTCAGATCGCCGGGATAATATCCGAAATCATCAACGAGGCCTGTCGCAGTATCAATAAATTCGTAACGCATAGAAATGGCACCAAACTGGCCATAAGTAGATGAAGTATAGATATAACCAACACCAAAAATCACCTTACCTTCCATTTCCTGGTTAGGAATGGTTAAAGTATCATGATTGACATAAGCTAATACAGATGAAGTAAAATAGTTATGAAAATTGGTAATAGTGACAGTAGTAACAGGTGTATCTACCAGTATTGCTATCTCGTATTGGGCTGCATTGGTGGTGCTTCCTTTTTCAAATACCTGCCAGTTTCCTAAAAATTTCTGATTGGAAATAGTTTCGCAATTCGTTCCTTCATACCCCGATGGGCAAATGCAGGCTCCCTGGTTACAAACACCTCCGTAAGCACATACAATAGTCTTGCACTTATCATTCTTACAAGACATGTAAACCATAGAAAATAAAGCAGAGATGGTTACCAGGGCTGGAATAAGTATTTTTTTTAATGGGGATTTCATTAGCACTATTATGTTTTAATGAGTATAAAGATAAATAAAAATTAAAATTCTAATATAAATCCAGATTGGGCTGCATATAGCAGCTTCAAATGGTTTCAGGGTTAAATATATTCCAATACTGCCATTATCCTAAACAAAACAAAATATATTTTTTCTTGTTATTTTTCTATCTCTGCTTTATATGCCTTTATCCCTTTGTAAATAGCCATTGCTACTTCACGTTGTCCTTTTTCCGAATTCAAGTAGGCTTCTTCCTGCACATTGGTAATAAAACCGATCTCTACCAGCACTCCCGGCATAGCGCTGCCAGCAAGAACTTCAAGCCCTTTTTGCTTTACACCCAGATCTGCACGCCCTTCATCTGCAAATTGCTCCTGTATTTTAGAGCCCAGAGATACACTCTTGCGGAGAAATGCCTGTGAATACTGCGCCACAATTATAGCCGTCTGAGGGTCATTTACATTCAGCAAGCCATTTGTGACGCTGTCTCCAAACTCACCTATTGCTTCATTTTGCTGTCCTGCCCTGTGCAGCCCCATTACATAAGTTTCTACGCCACTGCGTGTAGTCTCATGATGGCGTATAGATTTGTAGATAGGCTGTTTTACAGTTTTATGATGGCGTTTTACTGTTTTATAACCTTCTAATATTTTTGTATAAGTAAAAGGAGTAGAGTTAACGTGTATAGCTATAAACAGGTCTGCATTCGCCTGGTTAGCTATATCATGCCGTTCTACAAGGGAAGGATAGCTGTCTGTAGTGCGGGTATATATTACCTGCACGTTTTTCATGCTGTCGGATAATATTTTTCCGAGCTTAAGCGTTACAGCCAGTGTAATATCCTTTTCATTTGATATTGCTCCCTGTGCACCAATATCCTTTCCCCCATGGCCAGCATCAATGACAATTTTATTTATTTTTTTACCCTTTGCAGAAAGAGCGCATGGAATTGAAGCTAATACTAATATAAACAATAAGAATTTGTAGCGCATAATATGTTTCACAAAAGATAAAATTTTAAAACTGTCACAACGTCGCTTTCAAATAGCTATTTTTGCCACGTTCATGAACCTACGCGGTAAATTTATTCCAAAATTTTCATCAATGCGTTGCTTTACTCACTGTATTGCAATCATTTTTATATTCTTTATAACATATAATGGATATGCGCAAACCGAAACTCACCGGGTAGTAGACTCTATGCATGCTCCTATTGATACCCTGCACCCAGGCAATACAGGTTATATAATTGATACGATTAAAACAGATAGCCTTGTATCAGGATCTGACAGCTTATCGGCAAAATCTGATACCTCTAAGAGAAAAATGCTTGAAAGATCAATGGGGATAAAAATATCCAAAGATGCACTGCCATCAGTGGTAAATGCTGAGGCTGAAGACTCTGCAGTAATGGATATGAAGCATAATTTATTTTATCTCTATGGCGGAAAGGAAGCAAAAGCGCAGGTAACTTATGAAGACCTAAAGCTGAATGCGGGTAAGGTTACCTATGAGCAGTCTTCGAGTGTCATATCTGCATCGCCACTGGAAGCGAATACGGATACGGGGGCACCAAAGCAAACATTTATACAAGGGAAGGAAAAATTTGTTTACGATTCCATTCAGTATAATTTTAAAAGTAAGCGCGCCATAGTGCGCAATGTGCATTCGCAATACGGAGAAGGATTTGTTTTTAGTGAGCAAGTGAAAAGAAATCCTGATCAGACTATTTTTGGCTGGCACAGTGTATACACTACCTGTGCACTTGATACACCGCACTTTGGCATACTTGCACAAAAGATAAAGGTTATTCCAGGTAAGCTTATTGTATCAGGCCCATGTAATATAGAGATTGAGGGAGTGCCAACCCCTTTATGGCTGCCATTTGGATTATTTCCTATTTCAGACAAGCAAATCTGTATACAAAAGGAAGTTATGCATTAAGTGGTGTCAGCGATTATAGCGATATCTATCATTACAAAGGGCTTTTCAGCTTTTCGTATGCCTATAATAAGACAGGGGAAGACTTTGAGCCCGGCTCCAGCATACAAAAAGATTTCATGCTCAACTGGCGGCACCAGTCTGACGCCAAGGCCGTGCCGGGCCAAAGCTTTAATGCATCGGTACAGGTGGGCACATCCACATTCTATTCCAATAATAGCTACGATCCTAACCAGATATTGCAAAACCAATACCAGTCTAACATCAGCTATACTAAAAACTGGCAGGGTACGCCCTTTGGGCTTACAATAAGTGCGCTGCATAACCAGAATACCGCTACAAAGCAGATAAATGTAACATTGCCGGATATCAACTTTCACGTAACACAAATAAATCCTTTTCAGAATAAAAAAAGAGTAGGTCCCCGCTGGTATGATAAGATTACAGCAAGCTATACTGTAGATATGCTGAATAAGACCACTTTTTATGACAGTACTTTCAATCTGTCGAATCTTAAATTAAGTCAGTTTCAGACAGGTATGCATCATACAGTGCCTATAAGCGCCTCATATACTATACTGCGGTACATAAATATGTCTTTCAGTATTAACTACGATGAATACTGGCTCACCAACAAGCTGTACCAGACCTACAACCCTGCAGAGCAAAAACTGGATAGCACACAGTCTTTTGGATTCTATACTGCACGCGATTTTAATGCAGGAGTGAGTTTCTCAACGCGTATATATGGGCTTAAAAGATTTAAGAAAGGTAATCTCAAAGGCATCAGGCATGTGCTTACACCATCTATCGGGCTTTCTTATCATCCTGATTTTGGAGCATCGCCGTTTAACTATTATTACAAAACCCATTTGGATACCCCGATCTTGCCCAATAATTATACTTATATGTCTCCTTATGCGAGCTCTATTGTAGGATATCCGCCGCAGGGTAAATCAGGGCTGGTCACATTTGGGATAAATAATAATCTGCAGATAAAAATAAAATCTTCTAAGGATACCGTCACGGGATATAAGAATGTAACCCTCATAGATGCATTTGGTATTACCACATCTTATAATGCAGCTGCAGACTCTTTTCAATGGAGCCCTATAGCACTTAACTTCCGTACGAATGTACTGGACAAGATAAACATAAGCTCATCTGCAAGTTTTGACCCCTATGCATTTGATTATGTAGAAGACAGGCGTATACCGGTGTTAATGGAGGAAAAGGGTTTTGGCCTTGCCCGGTTTTCCTCAGCTACCCTGGCCCTGGGTACCAACTTTCACTCAAAGCCACCGGGAGGCACATCTGATCCTTCTAACAGTGAAGAATATGGAAGGGTAATGAGAAGCGCCGGTTATAATGACTATGTGGATTTTAATGTGCCCTGGAGTTTTAATGTAAGCTATTCCATGTCTGCAAATGAAAGCAATTCCGCGCTTACCCGCCGGGATACCGTGGTTTATAGCCAGAGTATTACCTTCCAGGGTGAGCTGAAAATTACTGCCAGATGGAAGCTAAACCTTAGTACCGGCTATAATTTCCAGTACAACCAGCTTACACTTACATCTATTGATCTTTACCGCGACCTGCATTGCTGGGCTATGCACCTGCAGGCAGTTCCTTTTGGCCCCCGGAAGAGCTATAGCTTTACGCTGAATGTTAAGGCCTCTATATTGCAGGATCTTAAACTCACCAGGAGACGGGATTACAGGGATGCGCCTTATTAATAATGCAATAATTTACCAGATGCTTACCTGTGAATATATTTTATATGTTTAATTGTATTCATAAATTAATGCCGGGAAAATAATACTTCATAAAGGTTACTGTTTACTGTTTACTTTTGATCTTCATTTGATTATTTTTGCAGCGTTAAAATTTAAATCATAACTTATCATATTATGGCGATCGTTGATCTTGTAATGCCAAAAATGGGCGAAAGTATTATGGAGGCCACAGTGCTGAAATGGCATAAAAAGGTGGGCGACCATGTGAAAATGGATGAGACCTTACTGGATATAGCTACCGACAAAGTAGACAGCGAGGTGCCATCTACAGCTGCTGGTATAATTACAGAATTACTTTATAAAGAGAATGATGTAGTGCCTGTAGGTGCCGTAATAGTAAGAATAGATTCAGGAGGTGCCGCGGCATCAGCCCCTGTTGCAGCTGTTCCTGTACAGCAGCCTGCACCGCAGGCGGTGCAGGCCCAGGTGGCAGTTGCAGCGCCTCAGTATGAGGCAGCCCCTTCGGGTGCGGGGAGTAATGGAGCTAAGTTCTACTCTCCCCTGGTACTTAACATTGCCGGTAAGGAAGGTATTGGTATGGCTGAGCTTGAGGCTATACCGGGTACAGGCAATGAAGGGCGGGTTACCAAAAAAGATATACTCAACTATGTTTCCGGCCGTGGGAGTGCTCCTGTTCAGCAACAGTCAGTTCAGGCACCACCTGCCGCTATTCAGCAGGCCGCTCCTTTGCAGGCAGCAGCCCCTGCAGGTGAGGTTCAGGCTCCTGCGCCTGTAAGCGGTAATGTAGAGATCATAGAGATGGACCGTATGCGTAAGCTTATTGCCGATCATATGGTGCGCAGCAAAGCCACATCCCCGCATGTGACGAGCTTTACTGAATGTGATGTTACTAATATTGTAAAGTGGCGCGAAAAGGCGAAAGGTCCTTTTGAAAAAAAGTATGGCGAAAAGATCACATTTACACCAATATTCTTTGAGGCAATAGTTAATTGCATTCGCAAATATCCAATGATCAATTGCAGCCTTGATGGCACACGCATCATCCTTAAAAAGGATATTAATATAGGTATGGCTGCCGCTTTGCCAAGTGGCAACCTGATAGTGCCGGTAATAAAGAATGCAGATACTAAAAACCTGCTTGGCCTGACCAAGGATGTAAATGCGCTAGCCAATGCAGCGCGTAATAATAAGCTGAAGGCAGATGATACGCAGGGAGGTACATTTACGGTAACAAATGTGGGGACATTTGGGAGCCTTATGGGGACGCCTATTATCAATCAGCCGCAAGTAGCTATACTTGCAGTGGGCGCTATAAAAAAACGGCCTATGGTGCTGGAAACAAAAGACGGAGACGTAATAGCCATCAGGCACATGATGTATCTCTCGCTTAGTTACGACCACCGTATAGTAGATGGTTCCCTGGGGGCAAGCTTCCTTACGGCAGTAGCTAATGAGCTGGAAGCATTCGACCCTGCAAGAGAAATATAATCTTTAAACCAGTTGTTGAATATCTTGAAAAGTGAGCCCGGAATCAAATTCCGGGCTCACTTTTTTTATCCATATTTACACGTCAAATCCTGCTGTTATTTTATAAATGGCAAATAATGCTTTACCGGTTCTTTTTTGTGCAGCTTTTAAAGGCGGGAATATTTAATAGCGGGAGAAGCGGTGGCTAAGGCGGGTAAATAGATTTACAGTGAAAATTTGTATCGGATATAATAATTGTAGTGTAGTAAATAATGCTAAAGAAGTACTATATTTCATGGATCAAAAAAAAGTGTAAATATTTCGTGGTATTTTGTCTGTTAAAATCATGAAATACGCTAAAATCCACTGTTGGCGCGTGTTTCGGTAATTGGATTGATTGTTGTGCGGTTAGAATAAGTATCTCAGTAAAAGAAATTTTTTTTTTAATTGCCGGCCGTTTAAATTTCGTATATAGCAAAAAGGGGTCCAAACTTTTCAACCCTCAATCTGTAATCCTTATTAAACAAACAATAGCAAAATGATTTTTTTTTTCAACAAAATGTTAGCAATTTCGTCCTCCTGTCATAAAAAAACGGGAAAGCCTTTTACTTGCTGAAATTGAAAAAAAAGGCTACATGAAAAAAGAAAAAATTTAGTGAAGGAATTGCTGGTATCTTTTTAATAAAAAGAGTTTTTCAGAAATAAAATTTCATCACTTGATTATTGGTTTAATAAAATTGATTAACTTGATGAACGTTGTTTCATAATTATGGATAAGCATCTTTACAATACTACTAATAATGTTTTAACCGAAGCGGAACAACTATGGGAAAAATGTTTGAATATCATAAAGGATAACGTTAACTGGCGTACCTACCAGACATGGTTTGAGCCGGTAAAGGCTGTAGGTCTTGTTGATAATGTTCTTACCCTGCAGGTGCCCAGCCAGTTTTTTTATGAGTGGCTGGAAGAACATTATGTAGAGCTTTTAGGGAAAACAATAAAACGTGTTTTAGGAAGAGTGGGCAGGCTTGAATACCGGATCATGATGGAGAGCAGCAGCGCCTCACAGCGCAACCCCGCCTCTATTAATATGCCGGGAAGCACACATACCAAGCCAACTAAAGAAAGTAATTATATAGACATGCCACTGAAATGGGATGATCCGCATAATATTAAGACACCATATGCTATTCCGGGCCTGAAGCGCATGCAGATAGACCCGCAGCTTAATGGTAATTATATTTTTGAAAATTATGTAGAAGGTGATTGCAACCGTGTAGCCCGCTCTGCAGGTATTCATGTGGCGCAAAAGCCAGGTGCTACCTCTTTTAATCCGCTGGTTGTATTTGGCGGAGTAGGCTGGGGTAAAACACATTTGGTTCAGGCAATAGGCAACGAAGTGCGCAGGCTGCACCCCAATAAGTCAGTACTGTATGTGAGTGCGGAAAAATTCATTAACCAGTTCATCGATCACTCCAAGAATAATGAAGTAAACGATTTTATCCATTTCTACCAGCTTATAGACGTGCTGATCATGGATGATATTCATTTATTTGTATCTGCGCCTAAAACGCAGGACGTATTCTTTGCCATATTCAACCACCTGCACCAGAGTGGCAAGCAGATCATTCTTACGAGCGATACTGCGCCACGCGATATGGAAGGTATGCAGGAGCGTTTGCTCAGCCGTTTCCGATGGGGGCTTAATGCTGATATCCAGGCACCTGATTTTGAAACACGCCAGGCGATACTGCATGTAAAAATGCGCCAGGAAGGATTAGAGATACCGGAAGAAGTGGTGAAATATGTAGCCTACAATATAAACAGTAATGTACGTGAGCTGGAAGGCGCTCTTATAGCATTGTTTGCACAGGCCACACTTAATAAAAAAGAAATAGACATTGACCTGGCCAAGCGTGTGATGAAGAACTTCGTGAAGACGGCTTCCCGCGAAATGACTATTGATAATATACAGAAACTGGTATGCGATTATTATCATGTGGCTTATGACCGCCTGCTTACCAAAACGCGTAAGCGCGAGGTAGTGCTTGCCCGGCAGATTACCATGTATTTTGCAAAGAAATTTACCAAGCAGTCGCTCAAGACCATAGGTGACCATTTTGGCGGATTTGACCATACAACGGTCATACACTCCTGCCAGACAGTGGAAAACCTCATGGAAACTGATTCTGAGTATAAGGAAAACCTGCTGGAGATACAGCAAAAGGTACAGCTGGCAAGCATATAGTGGATGTCGCACTGTGATGGCTGCTATTCAGGGTGTCTCAAACAAATGATTTTATTTTATTTTTAAGAATCAGGCGAATTTGCACATTTTTCATTTGCTGATTTGCACAAATCCATTATCTTTGCAGTCCTTTAAAAAAGGAAGTAGTTGTAAGCGCCGTTTACACATATTTAAAGGTGAGGTGGGAGAGTGGCCGAATCCAATAGTTTGCTAAACTGTCGTACGCCTTAAAGTGTACCGCGAGTTCGAATCTCGCCCTCACCGCATAATGTAAGAGTTGTGTGATTTTGATGATAAGGATTGTTCTTTTACAGTGCCCCAAACACTGTCGCAGAAAGAAAGGACCGGGGAGTAGCGCAGGCCGGTAGCGCACCTGGTTTGGGACCAGGGGGTCGCAGGTTCGAATCCTGTCTCCCCGACATTACAACCAAGGGGATAATCTTTTTTAAGATTATCCCCATTTTTTTTGCTCAGATCCCTTGCCAGTAAGGGGATTGAAGAGAATAGGATATTTACTTTGGTGGTTCGAACTGAATCATTTTCCTTGTTATATATAATACCATCCGGGTAAATCAGATATTGTAATTTTTGTTTCATAGTATAATCTAGAATGTTTATACAGAAAATACACCTGTAGCCGGAGTTACTGCTATGAAAAACATATAGTCACAATGGCTGCAAATAAGTCATAGTCATGCCCGCAAGGGCATAACTATCGTGTAAAAAATCTGTATTAAACAGTAGGCGGGTGGAAAACGGAATTGTGGAACGATGAAGTCCTGAGATCGTTATAATTAAAATAATTATTAGGAACTGTGAGGGGTGTAAAGTGTTTTATTTCAAATTTGGTATCGGAATAAAACAGGTTCACCACCTGCTCACTTTTCTGGTTGCGTGGAGCTGGGCCTGGTTCTTACCTTCTGCTGCCAGCTTCTTTTTCAGGCAGCATTTACCATCACAATGCATCATGGGCTTATCCCTGTTCTTGCAAAGGTTTTTAGCAATGTAATTTTTATTGGCATAATATTCAGCAACAACTACAACCTGGCTGAAGGTTTGCAACAATATGCCCGCTAAGGCGAATATGGCCATAATCTTTTTCAAAAAACAGGCAATCAAAATTTACATTTGTGATACTGGTAGTTCAAACCAAAAAGTGGTACCTTCTCCTACTGCACTCTTAACATTAATGTTCACTTGATGTAGGTCAAGAATCTTTTTTACAATAGCTAACCCCAGCCCCATGCTTTTTTTTGAAAATTCTACTTTTGATAGTTGATTATATCGTTCAAAAATATAGGCCTGATCTTCTTTTTCAATGCCAATACCTGTATCAATAATATGAACTTCAACTCCTGATGATTTGTTTTCAAGATGTATAGTAATCTGCCCACCTTCAGGTGTAAATTTCAGGGCATTGTCAATTAGGTTTTGGAGTACCCGTTCTGTTAGGGCTATGTCGGCAAAAACAAGAGGTAAATAATGTGGAGACTGTAATTGGAGATTGATATTTTTTGCATCTGCTAACAACTGATATTTCATTACAATATCTGATGCAAGGTCATTTAGTGGAAATTGCTCTTTTTGGGGCTGTATCTGATTTGCCTCTAGCTTTGAATATTGAAAAAGCTGTTCTACGAGATCAGATAGTTTTTTTGAACTATCTGTGATAATTCCGAGATATTTATGCTTTTCAATTGTAGAAATGCTATTTTCTTTTATTATTAATGTTTCTACATACCCCTGCATAATTGCCAGAGGAGTACGCAAATCGTGTGATACATTAGCAATAAGCTCTTGTCTTAATTTATCGGTGGAAGTTATTTTTTCAATGTTATCTACTATCACGTCCGCCATTTCATTAAAGGTAGATGTAAGCATTCCTAAATTACCTTTTACTTTTCCTTCGATCCTGGCAGAATAATCGCCTTCTTTAAAACGCTTCACGACTTCAGCTATCTTACAGATACTGTCTGTAATCAGAAAAAAGATAATAATACCTATAATAAATGCTACAAATAGCGTTGTTAGGAAAATGCTAGTTCCCAGATTGTAAAACAAAGTACCCTTGAGATCATTGAATATTTTTTTTTGTTTTTCACTGGCTAATACCGCATATACATATCCCGTCAATATTCCATTCTCATATATTGGTGCTGCTGAGAAAACACTTTCTTCACCAGGCTGTTTGGGGTTATCCCCAGCTATATATTCCTTGCCTTTTGCAGCTATAAATTTCTTCACAGATACAAGGTTCACCTGATGGGTTTTTACAGATTTATCAGGTACAACATAATCAATAATACGCCCGGCGGTGTCTAGTAAATAAACTTCCACACTTGGATTAATAACCATAATAGAATGGATAATATCATGTGTAACAAGTGTATCCGGCTTCCCTTTTTTTAGTGGTTTCGTGGATTCCACCAGGTGTGGCGCTATATCTCCATATAGTTGTTGGTTTACTTCATTATAGTATTTCCTTGAAATATAAGAAGCGATACCGACATACGCCAAACCAAGTATAATTAGCAGGAAGGTAAAGACAGCCGATATTTTCCAAAATAAAAGATTGCCCCTGATGGTTTTTACAGACATAGTTTATGTTTTATAGTTCTTCATTGAATCGATAGCCAATGCCCCAGGTCGTTAGTATATATTTTGGATTGGAAATGTCATTTTCTATTTTACCCCGCAAGCGATTAATGTGGGTATTAACTGTATGTTCATACCCTTCAAAATCATATCCCCAAACAAGATTAAGTAAACGCTTACGGCTAAAGCTTTTGCCCGGATTAGCTGCAAGCAGAATAAGAAGTTCAAACTCTCTCGGTGATATGTCAATACGATTATCATTTAATATCACTTTTCGTTTATCCATGTCAATTTCCAGTTCACCGGCCCTTATCATTGCCTTTGCGTTGCGATTTATATCTGTCTGTGAATCTTCCTTACGCCGAAAAATAACATTTACCCTTGCAATAAATTCTCTTATGCTAAATGGCTTTGTAAGATAATCGTCCGCACCGGTTTCCAGTCCCACTACTTTATCGATCTCCTCCGATTTAGCAGAAAGTATCATAATAGGTGTAATATGGTCATGCTGTCTTATGCGTCTGCATATTTCCATGCCACTCAAACCTGGCAACATTAGGTCGAGAATAATTAGATCAAAACTATTTTGGGTAGCTATTGATAGCGCATCTGTACCATTGCCCGTATTGGTAACTTCGCATGATAGGTCAGCCAGGTGTATATTCAGTAACTCTACAATATTCTTATCATCTTCAATAACCAATACTTTATTCATTCAATTTGTTGTGTTTTAAACAAGCTAAAGCCAATATAATTAGCAAAAATCAGTAAAATAATCGGACAACAATTGTCTGTGATACTTTTGTTACTATTTCGTAACAGCTTTGGGATACCCTTATTGTTGCTTTGCATCATTAAAAAACCAAAAAAGCAACAAATATGAACAACAAAATCTCTAAAGTAATGCCTTTTATAATAGGCGCAACAGTAATGATTGCTTCTTGCTCGAAGAAAAGTAGCAATAGTAATCCAAGTCCAGTGGCTTTAAATCCAAGTACAGCACCGGTGGTGTCAGTAGATCGCTTTAGTAGTTCAGCAGGTACTTTGCAGGTTAGAACAGCAACAAATGGATTACCGGCTGCAAATGCTCCTGTAAATTTTGACAAAGCTCCATTTATTACCCAAGGATATACACCGACAGGCCTGATAACACTCTATTATAATTTTGACATCCAACCTACAACACCAGCACCAATTTATGTGTTGTATAAAAGTGGCGACACTGCTTCAGTTACAGGTCAATTAAATATTATTAATGTATTACCAGGTTCAGCAGGCTATAATGATTTCTGGTTGGTTTATAAAGTGACAGTACCAAGCAATTATGTTGCAAATACCGTAACAAGTTATAGTGAGATCGTTTCAAATAATTATCCAGTAGCTGCTACTACTACAATTGTCAATTGCCCAGTAGTACCTGCAGGTTCAACTGCATCTAAAAGATTCAACAGCACCGAAAATACTGGTCTGATACAGGGGTGGTATAAAGACTCGATAGTGAACTATTTTACATTTGCTGAAAAAGCATTACTGACAACCACTGCCGGAGGTTTAGTGCCATTATCTCCGATTTATGTTACATTCAATATTAATCCAGGGGCAACTAATGGAGGCCCGTCATCTGGTTTTAAAACAGATAGTACTGGAGTACAAACACATAATGTAATTGCAACAATTCCTACAGATGCAGCTTACTCACCACTTTGGATGGTAGATGTTTATAATAATGATGCTTTTGATAGCGTATCTAATTTATCTACTGCAACAAGTGTCCAAATATTAGCAGCTGGTGCGGGAAACGTTAACTGCCCTGTTGTGAATATTCAGTAGGGAAATTTGTGTTAATGTGTATTGTTGATTAATGCAAAGCTCAATGAAAAAATATTTTGTTCCCTTAAAAGAACAAGCCCTTCACTATAAATATATAATTTATAATTATTTATGAAATTCAACTTGATATGATAAAAAAAATATTGATTGCAATTTCTTTCCTGGCTGTTATGGGTGGGTATGCAGGTTATTATTTGTGGAATAAACCCCATAAAAAAGTAGAAAACATGGAAGCCATTAATATAACTAGTGAAACTCTTTCTAAAGAATACAATGAAAATGAAAAAGTTGCAGATCGAATGTATTTAAATAAAGCTATTGAAATTTCCGGTACAGTAGATCAAATTGATAAAAACTTGGATGGAGGCACGATGATAATTTTTCAATCGACAGATTCTCTATCCAGTATTCAATGTTCCATGCGTGAAAAAAGTATTTCTGTTTCTAAAGGACAGAAAGTAATTATTAGAGGGCTTTGCTCAGGTAGCGGGATCACAGGGATTTCGCTCACCGACTGTGTATTAAAATAACGTGGTTGTTCACAATTTTTAAAAATTAAAAATATTCTTATTATGAAGAGATTATTGATGATATCTGTCTTAATAACTTTTCTCAGCAGTTGTTCTAACAATAAATATGATAAGTTATATCCTCAGTCGCCCGCTGCCGCAACTACCTGTGATACTAGTACTACTCTCAGCTATGCAAATGATATAGAGACCATAATTGCATCTAATTGTTTTAGCCCAGGGAATGGTTGTCATGATGCTACAGGTTCAGGTGTAAGCGGATTTAACTATCAAACATCTATAACTTCTTTACAGTCGAATGCGTTAAATGGCTCCCTATTAACCGATATTAACTTTATGCCCACTCGTGGGCATAATAGTATGCCTTTAAATGGTGCGCGATTATCCGTTTGCGATATTGATAAGATAACCCGCTGGGTAAATGAAGGAGCTCCCAATAATTAATTATTTCCATAAGCTATAAAAATGAAAAAACTAATTCTCATCGGTGTTATCATGATCAGTAACACTGCATTGTTTTCACAAAACTATATAACCCGTACTGGTAAGATTGTATTTAATCTCTCAGG
>Ga0302185_10001097_pt1 | contig 19397 bp, 25 predicted proteins | sample II_Bog_E1_1_FD_200231 | JGI IMG/M metagenome (GOLD analysis project Ga0302185, IMG submission 200231) | Peat permafrost microbial communities from Stordalen Mire near Abisko, Sweden - II_Bog_E1_2 | ecosystem: Environmental > Terrestrial > Soil > Wetlands > Peat | place: Sweden: Abisko... | reverse complement strand
AAAGCCCCGGCAATAATATTGCCGGGGCTTTTGAATTTATACTTCAACTTTTGTTACGGGCCTTAAACCGGATTTTGTTTTATCTCCCATTAAGAACAGATTAACAAGGCTGCTATTTTTGTTTAGCTTCAAATGGTTCGTTACCATATACCAGTGCAATAACAATTCCGCCAAGGCCTTGTTCAACCAGATGTAATACTGCATCCATCAGTATTGCGCTCCTGCTTAACGTAGTGGTGAAAGCATATTGTATAAGAGGGCAGGAAAACAGAAGAATACTGACGATAATTCCAAACTTTAAGCCTTGAGCAATTTTATTATTGCCTTCAACACCTTTGGGGTAAAAATAAGACATTATAAATGCCACAATCAGTCCGGCTATAACGGTATATTGCATCATAGGGTCGGTACGATTCATATTTGATGCGGAACCCGGATGGTTAAGGAACCAGGTCTTAAACAATACAACATGAGTAAATCCGGCAACAGCAAACATGGTTATAAAACTTAGCAATGTTGCTATAAGTAATTTCTTGATATTCATTTTGTTTTATTTTATAAAACAAATGTAAACATTTATATCATTTCACTGCGGTGCCATACCAATCATACCTCAGACGGTTAAGGCAGGGGAGACTTTTCATCTATTAGCGCTTAGTAGTTTGTTTACCGGTTTATTCTGCAATTCAGCGGAGGTACTGTCGGACCTCCGCCTTTTTGCATTGACAATATAACCACGACAAACAACAGCATGAAAATTTTACCGGTGCTTTCATAGGGTTAGACGATGTGCTTTATTTTAACCTTCTATTTAAATAAGAGTGTACCTAACTGATACTTCATATAATCCTCATTTAGCAAGCTTAGCTTTGCGTTCAATTAATAACAAATAAAATTATTTAAAATGAAAACCTTATCAATTGCTGCCGCTCTTCTGTTCGCTTTCGGAACAGTTACTTTTGCTCAAGATGCTTCTTCAACTTCAACCAAGACATCTACAACAAAAACCACGACTACCAAAACCGTAAAGAAACATGGCACCGGACATCCAAAGAAAGGTCCAAAGAAGACTGCTGCAACTCCTGCTGCTAAGTAATTTAAATTCTAAAGCCCCGCAATTCTATTGTCGGGGCTTTAGAATTTATCCCTTAACTTTTAACAACCAAATTAAAAGCATCCATTATCTGCTGTTTGTATAAATGGCTAAAGTTGGCAATACACCAAGCATACAATAGCATTCTCTCATCCGGCCGCAACCACTTTAATGTTTTAACTAGTTCTTTATAGAACAGTGCTTTATCAAAACTAACCTTTTCAAGGATTTTCTTACTGAATTCAAACATATATATCGATGATTTATATGATTAGACGAGCAAGTTAATACCTTTCCTTTGGTTATCCAACTTTTTTAACAAATTTTAATGTGAAATTAATTTGCCCAATCCAATCATTTAATAGCCCGGTAATATTCGACCGGTTAAATACTTATTCGTATTTCAGGCAATTTGTGGGAATAGTGAACGTTTTTACTTAATCTTCCATTCCCTAAATACTAAGCTGCCTAAACTCGTAAGATTGTTAGAATAGCAACGCGATTTTATTTTCTTTGCTCATCATGCGGTTGTTCACCATGCTGTTGTTCTGCCGGATGGTGGTACCTATTATTCTCCCTGTGCTCGCCTCCACGTCCATCTTTATAATACCAAAAACTTTCCCTGTTATAATATCCGCCTACAGGCACTGCGTAACCAACACATCCTTGCATTAAGAGTGACCCAACTAAACATATTCCTAAAATTAGTGTTCTCATTTTGATTTTATTGATTGTAACCAGATTAAATAATAATTACAATGCAAAGATGGAAAAGCCCGTTCTTTCAAGGTTTACATACTAAAGGAAAAAAGTTACATATATTACACCTTCCATTATCCTTATATGTATCCTCCTATTAAAGAGTTCTTTTATCTTTGTTATTGAATAAGGAATCCCTTACCATGAAAAATACCACCAAGTTGAAGTTGATTCTCCAACTCTATAGCGTCACTTTCGATATGGATGAGGATGATAACCTTCAATTGACGCTTACTGATAAGAGAAATGGCCAAAAGCACACTTTAACCGATAAGAACTATACAGCAGTAATGAGAATGGCGTTTGTGTATATGAATAAGCAAATGAAAAATCCACTTTAACATAAAGAAATTATAAGGTTTTTGAAAGAACAAAACCCAACTAGGTAGTCTCTCGGTTTGATTTATAAATTAACTACTTTTAATTTAAAAACTGATCCATGTTGACTTATAACGTTTGATATTGAATAATCTGTTATTTGAAAATGAAGATAAGCATCAATTAATACACTTTCAGCATTTGAAGCCATACGGATTTCTACGTTATTAATTGCTTTTGATTCTTCCGGATTTTCAGGTATAAGGGTTACCGTAATCTCAGAAATCCCTATTCCTAAAGTCTTATTCTCAGTAATTATATGCTTCATTTGAACAACAAATAAATAACTTCAACCTATGGCAGACGTAACCCCAATAGGACTACCGCAGGGGATGTAAATTCTGTGATCTAAAGATTATTGTATTTATCAAATAATCTTAATGAAGAAATCAGCGTGAGTGTAGTTAAGTACTATTATCACTTTATCCAAATAATTCATTGTTATGTTTATTTTTCCGTTCTCTAAACGCCAAATATATTGCCTATCAACAAAAAGTAGACCGGCTAATTGATTTTGCGTAATATTTTTCTCTTCTCTCCTCTTTTTTATTAATATACCAATAATTTCTTTAGAAGTTTTCATTTTATGCATTGTGAGCAAAGGGAACACAAAGACACGAAGCAACAGTAGTCGCCATAAGTATACAAGTAAGCTCATATAATAACTTCATGTAGCAAAGGTCATCGTAATCTGGTGGGTAAGTATTACATAACCTAATAAATAAGTTACATAATTCTGTAAGGTGTAATGTTTTTGCCCATAACTCATAAGGTTAGAGCAGTGGACTCTTTTCCCACACAAATCCTTATTCATTGTATACATATTGCCGTTACTTATAAATTAACACAATGATTATCCGTCAAAAGAGTGTAACTTGTAAAAAATAAATTAAACAATCAATATAACATAAGACACCATGGGAAAAGAAGCTCAACCAAGAGGCAAGTGCATAGCTGAAGTAGGTCATCTAAGGATTTACCAAAAGAACAAACATGAATTAAAAGATGTTGACGGCAAAAAAAAATTGCTAACTACAGGCACAGAAATATCCATTTACAATGGGAAGAAAGTGGTTCCGGAGGGAACCGGATTCAAATCCAAAGTAAAAGCGGAGGAAAGAGCTGCTGAGCTTATGAAGGCCCATCTTAATAAGCCCAAGCACTCCGTATAGCAGAGTGTAGATGATATTTTAACACGGTTAGCCTAATTCTAAAAGGAAAGCCTCTAAATTTTTAGGGGCTTTATTATTTTATTATTAACCCTTACCTTTGTTTGATGAAAACGGGAATGAAACTGAATAGGAAATGATTACAGCCACACAAGAACAGCTCAAATCAAATTTAGATTGGTTTGATTCAATATGTGAACTTTTAAAAAAATCTTCAAAGCCAACAACCCAACAATTGTCAGCATTGATTGGCACAGAAACACCAAATCCAAAAAACGAAATTAGAGGTTCCAAACGTTTAGACCCCTTTGACAAAAGATTTGGCGGAGCATTTATTAATCCGATTTTGAGCATTAACGATAGTGATAAGCCATTGGAGGTTATAGGATTTTGGGGCGATACGTTTAGACTTAAAATTGAGGATATTGCCAAGCGATTTACAACCTATCGAATTCAAAGCAATATTTATGATGGTGGAACTCAAATTTTCTTTTATCCAGTACCTGCTGAATATGGTTTTTCGGCAATTAGTTGCGATACACAAAAGGAATCAAATGAAATAGAAAATATACTAAACGAAGAAGTTAATAGAGTAGCTTTTGAGTTTGGTGAAAACCTTATTCTTTTTCGGGATGGATACCACATGAAAAGTGATATTTGAGAATTAACAAGCACCAGTGGCCCATAGATCAGACGGTTAGAGCAGCGGACCCCAGCCAACGTACTAAATCAGAAAATAAATTTCACACTTTTTGTTGCATATTAGAAAATAGTATTAACTTTGCACTTCAAAGTACTTTTAAATTATTTAAAATGAACAAACAAAACGAACAATTAGAGGCACTTACAGAGATGCGCTCCATGATGGAACGTTCATCCCGCTTTATTTCGCTAAGTGGACTATCAGGTGTATTTGCAGGTGTATTTGCATTAATAGGTTCGGTAGCTGCCTATAAATACCTACACATAGATTCCGACAGTGCAGTTGACTACACTAAACTTGCATTCAAGCTTGATGGGGAGCCAAACATTCCCTTCTTCATTTTCTTTATCATCAATGGTGGTTGTGTCCTGTTTGCCTCCATTGCCGCTGGAATATTTTTTACGGTAAGAAAAGCCAAGCAAAAAGGACAAAACATATTGGACTCTACTGGAAAACGGCTTATTATTAATTTATTTATCCCATTAGCTACAGGAGGGCTCTTCTGTCTGGCCCTTTTGATTCACCACCAATTGGCGTTTATACCCTCGGCCACACTTATATTTTACGGGCTTTCATTATTGAATGCCAGTAAATATACCCTTGATGATATTCGCTATTTAGGAATGAGTGAAATAGTATTGGGGCTTATCTCCACCATTTATATAGTCCACGGCTTAATTTTTTGGGCAGTTGGGTTTGGTGTATTACATATTGTTTACGGTACTGTAATGTATTATAGGCATGAAAAGTAACATAGAAGATTTAAACAAAGCTTTTGAGAGTAGGGTAAGGTTAGGTATCATGTCCATCTTATCGGTGAATGAGTGGATTGATTTTTCTACGCTAAAGGAGATGTTGGATATTACTGACGGTAACTTGGCAAGTCACATAGTAGCACTCGAAAAGATGAATTATCTGGAAGTTAAAAAGCGGTTTGTAGGCAAAAAGCCCAATACATCTTATGCTGTTACCAAAGCTGGTAAAAAAGCTTTTAATGAACATCTTAACGCATTGGAGCAATTGATAAAAAACAGAAACTAATTTTTTTACCCTTTAACTTTGAAATACAAAGTACTTTTAAATACAAAAATATGAATACTATAAATGCACAAACAATAGAATTAAAATTTAGAAGATTACTGAGGTTATTTATCTTTTTTTTAATTCTCAGTGGGTTAACTGCTTTCCCTCTACAAACCGAAGTATCTATATTACATGGAATATTAAAGAACTGCTCTATATCATTATTAAGGGAATGGATAACAATCGTTAATGATGGCTTGGAAGCGACAGCCAGTAAATACCCTTTTCTTTTTTATGGGACAGATTGGTTGGCCTTTGCACACATTGTTATTGCTATTGCTTTTTTGGGTCCACTACAAGACCCTGTGAGAAATATTTGGGTAATACGATTTGGTAAGATTGCTTGTATGCTAGTCCCAGTATTTGCCTTTTTATGCGGTACAATTAGAGGCATACCATTTTGGTGGCGATTGATAGATTGCTCGTTTGGGGTAGTTGGGTTTCTTGTGCTTCACAAATGTTACCAATATTCATCGGCCTTAGAATCCTTATCTAATAATAACAATTAAAAACTCAAAATCATGAAAAGAATCGATTGGATTTTACTTATTTCCGTTGCTTCGTATAATTTCCTTTTCTACGAACAGTCAGCAGGTATTAATTTTTTAATCTTTACCCTATTTCTCATAGCGTGTCTTTTAGGGCTAAACAAAACTCTATTAAAGCAACGGAACTGGCAAATTGCAGCAATAGGTTGCCTTATATCTGGTATATCTGTTTGCTTGTATGGCAATGAATTTTCGGTTGTAATGAATATTATTTCCTTAAGTCTTTTATCCATGCTGAGTGGTAATGAAAAATCTTCAGTAATTCTTTCGCTTGTATTTGCAATGTATTCCTATGCTTCTTCACCTATATATATGATTGTAAATGCCATTAATAATAAAACTGACGAAATAAGCGAAAGAAGGGATATGAGCAAAAGAGTTATTCTCGTGGGCATCCCTGTTGTTATTACTCTTATTTTCTTTTTCATGTATAGATCATCAAATGCTTTATTTGATGACTTAGCAAGTAAAATTAATCTCGATTTCATTTCTTGGGGTTGGATTTTCTTTACCATAGGAGGACTTATTTTATTATATGGGTTCTTTCGTCCTGAAAAAATCATTCCTCTTGCTAATTGGGATAATAACACCCCAAACAACCTTTCAAATTCAACTTCAGATAGTAATACCCTTATTCTCTTTAATAAGGAAATTGGGATAGTAGACGAAGATTTTTCAGGTAAACTACTTTTTATTTTGCTTAATGCAATGTTGCTACTTGTTAATGCACTCGATTTTAATTTCCTTTTCATTAACCACAAGTTGCCTCAAGGAGTAAATTATTCCCAGTTTGTACATCAAGGTATCGATATGCTCATAACATCTATCTTGGTTGCGATTATAATTATCTTATTTTATTTTCGTGGGAGCCTGAATTTTTATAAAAGAAACAAAACAATCAAAATCCTTGCTTATTTATGGATAATTCAGAATGGGGTTATGCTGTTTTCGTCTGCATGTAGGAATTTAATATATATCAATGAACGTGGCCTTACCTATAAAAGAATTGGCGTATATGTATATCTTTTACTAACTATTATTGGACTTTTCACTACGCTAATTAAAATATCAAAAGCTAAGAGCAATAATTTCTTATTCAAGATAAATGGCTGGGTAATTTATACAGTACTTATTCTATTTTCCTTATTTAGGTGGGATAGTATTATTACTGGATATAATTTATCTCATACTTTAAAATTTAACGACATGGAATACCTTGTCAAGCTTTCAGACTCAAATATTCCAGACTTAATTTCAGTATATTCCAATCCTATTAATAGGATGATGGAGATTGATACTGCTAAAGAAATGTTATTTGGAGAGGAGTATAGTATGAAACTTTACACATTTCTAAGCAATAATCCCTCCATTGGATGGAAGTCTTGGTGCTATGAAAACCAAAGGGTACACGATGAGATAACGGACAAACCGTTTTCGGATAAAATAAATTATTTGAATTTATCAGACCAAAAAATCCCTGACTTTTCATTCAGCATTATAAAGGTGTTTTCTAATCTTGAGGAATTGGATTTGCATAGTTGTGGGTTAACTAATTCAAGGGATTTAAGCTGCTTTTCCTCTCTTAAACATTTAGACCTTAGTTCCAATAAGCTATTGGAAATAAACGGACTCGGCAGCCTTAAACATTTAGAATATCTTAATTTAACTGATAATGGTCTATTAGATTACTCCCCCATTTATAAACTCACAAATCTCAAAGACCTTTTTATAACTATCGTATATCGTTTTCAATATGATAAACTTAAACAAAATTTACCCAATACTAAAATACACAGTAACTTTCATTGAAAAATGGTCATGTGTAGAATCTTTATATAATAATAACAATTAAAAACTCAAACAATGATTATTTTACAAGCTGCAATAGGAGCTTTAATAATGTTCTCCTTCGTTTGTGTAGGATTGCTATTTATCGGATTCCCAGTAGCCCATAGCTCAGACGGTTAGAGTAGCGGACTAATCTTTTTCTTTGTAGTACCTTTTCATTGATAAATCAAAGCATATTCCAAACAATGGTAGCAAAGAGGCTATTTTAGGCAATAAATAATCTGAGTTTGTATCGCCTATACCAATATGAAAGATTGATACAAGCATAAAAAAGATTGATAAATGAAGAAAGTAAAAAATAAGCAACCCAACTTTCTGTTTTGTAAACTTATAAAGGAAAGCATATTCAAAAAGAAGCAGTGATACTATTAAAAGCAGGTAAAGAATTAATAAAGTAATGATATTTAGAATACCAATTAAACTTAAAGGGCTAAGTAGAATGGAGACAAAGCTAAATACTGGAAAAAAAAGTAGAGCATTTATCCATGGGATAAAACTAAATATAAGTATAAGAAAGCTAGTTATTGTTCCAAAATAATAATGGAATACTTTCTTTAAATTCATATTTTATTGGTAAAGCTAACTATTCAGCCCATACCTCAGACGTTTTGAAAGCGGAATAGCTTTTACCCCCAAATAAGAAAATACTGCACACCAAAAGTGCACACCTACCATAAAAAAAGCACCTATATTTCTATAAGTGCTTGATTATTAAGTGGGCCCAGTAGGACTTGAACCTACGGCCAACGGATTATGAGTCCGCTGCTCTAACCGTCTGAGCTATGGGCCCGGTTTCTTGAAATAGATTGCTCTAACCGTCTGAATTATGAGCCTGATTTCTTGAAATGGGTTGCGAATTTAGATATTTGCACCTTATATTTACATAAAATGATTGATAAAAAAATAAATACCATCATTTTCGACCTCGGTGGAGTGTTGTTTGATATTGACTACAAACATACGCAGGAAGCCTTTCAGACACTTGGCTCCACCACCAATTTTCATGCCGTTTATTCCCAGCAAAAACAGGCCGGAATTTTTGATGAATTTGAAAAAGGGAACATTTCCCCGGCGCAATTCAGGGAGGGATTAAGGGAATGGCTGCCTGAGACTGTAACCGACAAACAAATTGATGAAGCATGGAACGCACTCTTGATAGGCTTTCCGCCAGATAAAGTGGAGTTGCTGAATAAGCTTAAAAATAAATATAATCTGTATCTTTTAAGCAATACCAATGAAATACATCTGCCCGAAGTATTAAAAAGCATAGATACGGCGCACACACCCGGCACAATGGGCAAACTCTTTATTAAGGAATATTATTCCTGCCGAATGGGTTTGCGAAAGCCCGAAAAAGTAATTTATGAAAAGGTGCTTTCTGAAAATGCGCTTAATCCGGCAACAACCTTATTTGTAGATGATTTAATACAAAATATTGAAGGGGCTGCGTTAACAGGTATTCAAACCCTGCACTGCACTACTTCTGTAAACCTTAAAGAATATTTTGGAGAATAAAATTATTTTATCTCCTGGCAAAGTTCCACAAGCACCCCATTGGCACTTTTAGGATGAACGAAACATATCAGTTTATTATCGGCTCCACGTTTTGGTTTATCAGATAATAAAACAAAGCCAAGCTTTTTCAAATTCTCCATTTCGGCTACAATATCGTCCACCTCAAAAGCTATATGATGAAGCCCTTCTCCTTTCTTTTCAATGAATTTTGAAATAGCGCTTTCGGGCGATTTTGCTTCTAATAATTCCACCTTACCGTCCCCCGTTTTATAAAAGGAAGTAATAACCATTTCCGATTCCACCTCTTCGCTTTTATACGGCTTATTACCAAGCAGTTTTGTATAAATATCATTGGCTTGTTCTATGCTTTTTACGGCGATGCCTATATGTTCTATTTTCTTTATCATACTGTGTGAATTCCATCACAAACTTAAGCAGTTTCCACTTGCCTGATGGAATATTTTATCATTTTATTGTTAGCTGTTTTAAAAAATCCTATATTTGAAGTATAAATTAGAGCCAAAGACCAAACTTCCTCTGCACGATGAATAATAAAAAACTACTTTTTTTTACATTTTTTGCTGCGGTTTTTACATTGTTGGTTGGTAATCAGCAGGCATTTTCGCAAGTAATTACTGCAAAAGAATCATTTGAAGAAATTTCAGGGCATTGGTTTTATGCTGTAGATAAGTTCGAGTCGACTGCCGGAGTTACAAAAGAAGAGTTTGCTGTGTTTAGCCGGTTCTCCAGAAAAACTATGGATTCCTTGCGGGCGGACTTTACTCGCAATATTAACAATGGAACAGTAACAGTTGCCAATGCAAAAGATTATGAAGATGTTTTGGCTAAAGCTCTTACTATTCTTTACAAAAAATTCGAAAAGATAGAACAACTTTATCCCTCATCTGTTAATGAATACCGTAATTATCATGCACCTATGCTATCACAAGTTTGTGATTCCGGCTGTGACAATATTAACTTTGCATCGGGAGATCTTTCAGGATGGTACGCCTATTATGCATGTAATAATTCCAGCTCTGATGCCCGCGATATTGTCAACACTGTTGGTGGGCTGGCGGGGGCTGTTAAACATGCTGCTAATGATACTTGGACAAGTTATATGAATGCCCGTCCATATTATAATACAACTCCAAATCCAAGTCCGGATTATCAGGTAAATATTACATCAGGTAGCAGGGGTGATGGCTTGGTACCCTCTATACCGGTTGTATCTCCTTTTGGCGGAAGTTATTCTGTAATGCTGGGAGATAGCACGCTGCCGAATTACGGCGTTTCCATTCTTTCCCAGACTTTCAAAGTAAGTTCCGCGAATGCTAATTTCACCTATCAATATGCCGTTTTTCTGGAAAATCCACAACACCCCACCCCACATACTTATTACCAGCAACCATTTTTTACAGTAGCGGTACTTAAAGGACCTGATGACACCATACCATTTTGCGGAGAATATACGGTGGTGTCACAAGGCGGGGAACCCGGATTTCATGCAATATACTATCCGCCAGGCGGCGATTCAGTTTATTATAAAAACTGGACCATTGTTAATGTTCCGCTAACTAAATACATCGGGCAATGCGTAACTGTGGTTTTTGAAGTGGGAGACTGCTCTTTAGGCGGACATTTTGGCTATGCCTATGTTAGTGCATCTTGTGCTCCATTAAGTATTATAAGCACCTCACCAAATTTCTGCGGACAAGATAGTATTACTTTAACGGGCCCTGCCGGTGAAGGTGAATACCGTTGGACGGGACCTATTGGTGGAATAAGGGGAAGTGATACCCTGCGGCAAATAAATGTTGACAGTACAGGTACCTATACGCTAATTGTTACACCTTACACAGGCGCTACTTGCAATGACACCTTAACTATAACCTTGGGAAAGAAACTGGGTCCTCCTCCTTACCCTAATTTTACTGCCGATACAGGTTGTGTTGGTATGTCTACCTCCTTTTTAAACAGATCAAATCCTATACGCGGTGCTAACTTTTACTGGGATTTTTACAATAATGGCAATTACGAAGATTCTACCGTTAACCCAACATGGAGATATGCACAACCCGGAGTTTACCAGGTTAAATTACAAGAGCTTTATAACGGTTGCGGAATGGACACTATCATAAACGTTGTTATAGATAGTATTTCAAATAGTGCTTTTATGGCAGATACGGTTTGCTATCTTAATACTACAACATTTGACAATATTTCAAGCGGAGGAAGTTCCTATTATTGGAATTTTGGAGACCCGCCTGCAGGAGTGAATAATACTTCCGTGAATGTAAATCCTACTCATACTTTCAGCGCTCCCGGAACATATACAGTTTCGCTTATAGCAAAACATCATGACTGGTGTAATGATACTGTAAAAGAACAAGTGATAGTTCTTCCATTGCCAGTGGCGACTATTACGGGTACAGATAGTATTTGTTATGGTACGTTCGATACACTGAAGGCAACTGGTGGCACTAAATATAAATGGAGCACGGGGGCAACTACTTCTTCTATATCAGTCAACCCAACTGCTCCTGCTACGTACACTGTTACGGTTAATAATGGAATATGCTCCAATGATACAACCTTTACCTTATACATAAAGCCCAAATTAACAGGAACAATTAATGCTTCCAGCGTATGTTTAAATGATACTGTTCATTTATCTGCTACCGGCGGAGGTACGTATTTATGGAGCAACGGAGCTACTACAAGTTCTATTTCCGTGGTTGCATCGTCAACAAGCGATTCAACTTTTTCCGTCCTTATAAGCAATGGCGGGAAAAGCTGTCTCGATATTGATACAAGCATAACCATTTACCCGTTACCATCCAATACTGCATGTTGTAACGACACCATTTATTCGGGGAATTCCATAGTTCTGAATGGTGGTTCCGGTAACAGTTATTATTGGCTTCCCCCAACAGGATTAAGTTGCGATACTTGCCCCGATCCTACAGCAAGCCCAACCGTAACTACTACATATACACTTATAACTACAACCAAAAATGGATGTCAGGCAAGCTCAGCCCTTACTGTGGATGTGGAAATACCGTGTAAAGACTTTTATGTGCCCAATGTATTTTCTCCCAATGGAGATGGAGTGAATGATACGTACCTTATCAAAGTGGAATTTATGTCTGCTTATGAAATTACCATATTTAACCGCTGGGGTAAAAAGATATTTTATTCTACCAATCCCGATGCTCCCTGGGATGGAACTATTGATGGTGCTAAAGCCGCAGCGGGAGTATATTACTACCTCATAAGAGCTACCTGCGAAAACGGAAAATACTTTCAAAAAGATGGCTACCTCCAGTTAATTAGAGGTAAATAATTACACCTTCACCATTTTAAAGTCAAGGTTCAGAATGGATTTGTAATCCATTCCGGCATGATACATAGAAAGTTCATCCGCTTTATAATACCAATTCACTTCCACTTTCATGCCTTTTTTTGTGAGGCTTTCCAGTTTTTTCAAAATTTCTATAATACATTTGGCAGAGGCTGTATTAAAATAATCAAAGTGTATGTGCATAACCGTGGGTGAAACAGGTTTGAAAAGATATTTTTCAATATTTTCCATCAAGGGCCGGTAAAATTTAGCTGCGTTTTCAGAAATAGATCTTCCTTTTATCTCAATATATCCCCGGTCAGGGTAAAATTTAATAGCCGGAGTATCGGCTGTAGCTTCTGATTCTAATGTATCCATTTATATAATTAAACAATTGCTTTAACGGTAAATGAAGAAAAATTATTGCCTTCGTGAGCAAACTTACATAAAATGGTGGGCGACTCTCTTTTATAATAATTTCCACAAGCCCTATATTCTACAAAATTGATTATTTTACCTTGTGTAGGGGAGCTAAAAAAAGTATTTATAAGATAATTAAGCTGTTCATAGTGAAAATGTATACTTTTGTTCATACTCCCTTAATACGGAGGCAACCAAAACACGAAGTTACTCGACCAGATTAAACCACAGCAAACCAAGTCTATCCGAAATGTATTGGCTCTATTTAGCATTAGGAATTATTTTTGAAGTATTGGGTACCATTTGCATGAAAACGGCAGACGGGTTTACCAAACTGGTCCCTTCTATACTTGTTTTTGTTTTTTACGGTCTGGCTTTAGCTGCCCTTGTAATGGTGCTGCAAAAAATGCAGGAAGTAAGTGTTGTATACGCCATATGGGCAAGCGCAGGGACGGCTATTATTGCAATTATAGGAATTCTATGGTTTAAAGAGCCGGTATCTCTTATGAAGATTTTTTCATTATTATTAATTGTTCTCGGCATTTTAGGGCTGGAGCTTTTTGACTGAGTGAGGATATGAATATTTTTTTAACCGGAAGTACGGGATTCTTAGGAGGTGAACTACTGGTAAGCCTTTCCAAGCACAAAGAGGTAAATAAAATTTACTGTCTCGTAAGGGCGCTTTCCGAAGAACATGCCATTATCCGGCTGAAGCATGTTTTTGATTTACATAATGATGAATTTGATCCTAAAAAAATAATACCGGTTTTGGGAAATATAGGAGAGCACGATTTTTCCAACGTGCTTTTTTCCAATAAAATTATTCAGGATACTAATATCATTATTCATTCCGCTGCCAACACATCCTTTTCTAAAATATATGACAAGATTGTTGAACAGGTAAATATTTCCGGGGTAAATGAACTTATTAAATGGTCACTATCCCTTTCCAATCTTGAAACGTTTTTATATATTGGAACTGCCACCATTTGCGGTAAGGAAGCCACTAACCGAATTGTTAAGGAGGAAGAATCTCCTAACCCAAAAGTGCATCATGTGGTGAAATACACCTACACCAAAATGATGGGTGAAATATTGCTGGCACAACATCTGCCTAAAGAAAAAGTGCTTATTGTAAGGCCTTCTATTATTATGGGTGACAGCAGAGACTGGCTGCCGCGTTCCTATGTGATATTGTGGGCTATTGAAACAGCTAACATGTTGCGCTTAGTGCCTGTAAATGGTGACTCAGCTTTGGATGTAATACCCGTTGATTTTGCTTCCAATTCGATTGTTGCGCTTTTATTCGCATCCCGTAAATACCCGGTTTATCATATTTCAGCCGGGAAAAATTCCTATACCAGCTCCGGCAAAGTAATGAAAGCCATTGAACCCTCTTTTCCGGGGTTACCGCCTTTTAAGTTCATTCAGAAAGCCATGATTAACCAGATGAAATTATGGGCCAAAGGTAAGTTACCCGAAGGAAGTGAATTATATCAATATGCCGACTATTTGGATTATTGGAAAAGTATTTTTGATGACATTAACCAAATGCGCATACTGCTGGCAGCGCTGGAGCCTTATCTTGAATTTGCCGAACTGGGGCAGATATTTGACAATACGCGCCTGTTAAACGATACAGGCTTTCAATCTCCTGAACCTGCACACAGTTATTTGGCACGCTCGGGTAAATATCTGAAAAATATAGATGTTTTTGCCGGGGCTGTTGATCCATAACGTTGCCTTTACTCCTCCATGGTAAAAGACACTTTATTCGTTTTTTAAAAGTCCTTGAATTATTCCGGTCGATCCGTTTGCTACCCAAGCAAGCGCCATTTGTATTGATAACACTCCTTTGGTTGGTGTTTAATTATTTTGTTAAAAACTATCCATCAGATTAATAAAATTCTACATTTGTATTCAAATTAATGTTTAATAATAACGAGATATGTCTGGAGTAAATAAAGTGATTCTGATTGGCAACTTAGGAAAGGACCCTGAAGTGCGCTATTTAGAAGGCGGTATTGCAGTTGCAAACTTCCCACTCGCAACTACCGAAGTTCACAAAAGCAGATCGGGAGAAAAGGTTGAATCAACTGAATGGCACAACATAGTATTGTGGCGGGGCCTTGCCGAAGTGGCTGAGAAGCTATTGAAAAAAGGAATGCAAGTATATATCGAAGGCAGGTTGAGAACACGCACATGGGAAGACAAAGACGGCTCCAAAAAACGGGCAACCGAAATTACCGGTGAAAACTTAACCATACTTGGGCGTAAAAGCACGACAGGCGACCAAAGCAACGATGCTGCACCGACTTCTGCCGACGATATGGAATCGGCTCCTCCGGCAGATTTACCATTTTAATAATTTTTTATAGTATATTTAACCCTTGACTCATAATCGAGTCAAGGGTTTTTTTGTAATAATCTATTGAATTGAACGCAGCTATTTTACACTATCATATTCTTCTGAATTTTATTGCTTTGCAGGTTGGGGAAATATTTGCATTATTATTAATTTTCAACTTCATTGTACTGTCTGCTTTGGTATCCTGTTCCGAAACAGCTTTATTTTCCATAACTACGCCTGAAAAAGCAATTCTGAAAAGCTCATCATCACGCAAAGACAGGCAGATACTCCTGCTGCTTTATAACCCTAAACATTTGCTGGCGGCTTTGCTGGTAGCCAATAATTTTTTTAACCTCAGCATTATCGTTCTCTCCGCATTCCTTACCGGCCATATAATGAATGTATTTGATCATCCAATTCTTGCGTTTAGCATACAGGTTATACTTGTAACCCTTATCCTGCTTATTTTATGCGACATTATTCCAAAGGCCTATGCTTCCGGCAATCCGGTTAAGGTAACAAGCAGTTTACTCTATTTCATTTTTCTTGTACGCGCCCTTTTTTATCCGTTTGCATCCATACTTACCACCTCCACTTCATTTATGGATAAATACATTATGCACCGGAATATGAAACTCTCCAAAGACGATCTTTCAGATGCACTGGAACTGGCATCGCAACATATTCCGCAGGTGCAGCAAAAAATACTAAAGGACATCATTCAATTGGGCGATAAAGATGTAAAAGAGATTATGCAGCCCCGAATAGATATTGTTGCCTTTAACCGCGAAACCGGATTTGCCGAACTACTTTCTAAAGCTGTAGATTCAGCCTTTTCAAGGATTCCCGTATATAGTTCAACTCCCGATAATATTACGGGAATACTTTATACAAAAGACCTGTTAGGGTACACCGGCAAAGACGATTCCTATGACTGGAGAAGTTTATTGCACCCTCCGTTTTTTGTACCTGAAAGCAAAAAAATAGGCGACCTGCTGGAAGACTTCAGGAAAAAGAGAATTCACCTTGCTATTGTGGTAGATGAGTTTGGCAGCACCTCCGGATTAGTAACGCTCGAAGATATTGTGGAAGAGATACTGGGTGAGATAAATGATGAATTTGATGAAGAAAAAATAGTTTTCTCCAAGTTAGATGACCATAATTATGTGTTCGAAGGAAAAGTAACCCTGGGCGATTTTTGCCGCACTACCCAAATTGACGAAACCCTTTTTCAGGCCCATAAAGGAGGTGCAGATACACTGGCAGGATTAATAATGGAAGTAGCGGGGAGGATTCCGGAGAAAAATGAAAAAATAAAATTCGATAATCTTTTATTTACTATTGAAGCGGCAGACAAGCGGAGGATACAGAGAGTAAAAGTGACTATTGGTGAAAACACCGCTCAACCGATTTCAAAAGAATAAAATAATAGATTTCCTAATTTTGAAACTTATAAACCGATACACTATGTTTTTGAAACTTTCAGCCACCCTAATTTTAGCGGTTTGCTCCATTGCTGTCTTCAGCCAGGATAAACCGGGATATGATCCGCAGCAGGTGTTTGACCCGCAATTTTTAAATGCTCCCGGAAATGAATACCGGAGCGGAAGCGGTGCACCCGGACCTATGTATTGGCAGAATAAAGCAGATTATACCATTACCTGCTCATTAGATACTACCGGTGATGAAATTACCGGAACAGTTAACATCACATACACTAACAATAGTCCCGATGAGCTAAACTATATATGGCTGCAATTGGACCAAAATATGTTCACTACAACCTCAAGGGCCCATTTTACAACACCGGTTGGCGGTGGCCGTTTTGGCAATGTGCAATTTGAAGGCGGAGACAGTATTCATACTATAAGTGTTGTGGAACATGGAAGCACTTTTACCCCGCAATATGTGATTACAGATACCCGTATGCAAATAATGCTGAAGGAACCCCTAAAAGCCAAAGGGGATAAAGCAACATTGAAAATAGCCTACAGCTTCAAAATTCCAATGGATGGTTCGGACAGGATGGGAATTACTAAAACACAAAACGGAAAAATTTACCAAATAGCCCAATGGTATCCCAGAATGGAGGTATATGACGATATACAAGGATGGAATACCCTGCCTTATTTGGGCGCCGGGGAATTCTATCTGGATTACGGAGATTATGATTATTCCATTACTGTTCCGGCAAACCTTATTGTCACCGGCTCCGGAGAATTACAAAACCCCAATGAAGTTTTAACATCTACTGAAATAGACCGGTTGAATAAAGCCAAAAGCAGCAACACCAAGGTATTTATCATTCCATCCGACGAAATCGGAAAAGCTTCAACCCGCCCTAAAAGCAGCGGCACCTTGACCTGGCATTACAAAATGCATCAAACGCGCGATGTAACATGGGCCTGTTCCAAAACATTTATCTGGGATGCCGCGCAGATTAACCTTCCCGACAATAAAAAATCGCTTGCCATGTCTTTTTACCCTATTGAATCGGCTTCCGATTCCTCCTGGGGCAGATCTACCGAATATTTAAAATATTCTATTGAGTTTTATTCTAAAACCTATTATCCGTTTACGTATCCATATGCATCGAATGTGGCGGGACGGGTAAACGGCATGGAATATCCCGGAATTGTTTTTTGCAATATGCATGCAAAATTAGGAGGCCTCTTTTTTGTCACCACGCATGAAATAGGGCATAATTGGTTCCCCATGATTGTAGGTTCTGATGAACGCAAATATGCCTGGATGGATGAAGGATTCAATACCTTTATTAATATTTATTCAGGTGAGAATTTTAACAACGAAGAATACAAAAATGACCACTCCATTAAAAGGATAACGGATATAATGAGCCACCCCGGCAGTAAGCCCATTATGACCTATCCGGATGTGATAGATACCAGGGAGCTCGGCACACTGGCTTATTACAAACCTGCCACGGGATTAAAACTTCTGAGGGATGTGGTGGTTGGACCCAAACGATTTGATTATGCCTTCCGGAATTATATTAACCGCTGGGCATTTAAACACCCTGTCCCCATGGACTTTTTCCGCAGTATGAATGACGCCTTAGGCGAGGACCTTACCTGGTTCTGGAAAGAATGGTTTTATGAAAACTGGAAGCTTGACCAGGCAGTGAACGATGTGCAATATGTTAATGGCGACCCTAAACAGGGCGTGGATATTACCATCAGCAACAACGACCAGATGATTATGCCGGTGGAAATTGAAATAAAAGAAGCGAGTGGAAAAACAGGAAGAGTGAACCTGCCGGTGGAAATTTGGCAGCGCTCCGGAAAATGGACATTCCATTATAACTCTACCGATATGGTTACTTCCGTTACTATTGACCCTGATAACAAGCTACCCGATGTTGACCTTTCCAACAATACATGGACTGCTCCAACAAAATAATATATGCCGGAAGAAAAAAATATTTTCCCTACATTCCATAAACTGCTTGCCAGAGGCGATAGAGAGGCCTTGCTAAAGCAAAAAGGAATTGTTATCTGGATGACGGGCTTATCTGCTTCAGGTAAAACAACACTTGCCATTGGGCTTGAAAGAGCCTTATATGAAATGGGGCATTTATGCTATGTGCTGGATGGAGATAATGTGCGTACAGGCATTAACAAGAATCTTCATTTCTCAGAAGAAGACCGCAAGGAAAATATCCGCCGGGTGGCAGAAGTATCGAAACTGTTTGTGGAATGTGGAGTTATTACCATTAATTGTTTTGTAAGCCCTATGGAAGAATTGCGCAACCTTGCCAAATCAATAATTGGGGAGAATGACTTTAAGCTGGTATATGTAAATACACCGATTGAAGTCTGCGAGCAGCGTGACAGCAAAGGCTTATATGCCAAAGCCCGCAAAGGAGAAATAAAAGATTTTACTGGAATAAATGCTCCCTTTGAAGAACCCAAATCACCCGACCTTGAAATAAAAACGGAAAAATATAGTTTTGAAGAAAATTTGAAAATCCTGGTGGAGTTTGTGTTGCCGAAAATAAAGCTATGAGAAAAAAAGTATTTATTCTTATATACATCTTATTCGGAGCATCCCAAGCATATTCCCAATATTCCGAATCCATTACGGTAGATACGGCCGGAATTTATAAGATAAATGCCCAGTATAAAACCCCGCCTAAATTTCCCGGCGACATAAATGCATGGCTGGCTA
>Ga0302185_10001095_pt1 | contig 19459 bp, 16 predicted proteins | sample II_Bog_E1_1_FD_200231 | JGI IMG/M metagenome (GOLD analysis project Ga0302185, IMG submission 200231) | Peat permafrost microbial communities from Stordalen Mire near Abisko, Sweden - II_Bog_E1_2 | ecosystem: Environmental > Terrestrial > Soil > Wetlands > Peat | place: Sweden: Abisko... | reverse complement strand
CCAGCCGTGAGGTGTTTGTCTTCCAGTTGCTTCAATATCTCATTGGCCCGATCGAGCAATTTGGGCGGCATACCTGCCATGCGGGCCACTTGGATACCAAAGCTGTGCCTGCTACCACCGGGCGCCAATTTACGCAGGAAAATGACCTTATTGCCGGTCTCCTTATGGGTGATATGATAATTGCGCACCCGGGGCAATTGCTTTTCCAGTTCATTGAGCTCATGGTAGTGGGTGGCAAAGAGCGTTTTAGGGCGCGCGGGACTATTGTGCAAGTGCTCCACTATGCTCCATGCAAGGGATATACCATCGTAAGTGCTCGTGCCCCGCCCTATCTCATCAAGCAATACGAGGCTACGCTCACTGATATTGTTGATGATGCCAGCGGTCTCATTCATCTCCACCATAAAAGTACTCTCGCCACCGCTCAGGTTATCAGAAGCACCGACGCGGGTGAATATTTTATCCGTTAGGCCGATGGTGGCACTGTCGGCAGGCACGAAGCTGCCCATGTGCGCCATCAGTGTAATGATGGCCGTCTGCCTGAGCAAGGCAGACTTACCGCTCATATTAGGCCCGGTAAGAATGATAACCTGCTGGTCGTCTTTGTTCAGAGTTATATCGTTAGATATGTAACCCTCCCCCGGAGGCAATTGCTGCTCAATAACGGGATGTCGGCCCGCCTTGATCTCCAGCACAGGCTCGTTCACCAATGACGGGCGATGGTAATTGTATTTATGGGCATTATTGGCAAAGCATAGCAGGCAATCGAGTTGGGCAATAATATTTGCGTTGTGCTGTATGGGTGCGATAAATGGCTCAATCTTTACAAGCAGTTGGCGGTAAAGTTCCAATTCAAGCACCAGTATTTTTTCCTCCGCGCCCAGTATTTTTTCTTCATATTCTTTGAGCTCCGGAGTGATATACCGCTCTGCATTGGAGAGCGTTTGCTTGCGTATCCATTCCGGTGGCACTTTGTCTTTATGGGCGTGCGTGACCTCGAGATAATACCCAAATACATTATTATAACTCACCTTAAGCGACGAGATGCCTGTGCGCTGCGATTCGACCTGCTGGATCCTGAGCAAGTAGTCCTTGCCATTGCGCGATATGTTGCGCAACTCATCGAGCTCCTCATTCAGGCCCTCACGTATCATGCCGCCCTTGGCCACGAGCGCAGGAGCGTCATCCACAATTGATTTCCGGATGAGTGCCGCCAATTCTGGCAATGGCTGTACGGGGTCTACCATTATCTGCAAGGCGGCATCGTCAGACGCCTTGCACAGCTCACGCATATCCGCCATGTATTGTAAGCTGCGAGCGAGCTGAAATACCTCGCGCGGATTAATTTTCTTGAGGGGGATTTTACCTACAAGCCTTTCCACATCACCAATCTGCTTTACGAGGTGTATGAGGGCATGGTTGAGATCCTGCGACAAAATAAAATGACTCACGAGGTTCAGCCGCTGCTCTATACGGTGCAAATCAAAAAGTGGGAAGATCATCCACCGTTTCATGAGCCGGGCGCCCATGGGGGTATGCGTATGGTCTATAGCCTGTAGCAGGTTAGCGCCTTGTTCGTAGCTGCTGTGTACAAGTTCCAGATTGCGGATGGTAAAACGGTCCATCCACAAGAAATCCGTGGCCACAATGCGCTGTAGCGAATTCAGGTGCTGCAGATTGGGATGTTCTGTATCCTTCAGGTAATGGAGGGCCACGCCACAGGCAACAATGGCTGCGCGCATATCCTCTACCCCATAGCCTTTCAGCGACTGGGTCTGAAAATGCTGCAACAACAGATCGTAAGCATATTGTTCCCTGAATATCCATTCATCCAGTTGGAACGTATAAACCTTTGTATCGAATTCTTCCCTGAAACGTTTCACCTGCGTTTTGGATAAGATCACCTCAGACGGATTAAAGCTCTGAATGAGCTTATCCATGTATTCGATGTTTCCTTCCGCTGCATAAAATTCGCCGGTGGTAATGTCCAGAAACGCAATACCAGATAATGGCTCGCCCAAGTATAGTGCCGCGAGGAAATTATTGGTCTTATTTTCGAGCAGCTTATCGCTGGTGGCGATACCTGGCGTCACTAGCTCCGTGACGCCACGCTTCACGATGCCCTTGGCCAGTTTGGGGTCTTCCAACTGGTCGCAAATAGCTACGCGATACCCGGCCTTCACTAATTTATGCAGGTAGGTTTCCAGCGAATGGTGGGGAAAGCCGGCAAGGTCAACGGACGCTGCGGAGCCATTCGACCGCTTGGTAAGTGTGATACCCAGCACTCGTGATGCAATATGCGCATCTTCACTGAAAGTTTCGTAAAAATCCCCAACCCGAAACAACAACACCGCGTCGGGATACTTCGTCTTTATATCCTTGTGCTGCTTCATTAAAGGGGTTTCCGCCACTGCCATAGTTGCAAATGTAAACGGTTAATCAGTTAATTGGTGTCTGATGCAGTCGTACGGTGGCAAATTGATTGACCGCAAGGTGTGAATATGTGGATAAGTGTTGCTGGAGGCCAATTTAAATATCTACTCCGCCACACTGATTCTCACAGATAAATAAACCCAACATCCGCCCCATCTCCAAATGCCACGCGGATCCGTTCCGGATGCGTGTCTGTGAGGATCACTTGTCCGAAATCATTTCCTTTAATAATATGCAGCAACGCTTCCATACGGTTTTGATCCAGCTTCTCAAAAATATCATCGAGCAGCAGAATAGGCAAGCGCCCCAGGGCTTTTGTAAGATACCCGTATTGCGCCAGTTTCAACGCAAATAAAAAGCTCTTTTTTTGTCCCTGCGATCCAAATTGTTTTAGCTGGAGATCATTCAGCCGGAAGTCCCAATCGTCTTTGTGCACGCCTCGAAGTGTGCGCTGGTAGCGGAGGTCGTACTGCAGGTTTTGATCCAGCCAGTCAACAAGTGGTTTCTGTGTGAGGTCGCTGATATAGGTTACCAATAAAGGCTCCCTGCCGCCCGACAGACGATGATAGTAGTCGTTGAGCATGGGTAGGAATTGCCCTAAAAATATTTTACGTTGGTCATGAATATACACCCCGTCGTCCGCCAACTGAGTATTATAATACTCCAGTTCCGTATTGCTTGCAGACGGATTGTGAGCCTGCATTTTCAACCATGCATTACGCTGAAGGAGCACCCGCTGGTAATGCATTAGTTTTTCAAGATAAGTTCTATCCACTTGCCCCAATATGCCATCTATCCATTTGCGTCGGAGGTCGCTGCTGCCATTGATGAGCTCAGTATCATCAGGGGCTATCATTACTGCCGAATATGCCCCTATATGGTCTGTTACTTTTTCGTATTCTTTATCGTTATTGAACACCTCCTTTTTCCCATCCTTCCATTTACAACTAATCACTTCATCGCGGTCATTGTTCTTAAATGTCCCAGTCACCCGGAAACCATCCATTCCATTTTGCACACTATTTTGCTGATATGAAGAAAAATAGCTCTTCGTATAACACAGGTAATAAACAGCATCAAGTAGATTTGTTTTGCCACTGCCGTTCGCACCAGTGATGCAAGTGACCGGGGTGGGAAACTCAAACGCGGCTGACGAATAATTGCGGTACTGAGTAAGCGTTATTTTATGGATACTATTCAAAGCAGGACGTAAAGTTACGCATTAACTTAAAACAGAAGCGGACGCGTAAAACAGACAGGGTAATTCTTTACTACCCTAACTTCTAAAAATACCGTTATTTTGCAACGTTTAACGTTTTTCAAATTGTAACATGAAAGCAATTATTGTTTGCACTTCTTTTTTAATGATGGGTATAATGGCAGAAGCTCAAAACGGCGCCGGAGATACAAATACGTATCCGGTAACGAGGACTACAGATCAGGTGGACGACTACTTCGGCGTCAAGGTCGCAGACCCATACAGATGGCTCGAAGACGACCGCAGCGAGGAAACAAAAGACTGGGTAACGAGAGAAAATCTTGCGACCAGCGCCTATTTCTCCAGGCTGCCCTTTCGCCACAGTATCAAGGAACGGCTTACCGAGCTTTGGAATTACGAAAAGTATTCAGCGCCTTTCAAAGAAGGCGGCTACACTTACTTTTATAAAAATGACGGGTTGCAAAACCAGAGTGTGCTATACCGGCAAAAAGGCGATGAATCCCCCACTGAATTTCTGGACCCAAATAAGTTTTCCGCTGATGGTACATCATCGCTGCAGGGCATTGACTTTACCAAGGATGGCTCTCTTGCCGCATACCAAATATCCGAAGGGGGATCAGACTGGCGCAAGGTGGTGGTGATCAACACCAGGACGGGAAAACAAATAGAAGACACGCTCGTTGATGTGAAATTCAGTGGCATATCGTGGCTGCACAACGATGGATTTTATTACAGTAGCTATGACAAACCCAAGGGCAGCGAACTATCTGAAAAAACGCAAGTCCACAAATTATTTTATCATAAGCTCGGCACACCCCAAAAGGATGATAAACTGATATTTGGAGGCGAGTCTATGCCGCGCAGATATATCGGAGGTGGTGTGACCGAGGATGAAAAATACCTTGTAATCAGCGCCGCCAATGCCACTTATGGCAATGAACTTTACATCCAGGACCTTACAAAACCCGGTGCGCCAATAGTGCCTGTGGTAACGGGCTTCGATCATGAGCAAAATGTAGTTTATTCGCATGACGGGAAAATATACATTCAGACTAACCAGGATGCGCCCAACCGCAAACTCATAGTTACTGAAGCGGCGACGCCTACTCCTGAACATTGGAAAACATTGATCGCGGAAACAAAGTTCCCGCTTGAGATATCCACTTGTGGCAACAGGTTTTTTGCGGAATACCTGGAAGACGCCGTATCAAAGGTGTATCAATACAGTATCGACGGGAAAAAAGAAAAGGAAATCACACTGCCGGGACTTGGAACTGCTAGTGGGTTTGGTGGCAAGATGGAAGAAAAAGACGCCTACTATACCTTCACTTCCTATATTTATCCGCCTACTATCTTCAAGTACGACATCAACTCCGGAAAATCCACGCTCTACAAAAAATCCGGCATTAAGTTCAACCCTGATGAATATGAAAGCAAGCAGGTGTTTTATCAATCTAAAGACGGTACGAAAGTGCCCATGATACTTACCTATAAGAAAGGCATGAAACAAACCGGCAATAACCCGGTAATGCTCTACGGCTACGGGGGGTTTAACATCAACCTATCTCCATCATTCAGCGTCAGCAACATTGTGTTCATGGAGCATGGTGGCATATATGCGGTTGCAAATCTGCGTGGCGGCGGCGAATATGGCGACAAATGGCATGACGCGGGTATAAAAATGAAGAAGCAAAATGTATTCGATGACTTCATCGCTGCAGCAGAGTACCTGATCAAGGAAAACTATACTTCAAAAAACTACTTAGCTATTTCCGGCGCTTCAAACGGCGGGCTTCTTATTGGCGCCTGTATGACACAACGTCCTGATCTATTCAAAGTATGCTTCCCAACAGTTGGCGTGCTGGATATGCTCCGTTACAATAAATTTACAGCAGGCGCTGGCTGGTCTTATGATTACGGCACAGCCGAGGACAGCAAGGAAATGTTTGAATACCTATTGAAGTATTCGCCTGTACATAACGTAAAGAAAGGTATATGCTACCCTGCTACACTGATTACCACAGGTGATCACGATGACCGCGTAGTGCCTGCGCACTCATTTAAGTTTGCCGCACAGTTGCAGGCGGCACAAAACTGCCATAATCCCATATTGATCAATATCCAAACCAAGGCTGGGCATGGCGCCGGAAAGCCTACGGAAATGGTTATCTCCGAACAGGCCGATAAGTGGACATTCCTGTTTTGGAATATGAAGATAGATTACAACAACTAGTTATTGTAAGTAAAGTGCTCGTCCGGATTAGTTCAATCCGGACCAGTACTTTACCAGAAAAAGACCACTGTCCAGGCAGCGCTAGTTGTTCACTCCCCTATTCTTTTTACGCATGGATACCACGCTGTCCGGTGAATCCCGGTAGTAAATGTATGTGCGCAGGTCGACCTTTCTCGCAACATACTTTTCCCCGGCACGAAAAAACAGATCGGGATCTAATCCATAAGAAATGGATGAATTAAAGCCGAAATTCTGAAATACCTCCCTCCTTCCAAAAAATGTACCTGACAATATGCAATCGTCTATATGCACGTCAATGCTGGCATTGTCCTTATCTGGTATATAATAATCTTCTTCTGAGTTAACGATGGTCTCGGTGATGGAAGCGATAAGGTCTGCACCATTTTCCATTTGTTTCAGGCATTCTGAAATATGATTGGGTTTGTATTCATCGTCTGAATCAATAAGGCCGATGTACTGCCCCTGGCAATTGATCACCCCACGGTTCAGCGATATGGACTGCCCGTGGTTGGCGTGCCTGAAGTACATAAATTTTCCACTATGGTCAGCTATGAAATCTAATATCATAGCACCGGTTTGCGGCTCGCTGCCGTCATCGACAATCACCACCTCAAAATCTGTAAAATCCTGTTTTAGCAACGAATTTATCGCACGCTTTATTTTGGCATGTTCCGTATTATACACGGTCATGACAATAGATACTTTTGGAACAATACGTGAAATTTCGATCATATAGATTTAGTTTATTGAGGACCGTTTTTTTTATGGCGTATTAATAGATACCGGGATTATTTTGCCATTAACGAATTTATGGGCAGTAAGCGCGAACTGGGAAATAAACTTCGCCATCTCATCACTGCTTACAGGAGCTTTATATCCGGGAAATGCTTCTTTCAGCATATCTGTGTTCACTGACCCTAGCGCCAGGCAATTGACCCTTATATTGTCTCCCCTCCATTCTTCGGCCAGGCATTCCGTAAGATTGGCCAGCGCCGCCTTGCTGGCGCTGTATGCGCTGAGGCCATTAAACTTACTGGTACCTTGCACGCCACCCATACTACCAATATTCACAATATGCCCGCCTCCATTTCTTACTAAATACGGGAAGATGGCCTTTGTCAATTTTACTGTACCAAATAAATTAACGTCAAAGATCGATTCCCAGTCCGCCATTTCAAGGTCAAGAAAACTTTTGTTGATGAGTTTTCCGGCATTATTTATGAGTATGTCGATTTTATGATGTGGCGCAAGTATTTCTTCAAGCTGATTAATCGTGAAATCAGAAATGTCAAACTTGAAAAACTCGACATTGCGGATACCGGTGGCTGTCGTGCGGGCGCTATACAGGCTTCGAAGTTTTTCTTCATTTCTCGATAAGGCTATTATGTGGTTGAGAGGGTCTTTCGCGAGTTCAATTGCCGTGTCAAAACCTATCCCCCTGCTTGCGCCTGTGATGATGATATTCATGTACCTAATTTTGTTTTTTATGCGATTTCATAAATACTAAATAATCAATAATACGGCTAATATCCTCACCGGAGATAGTTTCTATCACTGGCATCTTACTATTATGGCGAAAGGCCGGTGGATTCTTAATAAACAAAGCCAATTGCTTGAGGTCCCAATATTCCGTTACATTAGTGGGATAATTTAGGTCGGGGCCCACATTTCCACCTTCATCGTTCATAGAATGGCATTTCTGACAATTATCGCGAAACTTATGATACCCATCCAGCAATTGCGGCTGCCCAGCCAATAGGCTATCCACTTTATTCTGTTCCGATTTTAGTTCAAACGTCATTTTTGAAATCCCATAAGGAGATTGGTACCGCTCGCCCGGCACGTGCATATCCCAAACGAGGTAAATGGGCTCAAACTTCTTCATATTTCCGCTGTCGGAGGAAATATCTTTTAAAGCAAAATAACCCTTGTCTGATAACAGGTCAGACAAATTCATGTGTGGCTTGTACCCGTCTGAGCAATAAAAAACAACTGTGTATTTTGCCGTGTCCAACGCGTATTTCTTGACAATCGACGCAAACACCGAGTCTGACCTGACGCCTTCATAAACCCTGCCTTTCCCATATACAATATCGTTTACAATACTGAACTTTATGCTGGGGAATCCCGCCAACAGGGAATCTAAATAGATGGGTTGCCCGCTAAATGCAGTAGCCGCTTTTTCGTCGGGCCGCCTTCCTCCTGGGGTACCGCATGACGGGCAAAGGAAAGTAAACAAACAGATAAAAATGGATACAAATCCAAATGTCCTTTTTCTAATTTTCATCCCGGCTTTTAAATAATTGTGCTAAAGTAAGAAACGTCCACCATTGTTTAACTTTTAGACAGCAATTTTAAACAAAAAATAATAAGACTATTCAAAATTAGCATTTTAAGTTTGCAAATGCCCGCTGAGGCAAGAGCATTGAAAATGATGGTAACTTTATCGCATGAATAAATTAGCCACCTGCCTCCTTTGCATTGCTGCAACATGCACCAGCTTAACCCTTCTGGCACAACAACAAAAAGCCAATAACAACAACTCCCTGCTGTGGAAAATAAGCGGCAATCATTTAGCTAAACCATCCTACGTCTTCGGCACCATGCACGCGATATGCCAGGGAGATGTAGTGTGGCCCCAAACAATAGACGAAAGCCTTAGCCACAGCGATAGGTTATGCCTTGAGATGAATATGAGCGATCCGAAAGTGATCGCCGCGGCTACTGATGGTTTTATAGATTTAAGCGGAAAGAAACTAAGCGACTATTTCACTCCCGCGCAATACAAAGCCCTCACAGCCTATTTCCACGACAGCCTCAACATGGATTTGGCGCTATTCCAGCAATTGAAGCCCTTGGCGCTTATGAGCGTCGCAGCGATGAAGGAGGGCAATTGTGAACACCTGGTGTCGTACGAAGACAGCCTGATGAAAATTGCCTCGAAGGAAACAAAAGAAATATGCGGTCTTGAGCAAGCGCAGGAACAACTGGATATACTGAACACTATGCCCATAGACTCCGTGATTAATCAGATCATGGACCAGGTGCAAGACAGGAATAAAAATGACAGCGAATACCAGCAGTTGATTGTAGCCTATAAAAATCAGGACCTCGTGGCATTGTCCGGGCTTATAGCAGACTCCAAAGAATTGGGCAATGACCCGGCCATCTTTCTGGACGACCGGAACAAAAAATGGATCCCACGCATGGAAGGGTTCATGAACGGCAAGTCCGTCTTTTTCGCCGTGGGTGCGGGTCACCTATGGGGACAAAACGGGGTCATTAACCTCCTGAGGTCTGCTGGCTATACCGTTGAACCACAGCAATAAATAATCAAAATCATTTGAAGCAAGTCGGCATTCAGCCACTATGGCGCCTTCGCAGAATCTATAATTGGGTTGTTGATCGCGTAATACATTTTCTGCCCCGTGTTAGGATTCTCGTAGACTGAGGCATCATTCACGACGTAACTATATTCAGTATAGTAGACCATTTGACCAGAGACAAAATTTGCATTATAAAGGTCTTGCGCAGGCACCATTAGTGTCGCCTTAGTTGCACCACCGCCAACGGGGACCTTGTAGGCCAGAATATAGTTTGGCGGGGTGAGTGTATCATCGGCAGGCACCACACTGTTCACAAAAACAATGCAATTGCGGGGACGGGGATCGGCAGCCAGCGAAATCACCAGTGAGTCATTGGCAATCACTGTGTTAGCAACAAAAGAAGTAGCGTAGAACTGTGGTATCGCTGACATTTTAATATCTAAATGCAGCGTCCCGGACACAAACTGAAAGTTATTAGCGATGGTATATCCAAAACCTGTGTCAAAAGCCGTAATGGAATAGTTACCGGTAGAGAGATAGGAGAAGGTATACTGGCCACTAATGGCGGGGTATGTAGTATCGGTAGCGATTGCGATAGTCGGAGTCAGGGAAGTGGCGCCGCTAAGCGAAAGCTCTACCTTTGCATAATAAGAGTCTATCAATATCTGACTTCCATATACGTCGTACAGATCCACAAACCCCGTTATATAGCCATTCGTGAAAGAAGGCCCCGCCGGCCCTATTGGCCCGGTAGGCCCTTCCTTGGCACAGGAAGCACAAAGGGCAAGCAAAATGGATACCAAGACAACCTTAAAATTCTTTATTTGCATAATATTTTATTTAAATCATTGCAGCCCCATCGAGGAAACAAGCCATTAGACTTTTCCATACAAATATAGCAAGGTTACACTAAATAAATTGTCACAGCGGTATACTGCGTCAGCAGTAACCTCAATTTCAGCGTCTTCGGGCGCCGTTAAGCCTGCATTACCGGCTCGGGGATTTAACAACTATCATCAAAAAAATTGAGCAATATTTCGGAACTTTGATGACAGACGCTGGATATAAAAATCAAAAGCGAAAGAGTGATTTTACATGAATCATCAATCATTACACATTAATCATTAACCACTTGTCTTTACACGGACTAGACAATGAACTTTTTGCCACTGGGCGCGAACTGGGCCGCGGTGGGGAAGGCGCTGTGTATGACCTACAGCAAAATAGCTCGTTTGTACTGAAAAAGTACAATGACACCCTGTCGGCTGATAAGGTGGCAAAACTGAAATATATGGTAGCCATGCGGGGGCCAGCGATAGAAACCTATGCCGCATGGCCCGTGAATATTGCCATAGACGATCAAGGGGCCGTTTGCGGGTTTGTAATGAACAAATTAATCGGCTATGCCCCGCTCCACATGATCTTCAGCCCCATGGACCGGAAGAAACTATTCCCGGATAGAGGGTATAATTTCCTCGTACATGTCGCGCGAAACCTCGCTACCGCCTTCCACAAGCTGCATGAGGCTGGTCTCGTGGTAGGCGATGTAAATGAGGGCAACATTCTCGTAAACGGATCGGGCATGGTGGCATTTATAGACTGTGATTCGTTCCAGGTAAGGGAAAACGACAAATATTATTTCTGCGAAGTAGGCGTACCGCGTTATACCCCGCCCGAGCTCTTGGAGCAAACAGCCTTTAACCACGTCATTAGAACAGTAAATACTGATAGTTTTTCACTTGCGGTATTGATCTTCCAATTGCTCTTCCTGGGCAGGCATCCCTTTGCAGGCAAGCATAAACTCGCCGCTGACCTGGACGAAGAAAAGGCGATCAAACAAAAGCAATTTGCCTATTCATTGGAAAACAAACGCAAAAAACTACACCCTCCCACTGACAGCTTTCCTATCTCAAACCTGCCGGATGACGTAATCGACCTGTTTCACAAAGCATTTGAACAAGATGAACGGCCTGCACCCGCAGAATGGGTAAAAGCCCTTGATAGCCTGCTCGCAGACATGGTGACCTGTTCAGAATCACGGTTGCATACTTACCCCGCTAAATTGACGGATTGCCCCTGGTGCGCGTTTAAGGATCAAAGGGGCATCCTCTATTTTCTGGACGACACCCATTCACACGCCACGGCAGCCCTGCAGGATATAGAAAAGTTTGTGAATGGTTTCAACCCGGAAAAACTCGAACTGAAGAAATGGAGCCCCCTACCCTTTCCTCATTTGTCACCTACACCCATCACCCGCCAATTCCATTCTTATAAGGCATCAAAACGATGGACGAGCAGCGCAATAATAGTGGCTTGCCTTACGCTTTATTTCGTTTTCTACGTGAGTGCCTGGATCTTTGTTTTCGCAGCAGTATTGCCGGTGCTGATCCACTATTTTTCTGGCTGGACCAGGAAAATAAAGGCGGAACTATCCAGGCTTACCAACGAGTATAAAAGGTGTAGCGAGGCCCTGGAACGAATGATCCGGGAACACGACAACCCACCAGACCTTTCAAAATACCTTGATGGACTGAAGACGCTAAATAATTATGTCAACGAATTCAGGAATCTCCCGCAAGAATATGAGCGACTGAAAATCAAAATGGAGGAAGATATCTTTAACCAATATCTAGATGAATACCTGAGCGCCTATGAGATCGCACATTTTACCATCCCAACATTTGGCGCGTCAAAAAAAACGGCCCTGTTGTCAGCCGGCATTGTCAGCGCAGCCGATATTTCCAAACTACAAACTATAAAAGTACCCGGCATAGGCCCAAAAAACATACAAGTGCTAAATGACTGGCGGCGACAAATGGCCGGTGGCTTCGTGTTCATACCCGACGCCGATAAAACGGCCCTGGCGATCAGTCACGTAGAGCATAATATAGCCGCGACAAGAATGCATCTTGAAAAACTGATCAGAAAGGAATACCATACCGTCAACCTGATGAAAATGAATATCAGCAACAGGTCACAAATACTTGAAAGACAAATCAACGACCTGACTCTTAAATGCTACCAGGCGGATGTAGACTTAGTGGCTTTCCGGAAATTTGCTGCCTGATGGGGAAACAAGGGAGACGGTGCACTTCCCCACAACAATTTACAGTTGTGCTGATTTTAAAGATAGATAGCTACCAGTACATCCGTTACCACAAGCGCAAGGTGAAAGCCCTTGCTATACAAGTACGCGATCTGGTTCTTTAGTTTTCTGTTTATCGGTTGGTGCATGCTCATGCATGATTTTCTTGATGATGTCACTGGTAATATCGGGATAGTCAACTTTTATCGGCTGCCCTTCTTCAAGCCATTTAAGAATCGTGCCATAATTCGCTTCGCTCAGGTTCTTCACCACTGTAGCCCCCATTACTTTAGCTCCGGCAGCATTGCAGTGCTGCTCATATTGGGTCACCATAGGTATCACCAGCACTTTCTTTCCAAGGTACATGGCCTCAGCCGGGCCCTCAAAACCTGCCCCACACAGTATGCCGCTGCAGGAAGCCATACTTTCTATAAATGCCCTGTTGTCTATCTTTTGCACGGAAACGTTACCTGCGGCAAAGGCTTGCCTATTGTGCTTTGAAAACACTTGCCAACGTGCCTTTGGAAAGTTCGAAAGGTGCTTCACGATAGCAGCATCATCAAATGCCGGCAAATACACCGTGTAATGACCATTGTCTACCGGGCTAAGCGCCCTGATCTCCTTCCGGATCACCGGGGTAAAAATATTCTCGTCAAATGCTTTGAAGTGAAAGCCATATTCGGCCGTCACCGGCGCATACTTCTCAAGGATGAATTTCCCCATCGGGTCGCTGAAATCGGGCCTTGGCGCGTTTTTATTCAGTACAGCACATTGATGGCTCAGTGAAATACATGGCTTCTTCGCACGCTTACAAGCCCACGAAGAAACAGGCTCAAAATCATTGATCACGAGGTCATATTGTGCTATCGGAAACTCACGTATATCCTTCAGCAGCTTAAACAATTTCGACCGCCTTGCCGTTTCAATCAGGTCCACCCCACCCCGCTTCCCAAAAATAAAACTCATGCCGTAAAGCCGGTATTTAACCGGGAACGGGATTGCCACATCTGCCTGGATACCGCTCACCAACACGTCCACTTCTCCATACCGTGCCAGTTCAGGATATACATCGGTGGCGCGGCTCAAATGCCCATTACCGGTACCTTGTATCGCAAAAAGAATTTTCAAATTTTAGTGATTAATTTTTAATGATTAATTTTTATGTGGCTGCTCGAAATCGAAACGCTAAGCTGCTTCAATGGCATCGTTGAGGTCTATTGACGGCCTGTTGATATTTGGCCGCATATTGAGCTCCAGCATTAGGCTGTCCATCATAGCTTTTGCTGTTTCCTTGCCCTGCTTCTTTTTATTGATGTCAACAGCCTGGGCCACTGGATCCTCAAAATAATTGTATATGCTCCATTTCGACTGGTTGTATTCCAGCGCAGTCAGGTTCTCTATCCAGTCACCGGAATTGAGATAGGTCACGCGCCCATGCTTCGTATCCACTTCCTTTATTTCGGGATGATGGATGTGGCCGCAGATCACATAATTGTATTTATTCTCAGCAGCTATCTCGCAAACGGTATCTTCAAAATTATTGATAAACTTCACAGCGCTCTTCACCGTGTTTTTTACATTTTTGGAAAAAGAAACTTTTCCACGGCCCATCTTTTCCGAGATGAAATTAACGAACCTGTTGATCAGGATCAATGTGTCATAACCGATGGCCCCGAGCTTGGCAAGCCACTTGCTATGCTGCATCACCACGTCAAATACATCACCATGAAATATCCAGACCCGCGAATCGTCGATTTTCAGGGAAAGTTTATTGATGATCTTTAATGACCCGAGGTTAAAGCCTTTGAACCGGCGCAGCATTTCATCATGGTTCCCAGGGATATAATACACGGGAATGTCCTTGGCTATGAAACCCACAAGGTGCTTCACCACCATCATGTGCGTGGCAGGCCAGTATCGCTTGCTGAATTGCCACACGTCTATAATGTCGCCGTTGAGTACTACCGCCTTGGGTTTGATGCTTTTAAGGTACTGAAGGAGTTCTGTTGCGTGACATCCGTAGGTGCCCAGGTGAATATCGGACAGCACTACTATGTCCACTTCTCTTTTTGCCATTATTCCCTTCTGTGAAGTATTTGGTTATACAAAAGAACGAACTGTAAGTAAAGAGAATATTACTTACAAGTTAACATAATATTAATTAGCCAGATTTAACACTACTTTTATTTTCGTGAAAAACAAACCATCCGGAGCCAAATGCGTGTCTACTATGTTTCAACAATTAACTGATACATTTGCATCGGCATTAAACAGAAACACATTATAATAAATGAAATTAAAATTACGCTTTCTTACTTTTGGATTTTTGGGTTTCTCCCTCATCGCCACAAAAGCTCCTGCACAAAAAGCCCACGGCAACTGGCCCGCGACCAATTGGTCTCACAGCACTAAAAACTGCCACCACTTGTTGTCAACACCTGCCCAGTGCAAGTGGACTTTTCCCGAAATCCGAAAGCCCGTGGAGGGGATCATCATCGCTTACAACAAAGCACAGAAGGACGACAAAGTTCTGTATGCGGCATCCGTTGCTATCATAAAATCAGGTAGCAATCTGGTACGTGTATTATTGCTCAGTAATTACAATGATTACAAAGTTGGCGACCACATAAAAGTAGCCCCGGACAAAGAACCGGAAGTAGACGTGGTGGTTCCGCTCGACCGCGCTTACTACCTGACTGAAGAGAAAAAAGGAGGCTCGCCGCAATGCAGGATCAATAGTTATGATGGTAGCGTATTTACGACGATCTGGGGAAGGGCTGTGAACTGAGCAGTACTTTAACGTTTCCCGGTCAGCCCTTTCTGGCTTTTTTCACCAGCTTTTCCGGTTTTGTGCTGCATTGCCTGTATCTCGCTCACATCAAAATAAAAGCCGTCAATACCGTCATTATTTTTCTTCACCTTCAGGTAATCGCAATACCCGGCCGTGCGTGATTTGATGCCATCGAAATCAAAGCCCAGCAGGTGCAGAATAGAATATTCATCACTTACCATAAGTACATGAATAGCCGTAGGCTCGGTGAGGCCGTCGCCAGAAGCACATAGCGTGCGGGCAATCATTTTTAGCTTGTATAGATAAATGATCAGAGAATCATTATTACCAAGCATTTGCTGCATATTGCACAGCGCATTAATGTACTCCAGGTCAAAAGGACTGCGCTTTAGTTCCCTTTGTGTTAGCCTTATCATACGCTTCATTTCGTCAGTGGTCATGCCACTACCTTTATTATTAATTGCGTTTACCGAATCTTCAATTGCCGACCTCACACCTGACTGCTTATAACCGCTCTGGAAAAAATAACCATAGTAAAGCAACATGAAGTCCCTGTCGGTAAGTGTGGTATCATTGTGCTGATAACGGCTGAATAATTTAGGGTAGTACGCCGCCGCAGAAATATCCTTCGTCAGCCGTTCAATGGTCGCATAATCCGGCTTTTCAAATTTCCGCTCACTTTGGCCATGTATCGAAGAAGCAGCCAGAAGAAGAAGAAACGCGGAAAAGAAATATCGCATCATAGTCAATCGTATAATTTCGTGCAAAATACTGGTTATAACCTGAATAACCATTGTAAATAACAAAGCCAACAGTATTAATTTTAATACAACAAACGATCAGTTACAATTTAACGGCCTTAATTTGTAAGTTTGCTGTTAGCAACGTCTTCTGCGGCCTGAGGGCACAAAGCGAACAAAAATCACGCAAGACGGTTGCAAATGCAGTGGCAGCCTTAAGGCAAAACTTAACTCTTAAAATTTCTTTTTTATGAAAATGGACAAGATCCTAAGCAAATTAGGGATAGAAAAAATAAATGAAGGCGCTTCAACAGGTACCAAATGGATCAAATCAAACGGCGGTAAAATAGATTCTTATTCCCCGGTCGACGGTAAGCGCATAGCATCGGTAAAGAGCGTAGACCGCGATAATTATGATGCAGTCGTGGCGCAGGCGCAGGCTGCATTCACAGAGTGGCGCACGTGGCCGGCGCCAAAGCGCGGCGAAATTGTGCGCCACGTGGGTGAGGCGCTCCGGAAATACAAAGAACCGCTGGGCAAGCTGGTATCTTACGAAACGGGTAAGAGCCTGCAAGAGGGCTATGGTGAAGTGCAGGAAATGATAGACATCTGCGACCTGGCAGTGGGCATGAGCCGCCAGCTTTATGGCCTTACCATGCACAGCGAGCGCCCCAGGCACCGGATGTACGAGCAGTGGCACCCCCTCGGCGTAGTGGGCGTCATCAGCGCGTTTAACTTCCCCGTAGCCGTGTGGAGCTGGAACAGCATGATCGCCTTCATTTGCGGTAATACCTGCATCTGGAAGCCGTCAGAAAAAACACCACTGGCAGCCATCGCTTGCCAGAATATAATCTCAGAAGTTTTTAAAGCCAATAAAGTGCCGGAAGGTGTTTGTGGCCTCGTGGTCGGCGACCGCGACTGTGGCGAATGGATGAGCAACGATACCCGCATCCCTCTCGTTTCTGCTACTGGCTCTACAGGCATGGGCAAGGCCGTAGGGGTCGCCGTGGCCACAAGGTTAGGAAAATCACTTCTGGAACTGGGTGGCAACAATGCCATCATCATCACCGAAAATGCCGATCTGCACATAGCGCTGGTGGGCTCAGTATTTGGCGCTGTGGGCACAGCCGGGCAGCGCTGCACCACCACCCGCAGGCTCATCATCCACGAATCTGTTTACGATGCGTTCAAGAAAAAATTGGTAGCCGCATACAAGCAATTGGTGATAGGCGACCCGCTGGACGAAAAAAGCCACATAGGGCCGCTGATCGATAAAGATGCAGTAGAGACTTATGAAAATGCTATAAAGGAAATTAAGAAAGCAGGCGGCAAGCAGGTGGTGGCCGGTGGCGTACTCACCGGCGAAGGCTACGAGAGTGGCTGCTATGTAAAGCCATGCGTATTTGAAGTTGAGAACGACTGGCCCATAGTGCAGCACGAAACCTTCGCACCCATCCTGTACCTGATGAAGTACAGCACCCTACCAGAAGCGATTGCCATGCAGAACAATGTGCCACAAGGCTTATCATCTGCCATCATGACGCTGAATATGCGCGAAGCCGAGCAATACCTCTCGCAGGTGGGCAGCGACTGTGGCATAGCCAACGTGAATATAGGCACGAGTGGCGCAGAGATAGGTGGCGCCTTTGGTGGCGAAAAAGAAACCGGCGGCGGCCGCGAAAGCGGCTCCGATAGCTGGAAAGCATACATGCGCCGACAAACCAATACCATCAACTGGAGCGACCAATTGCCACTGGCACAAGGGATCAAATTTAGTGTGTGATTTTTTGTTGGTTATTGCAAAAGACGTCAATTATTGTCTGTAGTAGGATGACTTGTATACGACCCTTAGTTGTAACGAAATAGATATCTCATTCGACGAATTAGCGATTACCCGAAATACAACAGAATTCGTCGCGGCCGTGGTGCCGCAAACAATAGTTTTTTTTAAAATTTCCTCTAATTTGCTGGTACACCGAACTGCCGCTTTTTTGCCGTTATTAATGATGTAGGTTTTCCTTTTAAGATAAAATTAACCAACATGCTCTCAAACAAAACGAAGTATTACGGGCGTCAACAGGACATTGTTAGTCCTCCAAATTCTTACAATAAAGACCTAGTGTTAGACTTAAATAAAAAATCATCTTCTGTCATTTCACTTTATCCTCAATGAACAAACGCACTTTCCTCAAAAACACCACACTGCTTAGCCTCGGCGTTCTGGCCAGCATCACTAATGGAAGGAATAAAATCACCCACAATCAATAAGTAACTTGCATGAACTCGTACTCACCTATTTCCACTCTTTTTCCAAACAACGTGTTTTTGAAATACCACTTACCATTGATAAAGTATTCAGATTCGCTATCTATTACAGGAAATGTTCCATGGAAAGACTGACGGGAAACCTTTCCTGTTTTTTCGTCATAGACATAAAATGTGCCATCAAGAAATTTGTAGCTGGTGTAGAAAACGCAACGATCCATATCAAAGCGCAATACCGCTTTTGTATGCCTATCGTACCATTCTTTTCGGGGTACCTCCGTTGATTTTAACGCCTGTCGCGTGTTAATTTGCAATTGAAAATTGTTGCTGGATATTGCCCCAACAGCTTTTATCCGGGCAATATATAAACCCGCCCATCCAACTCCGTTTAACCGAGAACTATCACAATAAAGGCATTCAAATTTTAACAACCCGTAGCTATCGTTAAAAAGGCTCTCAACCTCCATATCTAAGGCAACATGCAACCTATTATCTTTTACACACACAAGTAAAATATTTGTGTTGTGCAAACCACTACCACCAGCGGCCCCATACTGTACTTCTACAAAATTATCGGTCAGCAATTGCACCTTGGTAATTCCATACCAATTGCCCCCTACATAACGCTTTTCGCCTCGGTATTTAATCCATATCCCTTCCTGTAAACTATCCACCACTGAGATTTCAGTTTTTTCCCCCTCGAGAGAAATTATTTTATAGTTTTTATCAAATTGACCATTTACTCGCCCGCCAACAAATATTAGTATGATTAGTAGGGAAATGAATAAAAAATCACCTGTTTTCATCGTATATTGTATTCCGTAAAGCTACCGATTAATCGAAACATGAACAAACGCACCTTCCTCAAAAACACCACCCTGCTCAGCGTCGGCAGCTTGGCAAGTTTTGCTGCTATTGGTAAGATGGTGGAGGCTGTAGCGCACCTTCCAGCAGCAGCCGTTACAGGCAATGAAGATTTCTGGGCGTCCGTCCGGTCGAAGTATAAGCTCACACCAGATTTTATTAACCTCGAAAACGGCTTCTATTGCATCCAGCCTACGGAAATACTGGAGCGGTATATGGAGCATATCAGGTTTGTGAATCTGGAGGGCGCACATTATATGCGCACCACGCAGCGGGACGACCAACAGGCCGCTGTGGCAAAAATTGCTGAACTTGCTGGTTGCTCAGCAGATGAATTAGTGATCACTCGAAATACCACAGAGTCATTGGATATGATCATTTCCGGGTATCATTGGCAAGCGGGCGATGAGGCCATCATGGCTGCACAGGATTATGGCGCTATGCTGGAGATGTTTAAGCAGGTGGCCAAACGGCATGGCGTG
>Ga0302185_10001094_pt1 | contig 19469 bp, 15 predicted proteins | sample II_Bog_E1_1_FD_200231 | JGI IMG/M metagenome (GOLD analysis project Ga0302185, IMG submission 200231) | Peat permafrost microbial communities from Stordalen Mire near Abisko, Sweden - II_Bog_E1_2 | ecosystem: Environmental > Terrestrial > Soil > Wetlands > Peat | place: Sweden: Abisko... | reverse complement strand
ATTAAATATTATAAATGGGAGTTAAAATCCAGCGATATTTCAATGGAGATAAAAGTATTTTTTATGAAAATAACGAGATAAGAAAACAATAGTAACGATCAGCTTTCTATTTCTGCTAGGTTTTCTTTGAATATTCAGATTATCAACAAAACGTCCTTGAGAATTAGTAAATGTCAAAAAGATATTTACTTTTATTAAAAATTGTTTGGTTGAGTTTGTTTACCAGGGACATGTTGTTGAGATTAAATTTCTGAAGATTATCATTTGCTTTAATGACTTGAAAAAAGAAATTGAAATCATATTATATAAGCAAAAGCGGCCTTATTTTTAAATATGACTATGATGCTATCAAGACTATAGGAAATACTAAAAAAATACCATTTAAATGAATATTTAATATGATATCCACAAATTATCTTTAATAATATCTTTATCTTAATGTTGAATGATTTTAAAAAATCAAGACAGACAATAATTCTCTGAAAATGATTTTGTTCACTTTTTTGTAATATTTTAAAGAATTATATTGTCTCAGCTTTTATCATAATGATAAATGTAAAGAATTAAGTTTTATAGTTTTGACAAAATTTAATTTAAAAGTCTCTGCAGCTCATGTCAAAATCACCAAGCGCTCACCATTTTTAGAAAAAGGAGTCAAAATATGAAAAAACATTTTAATATTCTAATTATTGCTTACAAAAACCATGTTCATTTATCTCATACTTATCATATCACCATCATAACAGTCACTCTTACCTCCAACGCAGCTTGTTAATAAACATTGACCACTTGCGATCTATTCCTGTGACCGCCATCCTTCCGTCACGAATATCAATAGAAGTTATTTTATGTTGCTACTCTAGATCATCCACAGGTAAAGAGGTATAATTTTGTCCATGCCAAAGTTTAATTGTATTATCATGACTTGTGCTGGCTAAATAAGCTCCTTTCTCCTGATACTTTAAATCAGAAATTAACTTAAGATGGGCTGGAATACGCTTTAGTTAATTTTTGCGGCGTAAATCAAAAATTGAAATTATGTTGGTTTTCCCACCCACTGAGAATTCAAATCCGTTTGGATGAAAATCACTACATAAAATGGAATCATTTTGCTTAATTTAGTATATGCCCTTACCTGTACGCAAATCCCAAACCATTCCAAATCCACTTAAATCACCAGTCAAATAAAGTGACTGGTCTCGATGAAGGCATGATGTGTGGATTTCCTTTTCATGTCCTTTCTGAGTCAACACTTTACTCAGTCTGCGGGTATCCCACAAGCTCCAGTTATGATCATACGAAGAAGTAAGAAAATGATTTCCTGTTTCCATAAATTTAACACTATTGATCCTTTCAGAGTGACCTTATTTCATCACTGACTTCTGTTCTTATAAATCACGTGAAAAACTCCAGATTAATAGTTAACCATTAGTTGAGCCCGTGATTATATTTGGTGCGGAGCCTGGAATTATCCCCACTCGAGGATGTATGTCAACACCGCATATCTTCGATGGAGATTTCATGCAAGATATCGATCTACAGAAATCAAAACTATTTGGATTTATTGTGTCCCATATTTTGCCTTATCCACTAGAACCAACAGTGACATAGACATCTCCTTTGGGAGAGAATACTCCTCGGGTCACTGAATTCGCATCCCCATACTAGGTTGCTACCTTTTCGAAATGTATTTCTTTAGCTAAAGTCAAGTTAAAATTATCTTCCATCTATATACTATCTTTCTTCTCTGCTTATTTTTCCTTGAGGACACGTTCGGCTGCTTTTTTTATTGATTGGAGAGCAATTTGAGCTCTAACTTTCTTAATTTAATTCCACTCTTCCTGTTATGCTAAGGAAGATATGTCTATTTTCTAATTTTTAATGTTTTGAGAATCTTGCATATATTATAAGAGAAGATAAACTTTAAATTTTAATCCTTCATATATTTTGTGACTTCATATTAGAATTTAATCAAATTCTATTTTAAGATTATTTAAATTTTATAAGAACTTTATTATTTTGACTACTCTTTATTTTAGGTTATGCAAAATTCAAGAATATATGCGATTCAGTCTATTTTTTTCAATATTTAAAAATTAAAAGAGTCAATAAACAAATATAAATAGCAGATAAATCGATTCATTTTAACTTTAACTATATAATTTTAATCAAGATCATTTTATAGCTCATTTGTCATTTGCTCTTTTTGCTATATTTAATCTAACTATTCTTGAAAGGTTGTATATAATGATTTGACACAACCATACTTGGAGCCAACTAAGCAGACTATTAGTCCGATTCCCACATTTATGAAGATGATGAAGACCCAAGTATACCACGACTACTGAAGTGAGGTGACTTCGATGATATGTCCTGACCCAAAGTATACAGCCAAGCCCGCAATGATTATGGGAACAGATCCAATAATCCCGAACTGCCTTTTGGTTATTTAATTATAGACTTCCTTGATGCTGAGGACTGGGGTAATTTTTTATTTTTTATTTTTTGTTCATATTAACATAAAACATCCCTTTTTTATCTTCTTGCAATCTCATAAGTTATTGCCTTTAAACATGCATCATATTTTAACTTTTTTTTCTCATCTTTTTATGAAACAACATGATATGGAATGCTATTTCTCATCGTTTGTAAATCTAATTACGATGATCTGCTCAAGAAGGAAGGGTCATTTTCAAATGATGTGAGAGCGCCTTCTGCCCATTGAACTACATTTTTGACCATAAGCTAATAAGCAACTTATAGAAATAATTATATTATATGACAAGAAAGAGTATATCTCATGATCCAATGGAACCAGGATTATCAGAATACTATAATTTAAATATTTTGTCTTTTATAATATTCATAATGGATTTGATATTAATGTGTGAACCTTAATTATATTTTTATTCATCACAAGATACATTTTCTTCTTATGAAATAGCGAGGTACGGCTCGATTTTGATGCTGGTAGCAATTTATTGATTGACCAGTGGGTGTAATCGTGCGACTCCTGATGCCTCAATAGGCGCAATGAATAGCAGTTGGCAAATAATTGGCTACTTTATGATTTAAATGAAAATAATTGATAGTATTCCTTCTTTAGTAGTTATTGCTCAGATTTGATTTGATTTGATCTCTTTCTTTTTAAATCTGTAAAATGTTTATTATGATTCTGAGCTAATTCATCTTTAAAGCTATTTTCATTTTCACTACTGCTACTGTTCAAATCATAGAGTTTATAAACTATTTTTTAATTGAAAAATTAAACAAGAGTTTAAGTATATTAATTTTATCAGTTTAATTGCTGGGATATATTGGATAAATGTTATAAGTATTTTTTTTCTTGTATTATTCATCAAATAATTTGTTTTATTATTATAATATTGTAGTGCTGATAAAATCCAATATTTTTTCAGCCAATAGAATAAAATCAACAAGGGATCTAATTTTATTTTAAATAAATAACAGATTCAAAGTACTGAATATTTCCTTTCTATAGATAGAACTGTGATAATCAAAATTTTCCATTAGAAGAAATCTAAATGTAAAAATTAGTGGCAAGTAAAGGGGCCAACTACAAGTATTCTCAGATATTCGGCTACAAAGGTCCAGGAGAGCGGATTGTTGATGAGGATATCATTACTAAAATTAAATTTGATCCAACTGGCAATTTTGTTGCTCTTGGAGATAAGGCCGGACGCATCATAGTCTTCAATAATCAAAACAGTGGCAAGAAAAAGGAAGAATCCTACTAATACTTTACGGAATTTCAATCCCATACGCGAGAGTTCGACCCCCTCAAGAGTATGGAAGTGGGAGAAGATATTGTTGATATTCATTGGTTACAACCGCAGGGTAAGTACCTAAAGCTTATCACTACCAACTCCCGCAATATGAAGATATGGAAAATGTTCTAAAAAACAGAGAAGAAAGTGGTCAAATCATCAGGTAAGGAACTCAATATGCCCAAACTTCAAACAACAGATACTAGCTACTCTGCTGAGTTGCAGAAAAGCTTCCCAAGTAAACACCTATCTCTTATCAACTCAACTTCGGCTTCCCGGAATGAGTAATACTTATTAACTTCAGATTAAGTTCAGGTATTCCTTTGGAGTTTGGAAGATACATCCAAACCCTTTATGGTAATCGATATATTAGGGAAACAAAACATTGAAGATGTGAAGGAAACAATTACTTGTAGCAAAATGCATCCTATTTCTGATTCCCTTTTTGTTTTTGGAACTAATAAAGGTTCATTGAAACTAGGGGATTTGAGACAGTCTTCCAAAGTCGATAACTCAGCTTTAAATTTTAAGGTAGAGACGACTCAGCAAAAAAATTACATTTATGAGATGATTTCCAGTTATTCATCAGCTGACTTTCTGAAAGGCGGCAAATATCTGGTATCTCGTGATTTTCTGACTGTCAAAATATGGGACGTTTGCAACACCAAAAAGCCAGTGAATACAATACCAGTGCAGTAATCTCTCAAGAGCAAACTCTGTGATATGGTTGAAAACGAGTGCATATTCGATAAATTTAGCCTTGGCGCCTCTCCTGATAGCAACACCATTAGTACAGGAAACTATAATAACTGTTTCCATCTTATTGATGTTGATGGAGCTAACACGCAATATGAATTGAGCTACAAGAAGGCAACAGTTTCCAAGTCCATTGTTCCTGGAAAGGGAGCAGCACTTAGTAAAATGGATTATGAGAGAAAGACAATAGCAGTCGACTTCCACCCAAAAAAGAATATGGTCGCAGTAGGTTCTTTGAACTGCTTTTTTATGTACTCTATGTGAGTTACTAAAAGAAGATTCCCTATAAATATGATTAGTATATATGAAAAATTATTATCATTGATGAACTTCAAACTTTTGCCAATAGAATATATAAGTTGAAATCATAATTGAACCTCATTTTTGCCAATCAAAATAAGGGAAGAAAGACATTTATAATTATATTTTAGTCGTATTCCTCATTGAAAGTGAGAGTGAACCATAAATATAAATGGCTTTGATTCTAAATTGAATTGCGATTAATTACGTATACTCCTTTTTATTAAGCTGTACTATTAATTATAAATAATCAGCACTTGGATATGTCCGCCCAACAAGTAAATGGATACAGCAAAGCTGATATTTCCTTTCTTTATGGTTATAAAAAACATCGGACAACTTATCGCGAAATAATGCTCTTTCACGTCCTAGAGATGGTTCTTTTTATAATCTTTATTCTCATAGACAGCACCATTCTTACTACTGGCAGTAGAATCATCGTCGCGTAAGCTATAGCATTGGCAGTATCAGGCATTAGTCTTATCATTACAATATATCAATACTACACCTCTTTCATGAAGTATGGATCTGAGGGTTACAGCCAATTTGCTCGAGACCTCGCCCATATTACCGAATAACCAATTGTTTCTTTTGGCTCAATCTAAAGTTGCACGAGCTAAACAATTTTTCATGCAGCTAGTGGTATTTTCTTGCAGGGATTAGATTAAAAAACCATTGATGTGTATGGAAATGTGGCTCGGCAGTAAGTGGAAGAGGAGATGGCGCGTAGATTTCCACAATTAAACTCATGGGGAAATATATAATTACTAATCTCTCTATCAAGTATGCTGATAGTAATAATTTTGATGGCAAAGAGCGACAGTATGAATCCTGCATAGATTGCAGTTCTTTGTGTTTATTTGGTCTTTGAAGCCTTTCTTAAGCTTAAATTTCTAATTTTACTCATCTTAGTGGTTTTATCTCCATTATTCTGTATTGTGGTAATCTTTTATGCTTGCTGTTGTGCTCCTCGACGAAATCAAGAAGGAGGCACATTAGATGTACCAGTAACTTAGGCGAATCTAGACCATATAGTCAAGTGTAATGGCGAATGTGCTATCTGTATGCAAGATGTCAAGCTTAAAGAAACTATCTATCAGCTTCCTTGCTCAGATAAGCATATCTTCCACTCAGGATGTCTGGACAAATGGATGCGTGTTAAAGGAAACTGTCCAGTTTGTCGGGCCAATCTTCCGATGAAAGATGGCATAGGCGGTGAAAATCAAGGCGGAGGTGTTATTTCCTTGGCCATGTGATTTTGATGAATGTTTATTCTAATAATACGAATTATAAATTTAATGATAGAAAATAATAAAACAAATGAACATTAATAGTAATTATAATAACAGTATACTAGCACAGAAAATAACTAATTATCTCAAGCAAACAAACAAAATATTTGGTTTTTATTTTTTATTTTGAGGGTATCCTGTTTTGAATTTTTTCAATACTAATTGAATGATCTCGATTTAAAATAAAAAAGTTTTCATTCCCATCAGTCAATCTTTTAATTTTTAATTATCACTATCTAAAAAACTATCCGATAAGCGTTCAATAATTCGATAGTCACTCAATTTGGTTATTTTTTCCACTTTATTTATCTGAAAACATATTTCAGAATTCTATAATTTATCCTATATAGTGATGAGCCAATAAACTTAATAGTCGCTAAAGAAATATAAGATTATTGTGATTGGTCGTTCTGGTGTTGGCAAGAGCACATTACTAATGCGATATGTGCAAGGAAACTACAGTCCCCAAAAAATGACCTGTCTGTTAGACTGTCTCTCAAAAAAAATTACTCATGAAGATAGTACCTTTAGCTTATAGCTTTGGGATTCAGCAGGTCAGGAAAGATTCCGAACTATTGTGTCCAATTATTTCAGTCTGTCCAAGGCTGCTTGTGTAGTGTTTGATATATCAAATGAGGACTCTATTAATGATGCTAAAATATGGCTTCAGCAACTAGTCATGCATTGTGGCAACTAAATACCTAAAATTCTGTTGGGCAATAAATGTGATATATTTACACCAGCCTAATTGTAATAAACGCTTTTGTAATATCAGGACAAAATTAATGAGCTCAAACAGGAGTATCACTGTAAATTCTTTCGGGTAAGCGCTAAATAAGGAACAGGGGTTAATGAAGCCTTCGAGTATTTAGCAAAATAAATTTATAACAAAAATAAATAAAACCATTAAGAAGTCAAAAATTCGTTTAAGCTCTTAAAAAGCAGTATTAAAATCAGCACTCGAAGTTAGACAAATAAAAAAAGATGCTGCTGATAATTAGATGCAATTTTTCCTGTGGAAACATCATTTACATGATAATGTAAATTCTTAGAATATTCCATTTGCCCATCAACCAAAATATGCATATATTTAAATTATATAATTGAATAAAAAATGATTCACATGTTAAAAAAGATAGGGCTATTCTTAGGTGATTCCTTTTTCATTATCTTTTTTAACATTTTACAGTATAATTAATTTAAATCATGAAGTGGCTCATGGCTTGTTAACTGCTGCTCATTGTGCCTATTATTTCAATGTGGAGACATCAGGAGTCGCACGACTACACCCCGCTGGTCAGTCAGTAAATTGCTACCAGCATCAAAATCAAGCTGTACCTCGCGGCCTAGCTAGCGTTCAAAACATCTCCATGATTACAAATCAATCTTTATCCAAATTGCTGCTGGCTGACGTATTCCAAGACGACGATGAGGATCGAACCCTCACTTCGATTGATGTAACGAGCTGCAACCAAATATTCCTAATATTCAATCTCAAACCGCCTCTTTGCGATCAAAACGGAGATGGGATCGTGGATGGACTAGAGTTGAAGTGTCTCAATTAGATATGGAAGTACTACATTCCCAATGATTCATACTTTTGAATGATTGATGAAATTGAGCTGTATTAATGCTCTTAGTTTATATAAGGGAATTTGATTTAAAGTTAAGTTATATCAGCACGAAAATATTTTATACGAAAAAATATACCCCCATAAATCCATTGAAAAATAACTTAATTTGAAACAGTAAAAAATGAACTGAAGCCCATAGGTTAATCGCAAAGAAAAATATGAATTTTATAAAAAGTTTACCTTACATGGATCATGATGTTTAGCCCTCATGAACTCATATAATCTGATATTATTTTCTAAATTGCAAATCAGTTCATGCCCAAAACTGCAGTTTAATGGGCAAGCTACGCTCTCACGTAATTTCTTAAGGACGCTTCTTTCTTATTCAGGCAATCGACTTCAGACTTATAAACGATGAGAGACTGTATTCCACTTCTGATGAATAGATAAAAAGATAAAGAAAAAAAAGATGAGTATCAAGTGTGTTTAAATGCCATAAATTAACAGATTGAAAAAAGAAATAAAAGTATTTTTTTTTTAATTCAAGAATAATGGATCAATTCAAAAAAATCACCCATTTCCTCAGTCATATGCAAGCCTACAATTAATTCACCAAAACGCAAATCATGGTTATTTGAACTGTTGCCACAGTCATTACAAGTGAGATGCTTAATTCTTCATCATTTTCATAGTTGATGGAATCAAAGTAATAGTCAGTATCGTTATTGACAAATATTAATGCAGAAAATCAGCATATTCATCCGACGAAAGATAATTAAATAAATTTCAGTAAAAAGAGCAAGTGAAGGGAAGAAAACCAATTAATAGATGATACTCATTTACCTTTAAATTAATTTATTTGTAGTTTCGATTAAATAAATCAATTTATCTGAATACTTAACCATTGTACCTCTATCGATCACAAAAACAATACAGAATAGCAAAAAAAAAAAAATCATCTCAAAGCAAATTTAAATATTATAAAGATGCTAATCGACAGTATTTCTGCTGAGTGCACTCGCATTGGGAGTGATTATATTTCAAATATGCCTTAAATCAATTGTAAACATCACTTTGCTGGATTTTATGAATAAACTGCCAATATTCGGGCAGAAGGCTCATTAGTGTTGGCCCAACTCGGAAGCCAGTAGTGACTCAGGATGGCGTCGTTGTCACCAAACTTTGATTGGTGATATAATCGATAGTATCGAGATTCTTTGCATACTGGCTGAAGTCCTTTAAATTAGAATTGTTTTTCCATTTACTCAACAGACGAAGAGTTGTGCTCACCATTGCTCATTTTTCTTAAAATATTTGGATACAAGTCTTTTAGTATGTGCTATCTCACCATTTGATACCAAGATTTTTCTTTAGAGGAAACTCCATCTGAAAAGGCTTCTTTTTTTCTCCAAAGAACTGATTTTGGTAGAGCATCTGGGCATATGGTTTAAAAAGCCTTTCTGATTAGATACTTTTAGATTCGTTCTTTTGTTGGAATAAGCAAGTCTGGATTGATTCTGTAATAAAGGTTTACGAAATGCTCATCCAAGAAAGGGACTCGTGCTTCCAAACCAAAATGCGAGATGTTTCTGTCAACCCGCAGGCCATCATAAAGATGAATTTCCTGAACAAGTTTATCTCTGTCTCTTTTAGCCTCCTCAGAACTGGGCGCTAAATAGAAATATAAATAGCCCATTTGGCACTCATCAGCTCCATCACCATTGAGGACAACCTTAACATCAGTTGTTTCAGATATCTTTTTGGCAATGAGATATTGCCCAACTGAAGCTCTAATGGTGGTGATATCAAAGGTTTCAGTAATTTCTATCACATCATTTAATGCCTGGAGGCCTTATTCTGCTTCATATATGAATTCAGTATGATCGGAATCTATGTGCTTTGCAACTTACCGAGCAAACACTATATCAGTACCTTCCTTCATACCAATACTGAAAGTTTTTAGCCTTTGGCCTTTTTCTCTCAAAAGAGAGGCAGCTACACTAGCTACTAGACTTGAATCTAATCCCCCCGAAAGTAGGCAACCAATTTGTCGATCAGACATCAATCTTTCCCTCACTGCATCCTTGAAAGTATCAACTATCTCCCTGTAAAGTTGAATATTTTCTTCATTTTTATCAACTTTGGGAATAGTGGTATATTTTTTCAAGGTTTTTATTTAATTTACATTTGTTAACGGAGTATATCTTCCGATTAGTAGAGTCCCTTGATCCAATCTTTTTACGTCTTTGTCAAAATCTGACAATCCACAGAGCAAACTACTTATTCCAAATTCATGCTCATTGCTGGAGTAAAATACTGGCCTTACGCTCAGAGGATCAGTACCCAAAAAATAGTCAACATTTCCTGTCTTAACTTCTTCCCTAGTAATAAAGATAGCGTATTCACCATGCAATTCCTTATTAAGAGCTTCGAAATCATCCCCTAGCTGCATGAATAATGGCAAGATAACAGCACAATCTGAGCGTGAATCGATTTCCAAATTATATTGTTTTCTGAGTTGCTCATGATTATAAATTTCTCCGTTGGCTATGACTGTATACTTGAATTTTGAGTTAAAGTGGCAAAAAGGTTGTTAACCTTTTGATGTGAGGTCCATGATGGAGAGTCTATGAAAACCAATGATGCTGGAAGAATTAAGATGAATAATGGAGTGATCAGGTCCCCTTGGCTTTACTTTTTCAAAGCTAGCTAATTTTTCAGGAGTAAGAATACACCTATTGATGATGGCCCATATTCCGCACATAGTTTGTGTTAATTCTAATATTTTGAATTTGTAGAAACCAAGATTTAAATCAACGTCATACTATTTACTTTAAAAATGTAAATGCTACGCACATACAAAGTAAGCTACTTCTAGCATAAAACTGCATATATGATAGTTTGAAGATTAAAGCAGTAAATATAAATCATTTTAAAGATCTGCCTGAATCTTGCAAAATATAAAAGAAATTGACTTTATAATATTGATATCTAATTAATTTTATGATTGAATTTTCAATCCTTAATCATGATTTTCAGTAATATTTTTCAGCCAATCTGATACTAGAATAAAATAGGATGAGAATGATGAACAATAACTCAATCTAGTCTTGAATAAATAACTTCTGCATTATAAATCAATTAATCTTTCAGGTCATTTTCTTTTTAGAAGCATGTCTTTCTAATTATTTTAAATATTATTTAGCTTTCAAGTCTGCTGGTTTGACTGATACAATTTTGTTGAACTTTATCAAATTATTCGATTGAATAAACTTTGATTCTTTGCTTTTAGACAAGCTCTTATTCGACATATGATTGATCTTTTTGTTATTCTCAAGACAATAATTGGGACTGAGATATATATTGGGACTTTTTATGGTTTGCCGTTTCGTGCGATTTGTAAGCATATTTTGCAAGTTTTTATCTTTACTTTTGCTTTGACTGGTCTTGGAGTTGCTATTACTTCTATTTGATTTGGGCTGCTTGGAACGAATGCTAACTCTTTGAATCTTATAACGCTTGTGAAGTTGTGGATAATATTTTGCTAGACTATCCTTACGATCGCTGATATAGAAAAACATATCAAACAGTTTATCGTATTTTTACTAATATTTGATTTCTTCGCTATCGATATACTTGGTGATAAACTCTTCATGAATATAATTGATGTAGTAGTTTAGGCGGGTGGGCAGCTTATAGTCTTTTTTCAATATTTTCTACCAATCAATCTCTCTCAACCATTTTGATTTTTTCACTGCCGAATAGTTAGCCAAACGTTGCGATGGGTCTCGCTCAATCAAAGCCAGAACTAGCTATTGAAAGCCTTCGCTCACTTCGCTAAACTATAAAGGGTTATTTTTATAATAGGGAGGCACTCCTTTTACCATTTCGTAGATGATAGCGCCCATCGTGTAAAAATCAGCAGCATAACCATACCCCATATCCTATCTTGTTTCGAAGGCCATATATTATGGGCTTCCACAATGAGAGTGTGCGAGGTCCTCCTTCTCTAGGTTAATTCTACATAATCCAAAATCTCCCAAATGAAGATGTCCTTCAAAATCAACCATTATATTTTCAGGCTAAATACGTCAATGATTACCTTGAGATCTCGATATAAAATTTTCCTTTTATGAAGTTGCTCCATCGTAAGGAGTATTTCTGCAAAATATATTTTCGCATAATCCTCAGTAAGTTTGAGGTGAGACAGATGGTAAAAGAACTCCCCTCCGGGGTAAAACTCCAATAGAAAATTTAAATAGCATTCTGATTCAAAGGATGCTTCCAGTTGAGTCACAAAGGGGAGATCACTTATCATCTCACTGAGAATCTTTTTTTCGCGCAACACGCTTTCAAATGTTTTGAATTATCGGAAATACTCCTTTTTTATCTGCTTCAGCGCATATAAACGACCATTTGCGCAGTGACGAACCAAATATACAGCTGATGAAATGCCTTATCCAATGCATGCTAAAAACTCAAAATCAACCAAGGTAATATTTGAATAATCAGCAACTACACCTTCAAATAGCACATCAAGATTTAGATTGTTTTTCATCCCAATAAGCTTAGTGGATCTGTTGAGTAAGGCAAAATCTAAAGTAAAATATCGATCCTGTGAGCACAAACCAATCATATGTTCATATTTTAGGCGTTCCTTGACAGTATCGATGAGTTTACCTACGGTTTCGGTGCATTTGAGAGTGACAGAAAGAGCCTCTTTTTTCTAATGGTAGATGAGAAAGGTTATAGAGTGAGTGCTTCTGGGGAGAGTTTCGGATGATTCATTTCTGCAAAATTTATTTGCCATTGGAAAACTATGGATTATATCCAACCATCTTTTTCAATTATACTCCAAGTAGCAAATCCATTCAAAAATGTTCGAATAAAACTTCTTTCAATGATAGTTATTAATCATTCTGGAGTCTTAATCGCATTATAATAATATATATCCTTCATGAAGTAAATTGAGCCTACCACTGAGTAATAATATCTGGAGAGAGTCCATAAATATTCAGCCTAACAAAAAGATTAGCAAATCTAAAGTCATCAATAGATTTGGGATTCCTATGAAAATAAAAAACAAAATATGTACAATAAAATAAACTTATGGCTTTTTGTGCTTTTGACCATGATTTTGTGCTCCATATGCTACCAAATTCAGACCAAAGGTCAATGATCTTTAAAATAATCTAACCATGATTAAATCCCGAAAATATTAATATTGATTTAGTTATGAAACGATCACTTCCAAATTTTAGACATTAGCAAACAGTGATTTTTCCAATTTACGGCGAATTCCTTATAAATATGTTATTATGATTGTTGGAATCGAAGCAGGTTGTCGTTCCAATCTGGCAAAAATCGAGAATCAAACAACTGCACTTTTTGTAAGATTTTTTTAATCTTATCAATCTATACCGCACTGTGCCCAATTTTATTCAAAAGACTGCTCCTATATGCAATTTGCTCTTCAATCTGTTCGAAAAGAGAAATGAAATACTTTACATCAAATAAAATGTTATCCTCAATCCATTCGTAATATTTTTCATAGTAAGATTTGCTGGAGGTAAGTTTGCTGCTTAAAATAAGAATACTGTCAATATTACTTTCAATATTACAAACTTAACTGTTGGTTTTATAAATTTGTCTTAGTCTATCAGCTCTTTCGTAGAAATGATGAGCTCGCTGTTTACATGAGGCTAATTATTTTTTAATAGGCTAATATTGCTATTAGAGTTGCCTACCTTCTATTTAGAGTTGCTGCTGAATACGAGGACTTTAATTGCCTCTGGATGGTGATTGGTGAATATAGTTTTGAAATAAACTAAATCCCTTGATAACAATAGATTTTAAACTATTATAATTTTAAGTTATAATGCCGAGCTCATACTATTTCTCTTATTCATTGATTTTAGCTTCCAAATTGGCCATTACAATGGTGTAGAGACCGTGTTCTTAGGTCAGAAATGAAGAAATCAGTCTAGATTAGCCTATTTCTCTATGACCTATTAAAAATTGTAAAAATTTTTAGAGCTATAAAATTCGCTTTTCAATGGAAAGCATTTTTTAAAGTTAATCACCTATTGAAAACTTCAGTTGTTTGAAGATTTATAATGTCTTTCGAGGGAAGGGATAGAGGATAAATCCTGAAAATTATATCAAGGCGAGTTTATAGAGTAAAGCGAAATCCATAAACCGTCTCTTGATGGTATATATTTTACGATTACGTTTGACTTCAATTTGGTAGATTTGAGTCTATATTTTAAAAAAGAAGGTCTTATCATAGCCGATAATATTGACCTAATCGAAGTGGATTTAGCTTGTGCTCGTTGATTGCCTCTCCAACTTGCTTGATATTTATATCTAATGTGAGATATGTGTCTCTTCCTTTACTTAAAATTTGATCATGTTGTCTGTTATGTTATCCTAATGTAAGATTTCTGGCTTTGGTTCTTCCCTTTGTTAAATATCAATAATATTATCAGTTTTTTGGTCTTAAAGTTCCCTTTCTTCAACATTGGTTATATTTTGGGGCATATTATTCTAAAGTAATATCTCTTGCTTAGATAATTCCTCTTTTTAAATATCTGCAATATGATCGGTTGTGTTGTCCTAATGTGAGATATCTTGCTTATGCTCTTCCTTTTACTAAGCATCGATCTAATTATCCTTTCTGTCGTCCTCACTAATATCACATACTTACTCATACTTGACAGCCTATTTTGAGCAACCTTCTCCTTCTTCTTAGCTTTCCACCTGTTAATAATTTGGTTTTTTATCTTCTATCTCAATGGAGGGATAGCTTATTTCTGAATGCTTTATGCCTAAGCGTTATTATAATAATTCTTATAATACTTTTTCCTGTTCAAGAGGGGAAGGCTCGTCGAGTGCGTTTTCTTAATTTTGATTTAACTATGACTGCTAATTAATTGATGGATTTTGTAGTTCAGGCAATTTATCATTTGCCTCGCATTCTTCATTTTTATTTTACGTTTAGCTTAAATCATTTGAAGATTGGGCTTGCTACTCTTATTCAGTTTGTGATAGTCTAACCTCATACATTCCAGAATTAAGTTCATGGTACACCTAATCGTAATCTTATAAGAATTCTTCTGCATTTTATTCTTACTCTTATTTGGTTTATTTTGAATTAGGAAACTCTAACTCCTCAGAACATTTGTAGCTGTTGCTTTTTCTCTCATCATCTACAAGGGTATTTTAAACTGCAAGGACATGATCCTTGCCTCTATCTCCATCCTCTTGCGAGTAATTTGACATTAATTGTGTATAGAAATATAAATAAAATGAAGTTTTCCCATAAAGAGTTAACTGATTATTATTTGTAGTCTAATTTCAAATTAGTCTTAGTCCATTTATAAAAAGTAAATATGTTTGCATCAATCATAATAGAAGATTCAATTTTAGTCCTAAATCAACATTTATTTTAATTGGCTTCGAGCAAATTTTGGCAGACCATTATGGTGCTAATGGTCAATCAGATAACATTGCATTACAGATTGTGCAGAGATGTCTATCATTGATAGGTAGATGGATGCCACCACGAAAGCTATCAGACCTGAAACAATAGTCACAATTAACGGATTTGTTAACACTTTTGCGAAGTAATCAATTTCAAGACAGCAGAAGTAAGCTGCTACAGAAACTCCCACACTTATTCCTAAAATTCCGAGAATGGTAAAGAAAAAGCTAATTCCATCAGTGATAGCGAGTTTTACTGTGTTTTCAGAGATTAAATTAAAGGCGTTCATGGTACTTGAACAATAGCCTTGCCCGAATACGGCGATTTGGACATAAACTCCATCAGCCAAAAACCTTAAGAAACTAAATAACTTCATTGCTACATTCTAAAGAGGCAAAAAAGGCAATTAAGACATTTGAGAAAGTAAGCAGTACAACTATTATCGTCGTCTTTAACCTAAAATGAAAATATTTGGCAGATTATTTTAACCACGAAAAACATTCCGTTAATAAGGGAAGTAAATGCAACACTTCCTAGATGATATCTAATCAATCTGCCAAAAGAGTCGCAAAAAGGATTTCCAGGATTGTGAACATTTTCGTGGTTGAAGTACCAGATAGAGACTGCAGAACAGAGAGTGAAGTGATTGCATCCTTGCAGCCAAAATAATGTCCACAGAGCGCCTGCAAAAAAGAAAGCGAGCATTACTATTTGCCCTTGCTAAAAAGCTACTACTGGAAAAGAAATATTGCCAGGAAAAGTAAAAGCTCCCATCGAGTATATTGCTACACCTCCAATTATTAAGGCTCCAATTGTAGCCGTGATGAAAATCGCTTGTGTGATGGGCAAGATGATCATGAAGCAGTTTTATAACAGAAAAACAGCTCCTAATTCAACAGCTCTGCTTCCCATTTTGATTCTACTTCTGAGACAGAAAGCTAACAGGAGTATAAAGACCCCTGCTGCAATAAGACCACTACCGATGATGATAAGGGTGTTAAATGAAAGAGTGTTCAGCTGAGTGTTGATGAATTGAGCTATTTGAATACCTTTAGCTTGTAGAATGAAAAGAACTCCAATAATCTCGAGTCCGCTAATGCAGGCAGCAATTGCAAACCAAATCATGACTCCAGCACAGCATCTGACGATCAGTAAAAAGATTAATGAGCAAATCATCGCTGCAATAGCTGCTCCGATTAAAATTAAGTAGCCTGCCTGTAGATCAAAAGCCCATGCTGAGTAAGAATTGTAGCTAAAAAAGGAAGTGATATCCACTCCGTTGACATGCACAGCTTTCACACACACAATTTCAAATGGTACGAAATCATAAGCACTAAAAAAAGTTCCATGAGGGCAGTTGACTGAATCTTGTAAGCACGATACCGTCTGACCGTTAGAAGGGCATTGACTTATGCACATAGCATCAGACAGAGAGGAAGCATCTATAAAAAGGCCGTCTACTTAATTTCAAAATTACAGGGATAAGCGGTGCCACTACATTTTATATGGTCCGAGTTATAAATAGCGAACACATTTTTTACGTTTCCACCAACCAGACCAAAAGTTAATAGTCCAACGAATGCTCCCAAAAAGCCCAGAAAAAGGATAGCACAAATAATATCAGTGCAGGTTCTGTCTGAATTGCTGACGACTATGTTGTGATCGGCAATGAGGAGAGGAGATCCAAAATTTTTGCTGTTGTTTCTTTATTGTAGCTAGTACATGATGTTAATATGTTAATATTATTGATGAGCAGTCAATTCTGATTAATATCTAATATATATTATACAAGTAGATGCAATGGCATTGAATTGTTTGAAAGTAAGAGTAAAAAGAATAAACAATTACCAATGACTTTCAGGATAGGAGTTTTCAAGAAATACCCAATTTAATATTATCCTTGATCCATTATTATTCAAGTATTAATTAGCTTTACTGTATGAGCCAACCGTAAAAACGAATCAAGCTCGATATAAATTAAGGGGAGAATTCTTTTCCGAGGCCCAATTTTGAAGTTATCCTCGAACAAATCCTGCAAAGTAACCGAGGAATCGAAGATCACCCATTCATTCCCCTGCTAAGGACTCTTCGATCAAGCAAGCACCCTATTTTACAAGTGATTCATCCACAAAATGAAGTGTTTAAATCCAATCCTTAAAAAAAGAAAAAACCAATCGAATTCTACCTTGACGCAGTCAACCATCTCTACAAAAAGAGAGACTTAGATATCTTAATAAATCCTGTAACCCCTAACTTCGTCTTTTAGAAATGGTCTCCACGATAAGTAGTCATCTTCGAGGAGGGTATTCTGAAATTTGGCAAGCAATTCTAATTTATTGCCGAGCTGATAGGCAGCAAAAATGTGAAGGATGTATACGAGTTTTACTTAGAATGGAAATCGACGAGTCACTATAAATCATATCGCAGCTCCATTTCAGCAAGTAACCGCAACAATATAGAGGACTATGTTTGATTCTGTATCACAATCAACGAATATTATCTTACATCTGTTACATATGACTCAGTTTGCATTCGTCTCCTTTGCAATCTTGGCGACAGTTGCCTTGGCAGTTGTTCAGCAGTCTCCAATTATTGGAATTTATACCCAAATTGACGAGTATGATGAGCCTTCAACAAAGGATATGCTGAGCACTTACATTTCAGCCGCATATGTAAAGTACATCGAGATGAGTGGGGCGCAAGTTGTACCAATTTTTGCTTTTTCTAACTCCTCAGAAATTGAAGTTATGCTTCGAAAAGTCAATGGTATTTTGTTTACTGGAGGGGCAGGAGAAGATTAGATAAGCATTGATAACAGATGGGTAAAAAATGCAAATTTTATCCTGCAGTTTGCCGTCAATTAGAATAAAAATGGGAGAATTTATCCGATATGGGGAACTTGCCTTGGGCTTGAACTTCTTTCCTATCTGACTTCAGGATTCGATGAAAACATTCTTCAGCCAATTACTGGAGCAGACCATATGCTGAATATCCTTAAATTTCAGTAAATTTCTTACCTGTACGATGATCTTGACAGCAATCTAAAGGCAAAATTAACCTCAGGAGATGGAATTCTTTATTTTAACCATTAGGATGGTTTGAAATAATCTAGCTTTAAAAATAGCAAACTTATGATGAACTTTTGGAAAGCCACCTCCACAACCAGAAGCCGAGGAGGTGATATTTACATTTCAACGCTTGAAAGCAACGAGTATCCTATCTTTGCAGTGCAGTTTCATCCTGAAAAGAACTTATTCTAATGGCGTGTTTCAGCCGATAGAACTGATGCTGGAGCCTTAATTTCACAGATTTTGTCAAACAAGTTCGTATAGTTTGCAAGACAAAACACTAATAGATTTGAAAATATGGATGAACTGAGGAAAATACTGATTTATAATTACAAAACCACGACAACCAATCTCAGCTATCTTAGAATATATCCCTTCAAGGAACCCAGACCTGATGATTGGCCCTATAGTCTTCGACATGATTGATTAGCCATCCTTTATCATATCTTAAATACAATAAATTTATAGTTTTAGTATTAATAATGATGATCATGCCACATAAGTGTATACTATAAAAGTAACTACTAACAAAAGGATGAAAAGGACACCCCAAAGAGTGTATTTGTTCTTCGATATTTTGTGTTGAATGGATCCAAGCAATTTTTTAGCAGTAGCAAGTTGATTATCTGCATAGATACTTATATACTAATATTTCCAATTCTACTGATATTTTTCATTAGCTTTTGGTTATTATCTTGAATTCCGACTGCGGCTTAGTTTGAATAAGCCTCATTTTAATACATTAGTCGCTTAGCCTAAAGCAAAGGGTCCACTACAGCATCATCTTCTTTATTATAAGCTTGGCAGTTTGATGTCTATTGTTTTTCAGCTATTTATTATTGATCTCTGACTTTTCGCTTATAGGAACTGAGCTCCTTCTTGTAAATATTAATCTAAAGCATAATTCTATGCATACCTTTGCTTTCATGCTGATATTTTGACACATTTAAAACTAAATATCCATTTGGCTTAACTGAATATCTCACACTATTTACTTATTTGCTAGCATCCGACAAAGCAGAATTTATTTCCTCTAAATTTATTATTTTTTCTGTTGACTAGACAAGTTTTTTTTGCACAAGGCGGATGCTATAAAGAAAATTGTTTTCACAGGTATCAAATACGTCTGACATATTATATTAGCAATCAAATAAATTATACCAATAGTGTGGCTTGGCAATGCCATTGTTTTAAATTTAATAGACAGA
>Ga0302185_10001093_pt1 | contig 19471 bp, 10 predicted proteins | sample II_Bog_E1_1_FD_200231 | JGI IMG/M metagenome (GOLD analysis project Ga0302185, IMG submission 200231) | Peat permafrost microbial communities from Stordalen Mire near Abisko, Sweden - II_Bog_E1_2 | ecosystem: Environmental > Terrestrial > Soil > Wetlands > Peat | place: Sweden: Abisko... | reverse complement strand
ACGCCCCGGGCACTTATTTTTTCTTCAAACTGAATTAAATATTTATCCCAATTTCGAAGCACATCCCGCTTGATGGCTGCCGCTTGTGTTTTTGCAGTTTCCACATTTTTATAACGTGCCATTCCATTGACCACTGCTGTATCATAGCGTGAAATGTTGAATTTTATCGTATTCCGGTGTTTCTCATCGAAAGCGATTGCTTCTGCATCCTGTATAAATTTATGAGCCTGCGACACGTATTGATTTACAATTTAATGAAATGAGTTTGAAAAGTTTGAGGTTTGAAGTTTGAAGAGTTTGAAGAGTTTGAAGTTTGAAAAGTTTGAGGTTTGAAAAGTTTGAGGTTTGAAAAGTTTGAGGTTTGAAGAGTGAAATGTTTTTTCCCTTACCTCTTACCTCTTATTACTCACTATAAACTATAAACTATAAACTATAAACTACCTACTACCTACTACCTACTACCTACTACCTACTACCTACTACCTACTAAAAGTCTATTTTTCAAATGTAAAAGTAAAACTTCCAATTCTATATCCATCTCCAAAAAACTCTGCACGATACTTGCCTTTTGGTAAAATTTCATTCACTTTCCAAAAAATGACATCACTCTTTGTCTCTCCGGTATATTCTATACTTTTACTGGCTGAATAGGCTATATTTTTATTTTCGAATGGAAATACATTGTTAGGACTTTTAGTAAGTACCTCTTCATCCGGACGTGTAATTCGCAGATAAATTGTCTTTTCACCGGGCTGTGCTGTTATATTCTTTCCTATAGTAAATCTGAATTCCAGATTAGTTGTTTGAGAGTACCAACCTGTTTTTTTCCCTTTGCTGTTGAGTGGGGTCATGCTAAAATTGTAAACTTCCAAAATGGATGCCCGTGTGACAACCTGATTTAATGATTCTTTGTCCTTTGACAATTTTACGACAGAATCATTGGCTGCCCTGTATTTTCTGTGTACTTCGACATTCTCCGTTTTAAGGGTCCTGTTTGCTGCATTTAATGAATCAATCTGATTCACATATAAAATCATTACCTGGCGTACAGTTGCCAGTTCATGTTTTAATTGTGATATCCGTCGTGCATTAGTCGATTTTGTAATTCGTAACTCATTCAACAATTGGTCAACTTTTATTTTCTGATTTTGAAGTAATTTGACAATAGAATCATTCCTTATATTTGAGGTATATCCTCCAAATTCCTGATTTAGGCCGGAGTATTCCTTTTGAACCTGTTCTTTCTCAAAATTCATCTGCTCAACTATTTCTGCCACTTCCGCTTCTTTCAGCTTCGCTTTTCTCACGAAATAAAATACTGCAAATGCCAGAATAATAATAATGACAGTTGCCACGCTGATGATTGTAAAAATCTTTTTTTTGTCCGAATCCATTTTCGTATACTTTCTGAGTTTTAGTCTTATCTGTTTTAGAGAGAAGTTAACACTTTCTCGAGCTTAATTCCTCTTGATCCCTTGATCAGTATATAATTATTTTTAAGTGGATTTTCATTTATATAATCTATTAAATCTGTCACATTCTCAAAACTATGAAATGAATTCCGCGTTTTTTTAAAATCTTTGCCGACTAACAAAACGTTTTCAAAACTGTTTTGTTGTAATAAATTGACAATGTTTTGATGCTCAGCATTACTTTGATCACCCAGTTCAAGCATGTCTCCCAAAATGAGTGTTTTTCTATCCACATTCATTTGAGCAAAATTTAAGATAGCTGCCCGCATACTGGTTGGATTAGCATTATAAGTGTCAACCACTAATTTATTATGTTCCGTTACTGTTAATTGTGAACGGTTATTTTGTGGAATATAATTTTCCAGTCCTTCTTTAATCTGTTCGTTGGTAAGTCCAAAATAACTCCCAATGGTTACAGCTGCCAGTACATTCTCGGCATTATAAGTACCTATCAGGTTCGTTTTTATTTCAACCGGTTCATTTCCTTTTCTATTCCATTTCATGTGTAAAAAAGGACTGCAACCGGTTATCTCAGCAAAATACTCTGCTGTGTTATCGTTTTCATTCAGGCTGTATCCCAGTTTCTTATCCGAGGAAATAAACCCTGACCCTTTTGCCATTTTTTCTAACAAAGTATTGCCTGAATTTATGAAAATCAGTTTACCAAAAGCTGAAATAAAATCATATAGTTCCGCTTTTGTCTTCATTACTCCTTCCAGTGAACCAAAGCCCTCAAGATGCGCTTTCCCGACATTCGTTATTATCCCGTAGTCGGGTTGGGCAATTCTACATAGCTGCTCAATTTCTCCCGGATGATTAGCTCCCATTTCAATAATCGCCAACTGATGTCCGGGGTTGAGCTGAAGTAAAGTCAACGGAACACCAATATGATTATTCAGATTTCCCTGAGTATAAAGTATGTTGTATTTTTCTTTTAATACAGCTGCCATCAATTCCTTTGTCGTGGTTTTACCATTTGTTCCGGTAATTCCAATAATCTTTGTTCCTGTTTGTCTGCGGTGAAAGGTGGCTAATTCCTGTAAACTTTCCAGTACATTATCCACCAGAATATACCTGTCATCAATTGCATATTCCGCTTCATCCACCACTGCATAGGCACATCCTTTTTCCAATGCGGTGATAGCAAAACCATTCGCATTAAAATTCTCTCCCTTAAGTGCGAAAAAAAGTGAATCCAATGGACATTCCCGACTATCAGTACAAATTATAGGATGTTGTAAGAATATCGGGTAGAGTTGCATATTTTCAAATTAGGGTACAAAACTGAATTAGTTGCAAAAATAATCATTATCCAATAAATTAACGTCATACTTCCAATTAATAATTAATAATGAACAATTAATAATGATAATATGATTGATTCTTAAGCTCATTCAGCAAATATTTGTTATTTGTTCAAAAAAAAATGACTAAACCCATTCATTGAGTTTAGTCATTCCTGTTTTTTACTTTATTCTTAAAAATTAATTCCTAACGTTACAGACCACCCGTTCATGTTCATGTTTCCGGTACTTAATCTGTTTAGATTATTAATTCCAAAATCATACCCTGCTTTAAGTTGGTATTTTTTCCATTGCACTCCTCCACCGACTCCAAGCTGAAAGTTAAGACGATTCAACATGGCATCTTTATACAGGTCAGAAAATTTAGATGGAATATAACTTACATCCGAGGTAGCATTCACGGTCTGATACAATCCGATATTAATATTTGGTCCGGCATATCCAAAAGCTTTTAATGATTTAGAAAATGGATAAGTATAGGTTACATGGAGTGGAATGTTTAAAAAATGGCCAAAAGATACATATGTTACTTCCGTAAGATTTGGATATAATTGAATCTTATCTGAATAAACAAAGTTATAAAGGACACCTGTCAGTAAACTGAATTGATTTTTCAGATCAAATTCGGCTGTTCCTCCCACCTGAATACCATTAAAAAATGTAGAACTAATACCGGTTCCTGTGCGTACCGGATTATTATAACCCACTTCCAGGCGGTAGATCTGAGCATTTACAGAACAAACTACTACTAATAAAGCGATTAGAATACGAATTTTTAATGCAGGTTTCATACAGATGGATATAAAAAATTATTCATTTTTTTTCGGTAGCAAAGATAGATTTTTTTTAGCAAATTATTGCGTAATTAAGAACCGTTGACGAACAGATTATCTGTTTTTAACGAATGAATGCAAATCTATTAACTTGTTTTAGTTTTATAGTCCAAACTAATACGATCTTTAAAACGGATAAAACGAGAAATTATTTTCTACCGTTAACTCCTTTTAGCGAAAAAGGATGCTTAATACATTAAAAAGACTGATAAAAGAGCCCAAAGTTTAATGGGTATAGAAAAAATCTCTTATTTTTAACAGTTTTGAATACATGGACAACAGTCATAAAAAGCACCTTTATTATTTTGTCCACTGATTACACTGATTTTCACAGATTATTTTTTTTAATGTGAGAAACTAAAATTAAATGAATTGTAACTCACTGTTGAGGTAAGTAGGTGTTAAATTGTAAATGTAGATTGTCCACTGATTACTCAGATTTATGCAAAATATTTTTAATGTACAAAATTGTAACTAACTATTGTGGTTAACCGGTCTTAAATTGTAACTAAATAAATTGTAAATTATTCTTTTGTGTCCTTCTTCATGAAAGAATCTAAAAAATAAATATATTTGTTTATATATTCGAAATATAGATAAGAAATAAATCTATCTTTGTCTTAAAATTATGTCTGTAAACAGGATAATAATTTTTATTTTTAAAAGGAATAATAATATCAAAGGATTAACCGAAAATATATGCAAAAACAGATTCGTATAACACCTGAAATAATTTCAGCCCTCGAAACAAATGACATTTTCGTTTTTGGAAGTAACCTGGCCGGCATGCATGGAGGAGGTGCTGCCCGAACTGCACTAAAATGGGGTGCCATTATGGGTAGGGGCGTCGGATTACAGGGCAGGACTTATGCCATACCCACCATGTTCAGTACCGTAGAGGAAATAAAACCGTATGTTATTGACTTTATTAATTTTGCCAAAAGTCATCCTGAATACAGGTTTTTAGTGACAAGAATAGGATGTGGAATAGCCGGTTTTTCAGTGAATGAAATAGCCGGACTTTTTAAACCTGTCGTAACGGATGATATACCAAATATTTTTCTGCCTGAAGACTTTGTGACTTTCATTCTGTCGCAGGTAAATAAAGGGAAGGAGTGATTCCATTTTAAGATCGATAAGGTAAAGAGATTGTCCACAGATTACACTAATTTACACAGATTATTATTCAGTAAATTAACACATATATTTTTTATTAAGCATTTTCTAAGTAAATGACAAAAAAACAAATAATTAAAAAATAGATTCATATTGAATAACTTACAACAAAAAGAATCACAAAAGCAATTAAATTTTACAATAAAGAACACAAAAATTAGTAATACTAAAAGCGTTTAAAGCTAATATTAAAAACCGAAAATCTTTTGTGTGCTTAATATTGACTTTGGTGGAATTTAAACTTAACTTTTGTGACTTTTGTGGTGAATATATGATTTAATATATTTATTATGTGTCTGTTAGTAATAATATTATTTTTTGTCATATACTAAAAAGCAATTTATATCTCTTTTTATTGGGTACGATTTAAAATCTCATAGAAATAAAAAAAATGAAAATCCTTCACACTTCCGATTGGCACTTAGGGCACCGTTTGCTGGAACAATCACAACAGGAAGACCAAAGCAGATTCCTGGATTGGCTTTTGGAATTTATCCGGCAAAACAACATTGATTTGCTTTTAGTTTCGGGTGATATTTTCGATACAGGTGCACCTTCGGCACAAGGCCAGAAGTTGTATTATGACTTTTTGATTCACCTGCGGAATACAGGCTGTAAAGAAGTGGTCATTACCGGTGGAAACCATGATGCACCCGGTACGCTGAACGCTCCAAAAGAATTACTTCTTGCACTTTCTATTCATGTTGTTGGCAAAGCTACCGATCCTGTTGAACAGGAGCTGCTGAAACTATCCATCAATGAGGAAGAAATCATAGTGGCTGCCATTCCCTATTTACGCGATCAGGACATTCGTCGTGCCATTGCCACCGAATCATTTGAAGAGATAAACAACAGGTATAAAACAGCGCTGATAAATCATTATACCGAAGCTGCCCAGGGTTGCCTGGCTATGAAAACATCTGAAACTCCTGTTATTGCCATGGGACATTTGTTTGCCCTGGGAGGTAAAACATCCGAAAGCGAACAAACTATTTATGTTGGCAATCTGGGTGATATAGGAGCTGCCGATTTTCCTGAAATCTTTGATTATGTTGCCCTTGGGCATTTGCATCGTGCTCAACCTGTGGGAGGGTCGGAACATATCCGTTATTCGGGGTCACCGTATATATTGAGTTTCAGCGAGATTGACAATGATAAAAAGGTTGTTGTGATCGATACATTGAAAGGAAAAATAAACAGTATCCGGGAAGTTGTTGTCCCCCGTTTCAGGAATATCTGCCGGGTATCGGGGACTGTTGAGAGTTGTATCAGGCAACTTCAAACTATTGATGCCTGTGAACAACCTTTGACACCCTGGGTTGAAGTGATTCTTGAGAATGACAGTGAAACTTCATTTGAATACAGGGAAATAAATAAAGCTGCCGAACCTTTGAATCTGGAAGTGCTGAAAGTTACTTTTAAGAATGAACGCCGTCGTGCCGGTTTAGAGAGACTGGTAGAAAATGCAAAAGACATAAAGGAAATTTCACCCGAAGAAGTTTTCAGGTTAAAATGTAAAGAACAGGAATTTGATTTAGAAAGTCATCCTGAAATGTTAAACGCTTTTTTTGAGATGTTGCATGTAGTACAAGAAAATGACATTGCCTGAAAGATAGATTATGAAGATAGTAAAAGTTGAATTACAGAACATAAATTCTTTGCGTTGCGAAACCCCTATTGTGATTGATTTTGAAAGCGAACGTTTCAAAGACGTAGGACTGTTTGCTATAACCGGGGCCACAGGTGCCGGAAAAACAACTATTCTGGATGCCATAACGATTGCTTTATACCGGAAAGTACCGCGTTTTATCAATTCATACAGTAAAGCAGGCTTACTGGATGTGATTAGTTATGGTGCAGGTAATGCTATGTGCAGGGTAACATTCGAGGCTAAAAACGAACGTTTTGAATCGCAATGGGAAGTGCGCCTTACAAGTGGTTCGGGTAAAGTGTTGACGAATCCGAAAGAAAAAATCTATTTAAAAAATCTGACTTCCGGTAAGATACTTGCCGAAAGTATATCGAAATGCGAAGAGGAAATTGTGAGAATCACCCAACTGACCTATGATCAGTTTCTGCGTTCGGTGTTATTGGCTCAGGGTGAATTTGCCGCTTTTTTATCCGCTCCGGCAAAAGAAAAAGGAAACTTATTGCAACAAATAGCCGGTGAAGAAATTTACAAGAAGTTTGGTGAAGCTTTGTCCAACAGAATCGGTGATGAAAAGCAGGAGCTGGCCCGTATTAAAAACAAAATAAATACCGATGATTTGCTTTCGGAGGATACCATAAATGACTTCCGGAAAGAAGAAGACGAACATATATTCCTTATTCAACAACTAACAACTGAACTCGGTCATATTGAAAATATACTTAACTGGTTCGAACGAAAAACAGAACTACTAAAAAAGCAGGCTCTGTTAGAAAAAGAAAAAACAGTCCTTGAACTGAAACTGGAAGAAAACCGTGATGTCTTAAACCTCCTGAAGATGCACGAAGCAGCCGAACCGTTTAAGGAAACAATCGATGGAATTATTCGACTGGAAAAAGAAATTCAAAAGAAGAATGACAGGCTGGGAAAAATAGAATCGGAGGTAAAGGATATTGAAATGAATCTATCCAAAACTGTTGAACTGGAAAAATCAATCCGGAACAGGGTGGAAGAAAGCGACAGACTTTTCAAAGACTGGACCCCAAAATTAGATGAAGTCACAAGGATAGATGCTGAAATTCATGGGGTAGCCAAAAATCTAACCGATAAAAGACTTGAACTTACAGGAATTGAAAATTCGATACGCCAGGTTTCGGATTCCGCAAAAGCTAAAGTGGAAAAACAAAAACTGGAAAAAGAGAAATTGATGAATGTGGAACACTATCTGTTGGAAAATAAATTAATTCCTGAAATAGAAAAACAATTTAGTCAATGGAATACAAGTCTTACCTTGCGTAAAAGAAACCGTGAACAAATTGCAGGATTTAGTCATGAACTGGAATCGGATAAAACAGAAAGGGCTGCCAATCAATCAAAACATGAAAATACGAACTCTCAATTAACTGTTGAAAAAACCACCGTTCTACAATTGACACAGGAAATAGAACAAATTGAGGCTCTGTTGACTCAAAATAAGTTGGACGACCTGCTTGAAAGAAACAAATTGCTTATTGCAAAAAAGGAACATTTAAAGGAACTTCAACAACTCTCGTTCAACTGTAACGATATTATCAAATCGAATAATGAACTCAATACCGAAATAAAAGGACTTCGGGAAAAGGATAGAGTTCTTTCAGCAGAAACCGGTACGATTAAAGAGGATATTACCGCGGCAACCGATTCATGGAATGATGCGGTGCTGATTTATGAACTGGAAAATAAAATAAGCAGTTTCGGGGAGGAACGTAAGAAACTGGAAGAAGGTAAACCCTGCAGTCTGTGCGGCTCGACTGTACACCCTTATGTTGAAAAATATGCCACCCTGGAAATCTCGAAAAGTAAGATAACTGTGGATGAAAGAAACCTGAAACTTGAAAAATTAAAATCCGGTAAGGCCAGGGCAGATATTGCACTTGCTGAAAATAAGGTGAAGTTAACGAACTGTTTGGATAAAATCAATTCCAATGAACGTGTACTGGCGGAAACACAAAACACTTTTAATTCCTATAAGTCCGGTTTTGAGATTATTAAACCGCAGGATCTGACCGACACACTGCAAAAAGTCGAAAAAGAACTGACAGAACTGTCGGAATCAATAAACGAAAATCAGAAGCGTCAGAAACTTAAAACCGAAAATGAATTGAAGCTTAACCTGGCACGCGAAAGAGCAAAAGGGTTAGAAGTCGACATAGCAAGAATCAACGAGAAAATAAAGTCGCTTGATGATAGTGTATTGAAGAAAAACGAGGAATTGAAAAACCTGACTGTTATTACCCAGTCGATGGAAACAGAAATGTCGGAACAGTTAGCTGTTTATAAACTGAGTATGCCTGCCGTGGAAACTACAACCCGCTTTCTGGCAGAACTGGAACAAAGAATCAAACTATTTAATGCAACTGCCAGAGAGTTCGTAGATATTCAACATTCAATTCAGCAACTTCAGGCCGATATGGATAATATGGATGTCCTGCTTCAGGAAAAGAACGGTCTCAGGTTGAAAACGGAAGAAGAAATTGAAAAGCAGGCAATACTGCTTTTACAAATCCGGGGGTCAAGGAACGGTATTTTACCGGTTGACAGTACTCCCGAAAGTAAACGTGCGGAACTTCAGCAGGCGGTAGACAAATCGCGTAAGGAGTTGGATGATGTATTAAAAGGACTGAACCGGCTGCAGATTGTAAAATCAACTATCATTGGTGAAAGAGAAAATATTGTAAAAGAACAAATTGAAAACCACGCAAAAATAGTATCGGAAGAAACAGTGCTCAATGAAAAACTGAACCTGAGTGAATTCGCATCACGCGAAGAAGTGACCTTGATGTTGTTACCCGATGAAACTAAAAGGGACTATATTGAAATAAAAAAACAGTTGGATAATAAGTCCATTGAAATCAAAAGGCTTACTGCCGATCTTTATGCCGATGACGAAAAACTGGAACTGGAGCATACCTTTACCAACACTGAAGAACAACAAAAAACAGAGAAAGAGGTGTTGAATGCAAAAAAAGAAATCTTACAAAACAGAATTGCAGAAATCAGGAGTAAGTTTGTACTGGACAATGAAATCAGATCCAGGAATAAGGGTGTAGTGGACGAAATAAATACTCAGGAACTTGTACTGAGAAAGTGGCAGGGGTTGTTAAACCTGCTGGGCGGTTCGAAAGATGCATTTAATACGTATGTCCAACGACTTACGTTGAACAATTTAATCAATCTGGCAAACATCCATTTATATAAATTAAACCGCCGTTATTCCCTTGAACTAAATAAAACGTATTTAAAAGGAGAAGAATTAAATTTTATGCTGCTGGATCATTACCAGACCGACGAAACCCGTTTGGTGGATACTTCGAGCGGTGGTGAAAAGTTTCTGATCAGTTTGTCGCTGGCACTTGGTTTGTCCGACCTGGCAAGTCATAACGTCAGTATTGGGTCTCTTTTTATCGATGAAGGATTTGGCTCTTTGGACAGTAACACCCTCGAAACTGTTATATCTACCCTCGAAACGTTGCAGGCGCAAGGGAAAATGATTGGTATAATATCGCATGTTGATAATTTAAAAGAACGTATTCCGGTACAAATTGAAGTATTGAAAAAAAGTAATGGAGTAAGCATTGTTGAGATCAATTAATTCTACTTTGACAGATTAAAAATAATAAAAAATGAGACAAGATTAACAGGATTAACAGGATTAAGAGGTTTAAGAGGTTTCACATTATTCAATAAGATTCTAAACAACCTAACCTGGACAAGCCAGAATTAAGAATAGAACGCGGATGGGACATTCCGACTTGTCGGTAATTTACACTAATTAAGCGGATAAATTACGGATAAGAAAATACTTCGTATTTTGATTTTAAAACCAAACATCTACTAGCTCAGATTAAATTGTAAGACCGTAAAATATACAATATCGTGCCAAAAAATACACGAATTTGAAAGTTAAGGTACTAAATTTAGTAGTTTTTTTGGAATCTATCATTCTTTTAGGGCACAATTTACATGTTAATCCTGTCTAAAAAATATAAACTGTCAAAGTAGAATTAATTAGTATGTTCCTTTCCTAAAATTTAAATCACTATGGGTATCACAATTCATTATCAGGGTCGCATTGCCGACAAAAAGGAACTCCCTCAATTAATAGAGGAGTTGGAAGAAATATCAAAAGTTCACAAATGGAAATACCAAATTTTAGAAACGGCGTTTCCGGAAGGTGACTTTTCGGAAGATGAGCATGATGGGTTGCTGTATGGGATTTGTATGATACCTCCCGGTAGTGAAATGTTGTCTTTCACATTTTTGCGTAACGGGAGAATGTGCGGCCCCATGCAACTACATAACTGGGGCGGAAGTACCGATGAAACGGAACGAAGTTATTTGTATTTCAATTTTACCAAAACACAATATGCAGGTCCGGAAATACATAAAATGATTATTGGTATTTTCAGTTATGTCGTTAATCGTTATCTGACCGATTTTCAACTGATTGATGAAGCCCAATACTGGGAAACGAAAGATGAACAACTTATGAATGAAAATTTCAAAAGGAATGCAGCTCTTATAAAGGATTTTACTGCGGCTTTACGTGAGAATACCAAACGCGAAGGTGAAGATGTTGAAGCTTATCTGGAAAGGGTGATCAGGGAGTTTAGGGAAAAGAATAAAGATCAAAGAACAAAGACAAAAGAATAAAGATTAAAGAACAAAGACAAAAGATCAAAGATCAAAGATTAAAGATTAAAGATATAAGATATAAGATTAAAGATATAAGAGAAAAGAACAAGGACAAAAGATATAAGACAAGAAAAGAAAGACAACAGTCAAAAAGAATATATCAACAGGATAAAACCTACTGATAACCTTACAGATATATGTGGTTTCTATTATCTCAAAAAACGAATGATAAAAGGAATAAATAATTAAAATGTTTCGTTTAATTCTACTTTACTAAATTACAATAAAACAAATAATTAAAACCATCCCGATAGCTATCGGGATCACAAAAGGATACAAAAGCATACAAATACAAAAGAAGAAAATACACAAAAGTAAAATACCTGACGGTATTTTAAGATTATTATTTAGGAAGATGGTTGAAAATATGAGTTCTGTTGTGTACTATTGTAACTTTTTCCGATGAATCGGAATCTTCGATGTGGTTCGTTCTTTATTTTGGTAAAGTAGAATTAAATAATTATGTTTTAATGCATTATATTTGTAGAAACCTCATTTTATGTTATTAAAGGTGATATGAACAATCCATATCGATCGTTGTTTCATAATATTATACATTAATAAATTATTTCGTCTTATATTTTAGAGAAAGAAAAAATTCAAGAACACCTAAATACTAAAAAAGATGGAAAAACAGGATTATAATTATGTTATTACAACGAAAGTAAATGCCGAAGTAGCCTTTGATGCCATTAGTCGTGTACCGGAATGGTGGACTACAAATTTTGAAGGGGTTTCACAGAAACTTAATGATGTTTTTACCGTTTATTTTGGAGATGTATTTGTAACCATTAAAATAATAGATTTTATTCCGGGCAAAAAAATAGGTTGGTTGGTGACAGATTGTGATTTGCAATGGCTTAAAGATAAAAAAGAATGGAAAGATACCAAAATAGAATGGGAAATTTCAACTAATGGCAATGAAACTCAAATCAGTATGACACACCTGGGGCTGGTTCCCGAAATTGAATGTTACGATGATTGTAAACAAGGATGGAACTTCCATTTAGGTGAAAGTTTATTCAAACTGATTACTGAAGGGGTTGGAAATCCAAATGTATCCACCCGGAAATCTTCATAGCCGCCATTTCACTTTATGATTAACCTTGAAATGCATCGGTTCCGGCAGTGGGATTGCGACTAAACGGAATACGGGATGGAAAGTAGTCCTCTCCCTTATTGATGACCGTAAATGGTCTAAATCAACACATGGAAATTCGCTACAATGAAATAATAAACAATCCACTGACATGAAACAATTAATTCTATTTATTGCCCTTTCGATTATCTTTTCCGGTTGCCAGAGCAAAAAAGAAAAAGATTTTGAAAACGCCTCATCGGGCATTAATCAAAAAGATTTTGCCCGTCATCTGACCATTCTTTCGTCGGATGCCTATCAGGGACGGAAACCTATGACCCGGGGGGAAGACAGTACTGTGAACTATATTAAGGCTGAATTTGAAAAATTGAATCTCGAACCTGCTTTTGGGAAAAGTTTTTATCAAAATGTACCTCTCGTGAATATTATTTCTACACCTTCCGATATGACTTTCAGTACCAAAAATGGAAAACTTACTTTTAAAAACCCGGATAACTTTGTGGCATTTACAGAACGAATTACCGATAAAGTCGGAGTTGAAAATGCAAAGCTTGTTTTTGCAGGTTATGGCATTGTTGCGCCCGAATATAACTGGAACGATTATAAGGGTCTTAATGTAAAAGGAAAAGTGGTGGTGGTGCTTGTGAATGATCCCGGTTATGCTACAGGCGATATCACGCTTTTTAAAGGCAAAACAATGACCTATTACGGCCGTTGGACCTATAAGTACGAAGAAGCTGCCCGTCAGGGTGCTGCGGGATGCATTATTGTCCACGAAGATGCTGCTGCCGCCTATCCCTGGAGCGTTGTTGCTTCTTCCAATGGTTCTTCCATGCACCTGCAGGCAAAAAATAAGCATTCGGATACCTGCGGGTTGGAGGCCTGGATCACAAAAGACGCCGCACAAACGCTGTTTGCCAGCTGCGGGCTCGATTACTCAGCCGATAAACGCAGAGCAGGTATACGCGGCTTTAGACCGTTTAAAATGGATGCTACCGTATCATTAACCCTTACCAATAAACTCAGGTTTGGAGTATCTAAAAATGTCGGAGCAATCCTGCCCGGTACCGACCGGAAAGACGAATGCGTCATTTATTCGGCCCACTGGGATCATTTAGGAATTGGGAAACCCATCAACGGCGATTCTATTTATAACGGAGCAGCCGATAATGCTTCCGGAGTTGCTGCCATGCTCGAAATTGCCAAAGCATATTCCGCCCTGGAGATAAAACCCGACCGTTCTGTTTTATTTATTGCTTTTACCGCCGAAGAATCAGGCCTGTTGGGGTCGCAATATTATGTAAGGAACCCTTCCTTTCCATTATCAAAAACAGTTGCCGATATTAATTTTGATATAATGACTTTTTGGGGTAGGATGAAGGATGTCACTTTAATTTCGTATGGCGAATCGGAACTCGATAAATCGGTGGCTAAGGCAGCTGAAAAACAACACAGATATGTTATTCAGGACCCGTTTCCCGAACACGGGAGCTTCTTCAGGGCCGATCAGTTCTGGTTTGCCCGTGTAGGCGTCCCTGTCGTTTACGGGAGTGGATTCTACGACCAACGTGAAAAAGGAAAAGGGTATGCCCGAAAAAAATTGCTGGAATATACCACCCTTCACTATCACCGGCCCTCCGACGAATACAACCCTGCCATTCACGATTTGTCGGGTGCAATTGAAGATACTCAACTGTTTTTTAATGTGGGCTATGTATTAACCAATGAATCGGCTTTCCCTAAATGGTACGATAATTCCCCATGGAAAAAAATAAGGGATATCAGCAATTCACTGCATTAAATCCTATTCCTGTTCCTTTTCAACAATCTGAATGCGGTGTTCGGACTTCCAAATTTTCCATATCAAGGGAAATTAAACATGGACTTTGCGGAGTTTTTAAAAAGACGCCCGGCTATAAATGGAAAAGAGCTCAAGTTTTTTTGAAACGCAAGCGTAATAAAGATGAGTTTGAACCTAAACAAGGACAAATAAACGGCCATAAGAAACTGGAAGATAGTGGTTATATTGACCTCTATTATGGTGATGAAAGTCATTTTTGACTTACGCCAAATGTACCATTAGCATGGTAGCTTAAGGACAAACCTTTATTATTGCCAACAGCAAATGGTTAGTTCCTAAATATTGTTGGATTAATTTCTCATAAAAATAAATTATTTTATGAAAAATTAATCCAACAATAAATACTGATAAAATTTTGATTTTATGAATAGTTTTACTGAACAAATAAACAAAATTTGTTAATACTTGACAATTCACCCATTCATAATCTGATAAAATTCATGGCAAAAATTCAAGAATGGAAAGAAAAATATGTTCTTATTTTCTTTATACCTCCATATTCTCCTAAATTGAATTTAATCGAAATATTATGACGTAGAATCAAGTATAATTGGATAGCCCTTGATGTTTATCTCTGTTTCAGAATCTCAAAGATAGACTGTCGTTTATATTGAATAATTTCGATTCAAAATACAACATTATATTTTGACCAATACTTATAATTATTGTCATGAACTAAACAAAATTTTATTTTACTACTGTTTTTAAGACTATTCTTGCAAAATTATCTTAGTTATGACCTCTTCTTTTAATGTGACTGCTTTAGAAACGTATGAACCTGATGGAATTTGAACGGGAAAAGTAGTTATACAATTCGCTTTAAATGGCAACAGTTGAATATACCTACCTGCAAGGTCATACAGGTATAATTTTCCATTCATGCTACTCTTATTATTCACCATAATGTTTTTTTGGGAATAAAAAACAGCAATTGAATGTTGACTATCATTTGGAGATCTTACCTCAGTACTTATATCAATCCCATCCATGTTAGCAATAATTTTAAACCTATTTTCTATAGAATCACCAGAATTAGATTTAAAGTTATATTGTGATCCGGAAGCTGAAACATCTATAGTTTTATTTTCACTCAAATCCATTAAATAAATATACCGATAACGGGGATCTTTGTTATGATGAGTGAAAGTCAACGTATAAATAGTATCTAAACCGGCTTTAAAACCAATAAGTGTATTGTTTATATCATCAACTGAATTCACCTGATAATTTCCATCAGCTTCCATGGCATAAATTTGTGGTGAGGTAACAGTACCAATCATTTTATATCCATCCCAACCATTATCAAACCCTCTGGTACAACCAGAATCGGTAAAAATCCACATGCGATCCACAGAACCTGAACCAGTCACATCAATACGGGTATATATCTTTTCTTGAGCTGAAACACGTTGTAAAGATGAATTTTTGACCATGGTACCAATAGAACTATAAGGAATAGAAATGGTTGCTGTTGGGCCAGGAGTTTTTACCATTACCAGAAATGCCTGCATAGATGGAATTGAACCCGGCAAAAGGTCACTTCCTGCATTTTCCTGAGGAATAGCTAAATATTGACCTGCATCGTCATTATTCCCTTCTCCATCTAAACCATTCTTTGACCAATCATCTTTCGAACCAGTATTAAATAAGTAAACTGTTTTAACCATTCCATCACCAAAAGTAAGTGAATTGGATGGTATTACATCATTTTTTATTTTTATGGCTGCCATATAAGGGTTTCCGATTAAATGTTGCCCTTTATATGTCGCTTCAGAGGTATATGACAAAGTCACAGGTCCATAATCAGCATTTACCATATTGCCTCCGTAGAAAATTGTTTTTTCTGCTTCCTGGGTAATCTCATAGCCAGTGAAAGGAGTCAAAACAGATTCGTTTTGCAATTGAACCCAATGACCTAATGTCCCTGAAACGTTTTCATTCATTTCTCTGATATATGAACCATCAAATGTGGGACTTGCCTGTACAGTCGTAAGAGGGATACCAAAAAATTGCCATTTGTAAGTCTCATTTATCTTAGACGCTTTTGTATACATTTCTATTGTAGCCGGAACGTATGATCCTTTTGAACCGTCATTATGAAATATTAACGATCCATTAGGAAGATCTCCTGTCGGACTTGCTTTTATGATAAGACCTGAAGTTCCTGCATTATTGTTAATAGTACCTGCTACATTTAGTAGCTTTTCTGTTGGAATTATCAATTGTTTTCCTTCATTTATAGTTAATAAATGATCTATCGTAAAATCTGAATCCTGTGATACACCTACTGAATTATCAATGGTTAAATTATAAACTTTCTCATTTAAAAATACTCCTGAAGGGATGGTTTGAAAGGTTGATCCTGACAATACCATAGTAGAATTTGGAGATGATGAATCAATTTGCGCTCCATTTGTAAAAAGAAGACTTCCTTTAATTGTAAGTGTATTACCGTTTGTATTTAAACGATATATTGATTGATTATTTATAATATTATTCACTGAACGATTTTGATCTAATAAACAATCATTTAATGGACTATCATCAAAAATCAGATCATCATCTGTTTCAGGTATTTTATTGAGGGTCCAGTTTTCAGGGTTATTCCAGTCATTACTAACAGATCCTTTCCATTTATTTATTTTCATTGAAATTGTAACTATATTTGATTCTACACATCCTGTCCAATCGGTATTGCAGGTTGATCGCGCTAATCGTTTAAACATGGTTTTTTGAACTAACACGCTGGGTTGATACGATAAAGTATTACTATTTGCAATATCTGACCAACTGGAAAAAGGGAAAATCATATTTTGCCATTTATATTCCAACCTTCCGGAGTAACTAACTGCCGGATATACATTTGAAATAATTACAGGTATAGAATCCTGTATCTGATCTACACTAATTGTACCTCCTGAAGTTGGAACAATACAATCCAATTCATATGCGCCCAAAGTTGGTGCAATTAAATTACGCGGATTTCCTGAAATATCATTATTTACGGCACTTAACGGTGTACCGGATCCATCAACAGGAGAGATATTTAAAGGACGTAAATCCAATGTGACTAAAGCATCAGCCGGATGACTTAATAAAGGATCACCAAATATTGAATGCAAGTCTGCTCCAGAGTATGAATCCTGAAGAGCTTTAAGAGTTAATAAATCTGTTCCACCAACAGAACTTAATTTTCCATTTAAATCAGAAACGCCGTAATTATTATAATCTGATGACCAAGAATTCGTAATAGAAGGGATTGAAAAAGCATAATTCAATTTTGTTGAAGTAATATTCGAACGCATATTAACGAAGATATTATTTTTCACTTCTTCAAGTGAAGTCGATTTAGTTGAAAAATTAAATGCATATGTATTTACATCTCCATCTGCAACACCTGTTCCTCCAATGTAAACAGTATTAAAATAAAAATTAGCTCCATATCCCGAAGATTTAAGAATTCCATTTATCTGTGCAGTACCTGTAATTGGATTTCCATCTTTATCAATTCCCAATCTTATAACATTATTTTGAATATTCGAGGCTCCATCGATAAAGTTTATACCATTTTGAATGGCTGTATTCGAAACCGATTTAAAACTATGAATAAAGTTTTTATCTATTTTGTTATTTAAACCTGTTGATGATTTATAAAGAATGCCGTTAACAGTTATAGCATTAGTAGCTGAATTTAGTAAATCATAAATTTGATTACCTGATATTGTTACAACAGAAGCATTATTTGCAAAAATATTAATACCATCCAGACTGGCAGAATTACCGCTACCTGTTACAGGCTGCGCAGTTGAAATTGAATGAATATCATTTGAACTGATTGCAATATTTGAAGTTGAATTAGCAACCAGTATACCTCTTGTAACACCGGATGCAACTGAAGATCCATTGGTTATATTGGCAATTAAATTATTTGAAATTGAGTCAGAGCTACCGATAGAATATATTCCATAAATATTTTGTGGATTTAATGTTGTTGTTTGGGAAGCAGAATTTATGCTGTTTAAAACTGTTAAACTTCCTATGATGTTATTATTAATAAGTCCTGTGCCTGTTGAATAAATACCGGTAAAACTGGCTCCGGTAGCTGTGACTCCACTTAAAAGAGTTGTGATTGACCCTATCGTATTATTTTCAATAATTGCAGCACCATCTGCCAATAAACCATTTACCTGTGAAGTACCGGCCTGATAGTAAGTGATTTTAATATTGTCGTTACCGGTACTGTTTCCAATATAATTAGCACCATCAGTTCCTACATTTACATTCCCTGATACATTCATTCCTGTCCATGTGGAAACAGTTGATTTCCAATCAAAGTTTTGAATTTTATTATTATAAATCTTACTGGTTGTTGATAGTGAAATTGCATTAATGCCTGTAAAATTATATACTGCAGGCGATGTGTCTGATACTGTCCATATTCCGGATAATCCGGTCTTATTTCCACCTATATTGTTATTGCTGATTCGAACATTATTTCCACCGGAAACAATAATTCCTGATGTTGTGCCTGTGAATCCGGCATAGGAGGTTGATTGATAGAAACTATTGTTATCTATTACTGCATTGTTACTTCCACCTGCCATACATATACCTGCACCATTTCTAAAATCATAGAAATCACAGTTTGTAATAGTGCCATCTGTGGCTGATCCTTTAGTATAAAGGCAGTAATTTGCAGATCCGTTACCATTAAAACTACAGTGATCAATAGTATAAAAATTATTTCCTGAAACTGATCCGTTTAAAGTCATTATACCTGTTTCATCAGTAATTGTATTCCCTTTAAAAATACAATATAGGAATTGATTATTAAGAGCATCATTTGAAAGGATAACCGTAGGAAGAGAAACATCCGTATTTGTAAATTGCAGATACTGGTTTGTACCGGTTCCTCCTTTCCTTCCATCAAATTGTATGTAATCTGCCCCTGAATTATTTATCACTGTTCCTGAAGTAGAAAAATTTATAACGGAATTTACATTTACAGCAGGGCGAAAAGTAATGGTTGAAGACGTATTGTTTATAATATTTGAATTTAAATTAATAGGAAATATTTCAACAGAAGTTATATAATCAGGTTGAATTTCAAATATTATATTGCCGTTTAAAGGCATAGAAGATATTGCAGTAATTGCATCCTTAAGTTTCATATAAGTTCCGATATAACCATCGTACGAGGACTTCGGTCCAATTGCATACTTCCCGGCTGACATGAATGAAGCAGTACCTATTCTGAAAAATATTCCAGAAGTTACAGCAGAATAATCAACCGGATTGACCGAACTAATTGTTGTTCCATTTATCACACCACCCACGCTGTTAA